>Ga0316190_10004008_pt1 | contig 10699 bp, 10 predicted proteins | sample Eddworburrow2_MG_FD_204929 | JGI IMG/M metagenome (GOLD analysis project Ga0316190, IMG submission 204929) | Coastal sediment microbial communities from Maine, United States - Eddy worm burrow 2 | ecosystem: Environmental > Aquatic > Marine > Coastal > Sediment | place: USA: Maine | collected... | reverse complement strand
TTGAAACGACCGGTGAGGGGCTCACCCTGACCACGGGCCGAGGGCAGGGTATGGGCCGGCAGGGAGTAGCTGCGACCGCTGGAATCCAGAAACACCGCCGGCTGATTGCTGCGCAACCGCGCCATATCCAGATAGCTGTCCCCCCCTTTGTAATTCAATTTTTCCGGATCTACCTCATGGCCCTTAGCAATGCGGGCCCAGCCCTTCTCCGAGAGCACCACGGTCGCCGGTTCACTGGGGGTAAGATCGGTCTCGGCCAGGGCCTCAGCCGCCGCACGCTCAACGATAGGCGAACGCCGCTCATCCCCAAACTGTTCCGCATCCGCCTCTATCTCCTTGCGGATCAGGGTCTTCATGCGTTGCTTGGAACCCAGGGTCTTCTCCAGCCCATCCCGCTCCTCGGCCAGAGCCTCCTGCTCTGCCCTGATCTTCATCTCCTCCAACCGGGCCAACTGGCGCAGTTTGGTATCCAGCACATAGTTGGCCTGGGCCTCAGTAAGGCCAAAGCGCGCGATCAGCGCTGCCTTGGGCTCATCAGAGGTGCGGATAATGTGGATCACTTCATCGATATTGAGGAAGGCGATGAGCAGGCCTTCCAACAGGTGCAGCCGCTCCCGCACCTTGGCCAGCCGGTATTCCAAACGCCGACGCACGGTCTCGTAGCGGAATTCCAGCCACTCCTTGAGCATCTCCCGCAGGTTCTTGACCGCCGGGCGGCCGTTGAGCCCGATCACATTGAGATTGATACGGTAGCTGCGCTCCAGGTCCGTGGTGGCGAACAGGTGGGACATCAGGCGTTCCACATCCACCCGGTTGGAGCGGGGAATGATCACCAGGCGGCAAGGATTTTCATGGTCCGACTCATCCCGCAGGTCATCCACCATGGGCAGCTTCTTGGCCTGCATCTGGGCGGCAATCTGCTCCAGTACCCGCGCCCCTGAGACCTGATGCGGCAGGGCAGTAACAATGACCTCACCATGCTGGCACTCGTAGCAGGCACGCATGCGCACACTGCCGTTGCCCGTCTCGTAGATCTTCAGCAGTTCGGCCCGGGGCGTAATAATCTCCGCCTCAGTAGGGAAATCGGGGCCCAGCACATGCTCAAATAGCTCTTCCAGGGTGGTCTTGGGACTCTCCAGCAGACGGATGCAGGCGGTGGCCACCTCCCGCAGGTTATGGGGTGGAATATCCGTGGCCATACCCACCGCAATACCGGTGGTGCCATTCAGCAGCACATTGGGCAGACGGGCCGGCAGCATCCGGGGCTCTTCCAGCGTGCCATCGAAATTGGGCGCCCACTCCACCGTGCCCTGGCCCAGTTCCGACAACAGCACCTGGGCATAGGGGGTCAGTCTGGACTCGGTATAGCGCATGGCCGCGAAGGACTTGGGATCATCCGGCGAGCCCCAGTTGCCCTGGCCATCCACCAGCGGGTAACGGTAGGAGAAGCTCTGGGCCATGAGCACCATGGCCTCATAGCAGGCGGTATCGCCATGAGGATGGAATTTACCCAGCACATCACCCACGGTACGCGCCGACTTCTTGAATTTAGCGGTAGCAGAAAGCCCCAACTCGGACATGGCATAAAGGATTCGCCGCTGCACTGGCTTAAGCCCATCACCAATATGGGGCAAGGCGCGGTCAAGGATGACGTACATCGAGTAATCGAGGTAGGCCTTCTCACTGAAAACCTTCAGAGGTGTACGTTCGATACCCTCTGCATTGTGCTCTATCTGATCAGTCATAGGAGTTATTGATTGTTACTGGCGAGATATTCAAAAGGCATTACCGTTATACCAGGCATCGGTCTCTTTACCCGCGGACCACCCTGAAACCTACCGCAGTTCGTAGGTCGAATACTCTTCCGGTCGGCGGTGAGTCAGGCCCTTAAGAATGGCCTCCACACTACGCGGATGGTGGATCTCCGGCTCACAAAAATAGTAGGCCCAAAGGGCATAACGATAGGCTGTCCGGTGCCGCCCACGCATCTCATGCCACTCGGTCACACGGGGCGCCTTGAACTTGTCCTTTACACCAAAGGCATAGGTTTTATATTCATTCATGTTACAGCGCATACCCTCATAAAAAATATTGCGCGCACCACGTTTTGAGGTAATCACCAGGGTATAGCGCACCACTTCATCCTCAGCAACGGAGATGGAGTTACGATCCAGGTAATAGCGGAAGGGTTTGGAGGGGTCATCCACATCAAACTCGATAAGGTCTTCATCCTTTGGTAGCGGCGGCAACTCACTCTTGCCCTCTTTCCAGGGCTCGGGGTCCTTTAGGTCTTCAGGGGTCGCCACATTGGGCTGATCCTCAATAAAGATCTCGGGACGTGCCGCCCAGGCAGAAAGAGGCAACAAGGTAAGCAGGGACACTAAAATCAGGATGTTCAGCGGATATTTCATGGTCTTTCCAGCTATCTCTGTCACTTAAATGATCGGTGCCTGCAGGCCGCTCAAGGCCTAAACCTCTGCCAGATCGCCCTTCTCCTGCAACCAGCGTTTACGATCACTCGCCCGCTTCTTGGCCAGCAGCATGTCCATTATGCCATTGGTATCATCCCCCGGCTCCACCCAGAGCTGTACCAGACGCCGGGTATCGGGGTCGATGGTGGTCTCCCGCAGCTGTTTGGGATTCATCTCGCCCAGCCCCTTGAAACGCTGAATACTGACCTTGCCCTTGATCTTCTCAGCCTGGATGCGATCCAACACCCCCTTCTTCTCCGCCTCATCCAGGGCATAAAACACCTGTTTGCCCACATCGATGCGGAAGAGTGGCGGCATGGCCACATAGACATGCCCCTCCAGCACCAGGCGCCGGAAATGGCGCACGAACAGGGCACACAGCAGGGTGGCGATATGCAGTCCATCGGAATCCGCATCCGCCAGGATGCAGACCTTGCCAAAACGCAGTTTGGAGAGATCATCCGTCCCCGGCTCCACGCCGATGGCAACGGAGATATCATGCACCTCCTGGGAGGCCAGCACCTCAGTCGGATCCACCTCCCAGGTATTCAGGATCTTGCCGCGCAAGGGCATGATGGCCTGGAACTCGCGATCCCTGGCCTGCTTGGCCGAACCACCGGCTGAATCACCCTCCACCAGGAAGAGCTCACTGCGCAGGGGATCCACCGAGCTACAGTCCGCCAGCTTGCCGGGCAGGGCAGGGCCCTGGGTTACCTTCTTGCGGGCCACCTTGCGCCCGGCACGCAACCGCGCCTGGGCCGCACTGATGGCCAGCTCGGCAATCTTTTCACCCGCCTCGGTATGCTGATTCAGCCAAAGGCCAAAGGAGTCCTTCACCACGCCGGAAACAAAGGCCGCGCACTCCCGGGAAGAGAGACGCTCCTTGGTCTGCCCGGAGAACTGAGGATCCAGCAATTTCACTGAGAGGATATAGCCACACCGCGCCCACACATCATCCGGTGCCAATTTCACGCCACGGGGCAGCAGATTACGGAACTCACAGAACTCCCGTACCGCCTCCGTCAGGCCACTACGCAACCCATTGACATGGGTACCCCCCTGGGCCGTGGGGATCAGATTGACATAGCTTTCTGTAACCGCCTCACCCCCCTCCGGCAACCAGACCACAGCCCAATCAGCGGCCTCGTCATTGCCCTCCATGGTGCCAATGAAGGGCTCCTCCGGCAGGATGGCAACGCCCTGCAGGGCATCCAGCAGATAGTCCTTCAGCCCGTCTTCATAGCACCACTCGTGTCGCTCGTCACTGGCCTCATCGAAGAAGCGCACCTGTAGACCGGGACAGAGCACCGCCTTGGCCCGCAGCACATGCAACAGCTGCTTTACGGAAAACTTGGGGGAATCGAAATACTTGGGATCCGGCCAGAACCTGAGGGTGGTACCGGTATTGTTCCGGCCGACCTTGCCCACCTCCTCCAGGGGGCTCGCCTTCTCACCACCGGCAAAGGCCATGTTGTACTCCCCGCCACCCCGCCTGACCCATATCTCCAGGTGCTTGGAGAGGGCATTGACCACGGACACGCCCACGCCATGCAGGCCGCCGGAGAAGCGGTAATTCTTGTTGGAGAATTTCCCCCCCGCATGCAGCTTGGTGAGGATCACCTCCACACCGGGCATACGAAGCTTGGGGTGCTTGTCCACCGGCATGCCGCGGCCATCGTCCCTGACCTGCAGGGAGCTGTCCTTGAACAGGGTCACCTCGACGGTGCGCGCATGGCCGGCGATGGCCTCATCCACGCTATTGTCTATGACCTCCTGGGCCAGGTGGTTGGGACGGCTGGTGTCGGTGTACATGCCGGGGCGCTTTCGCACCGGCTCCAGACCGCTAAGTACTTCGATATCGGCGGCTTGATAGGAACTGCTACTCATCTATTTTGGGATCGGGGGCTAAAAGAAAAATCGAGTGCACGGATTGTGGCCGAATCCCTCGCGCCCTGCAATGCCGGATTGGAAAAGCGCGCCACTCCCACATATGCTCAATTATATGACCACTCCCCCAGCGCACGCCCATTGACCACGACAACGGCGGTACGGTAGGGTTATCGGTTTTCTAATTCAGCAGATTCCAGCATGGCAAAGAGAAAATCCGAGACACTTTCGTTCGAAGATGCCCTGAGCGAACTTGAGTCCCTGGTGGAAACCATGGAAAAGGGAGATCTCAGCCTGGAGGAATCACTAAAATCCTTCGAACGGGGCGTTGAGTTGACCCGCACCTGCCAGAAGGCACTGAAAGAGGCTGAACAGAAGGTCGAGATCCTGACCGCCAATACCCCCGACGCCGAGCTGGAATCCTTCAACAGTGACGATTGAGGCCTATATCAGGGATTGCCAGCAGCAGGTAGAGCAGGCCCTGGAGCGCTGGCTGCCTGCGCCCACTATCGCACCAGAGCGGCTGCACAGCGCCATGCGCTATGCCACCCTGGGCGGCGGCAAGCGGGTACGGCCGGTCCTGGTCTATGCCGCCGGCCGAGCACTGGGGGAATCCCCACAGCGGCTGGATGGGGCGGCCTGTGCGGTGGAACTGATCCACGCCTACTCCCTGATTCATGACGACCTGCCGGCCATGGACGACGATGATCTACGCCGTGGCCAGCCTACCTGCCACAAGGCGTTCGATGAGGCCACCGCCATCCTGGCCGGTGACGCCCTGCAGACCCTCGCCTTCCATGTCCTGTGCAAGGATCCCGGCATGGAGGCAGATGCCGACACCCGCCTGCAAATGGTGGAGGTTCTGGCCCTGGCCAGCGGCTCTCGCGGCATGGCCGGTGGCCAGGCACTGGATCTGGCAGCCGTGGGGCAGGAGTTGGATCTGGCCCAGCTAGAAAACATGCACATCCACAAGACCGGCGCCCTGATCCGGGCCAGCGTCCAGATGGGCACCCTGCTGGCCAAGAACGCAGAAACAGACCAAATTCAAAAGCTGGATCACTACGCCAAATGCATCGGCCTGGCCTTCCAGGTGCAGGATGATATCCTGGATGTAGAGGGTGAAACCGAGATCCTGGGCAAGACCCAGGGCAAGGATCAGGCCCAGTTCAAACCCACCTATCCCGCCCTCCTGGGTCTGCAAGGGGCACGGGAGATGGCCGCCCAACTCCATGAGGAGGCCCTGGACAGTCTGAGCGACCTGGACGAAAAGGCCGCCCCCCTGCGCTGGCTGGCCGACTACATCGTCGGCCGCAATCACTGAACACCAAAGGATTCCAACCCATGAGCAGTTCCAGCAACATTGACGACGTCCAGAGCCGTGCAGATCGCCGCCAGATCGCCATCAACAAGGTCGGCATCAAGGACATCCGCCACCCCATCCGCGTCAAGGATCGGAGCGAGGGTGAGCAGCACACCATCGCCACATTCAACATGTATGTGAACCTGCCCCATAATTTCAAGGGCACGCACATGTCACGCTTTGTGGAGATCCTGAGCGAGTACGAGAAGGAGATCAGCGTTGAATCCTTCAAGCACATCCTGTGCGAAATGATCGAGCGCCTGGAGGCCGAAGCCGGTCATCTCGAGGTCAACTTCCCCTACTTCGTCAATAAAAAGGCCCCCATCTCCAAAGTTAAAAGCATGCTGGATTATGACGTCACCCTGATCGGCGAAGCAGCAGAGGGCCAACCCACCATCTACACCAAGGTGGTGGTGCCGGTTACCAGCCTCTGCCCCTGCTCCAAACAGATCTCCGAGCGCGGCGCCCACAATCAGCGCTCCCATGTCACCGTCCAGGTGCGCACCAAGGAGTTTGTCTGGATTGAGGAGATTATCGACCTGGTGGAAAAACAGGCCTCATGCGAACTCTATGGCCTGCTGAAACGCCCGGATGAAAAACATGTCACCGAACGGGCCTATGACAATCCCAAGTTCGTGGAAGACATGGTGCGTGACGTGGCGGTGGAACTGAATAATGACGAACGCATCGTGGCCTATGTGGTGGAATCAGAGAACTTTGAATCCATCCATAACCACTCCGCCTACGCCTTGATCGAACGCGATAAAGAGGCTGATGCCTAAGAGGTAATAGCCGCTAATATTTGCTGCGCAGCACCATGACAGCGCCCTGATTATCCATCTGCACCCGATTGAGGAAGGTCATCCCCAGCAGCACCTCGCGGGGGCTGTCGCCCTCGATCACCATGGCACCCACGTTATGCAGCAGCAGGTTACCCACCTGCACCCGGTCCAGGGTCACCTCATAGCCTCGCGCGCTTCCGGAAGCAGTGCTGACCCCCATTTTTGTACCCTTTAGCCGATAGGGGATGCCCAGGCGGATGGCCTCTCGTTCACTTAGGGCCACCGAGGTTGCACCGGTATCAACCAGCATATTCACCGTTCGCCCGTTGATGGTGCCTACGGTAGTAAAACTACCTGTGTTGTCTTTCCAGATCTTTACCTCTTTTGCTTCTGGCTCATGAAAGGCACTGCCTATGTGGTTTCCTAGCTGGTAGGTTTCACGCACCCCTTCAATCTCAATCACTGCCTCCTGAGAAGTTGCCGAGATCAGCAACACACCCTCAGGGCTCGCCTCTCCCTTGCGTAGAAGACGATTCTTGCCATTGATTTCCACCATGGCCTTGTCCTGAAACAGAGCCATTACCCGTATTTTTTCGACCGCAGCCGCATCCAAAGCCCACACACAAAGCATCACTACCCAAATCAGATGCAGGTAAATTCGCTCTGCGCAAAGGAATTTTTTCCAGAATTTCAACATATTGAACTCGGTCCAAAAAGCTAAGGAATATTATTGAAAGAGTATGGACCAGAAAGAACAGATTGCCAGTCAACCAACAACATAAACTTGTCTTTTTCACTGAACACAAACCTCGAAGGTCATGCCAACCTAAAGGAGTATCCTCACCTATTCAAAATCGCGCTATTTATAAGTATTACCCCTCATACCAAAGCACAAACAATGCCTGCCTCCTCTTGTTGAAAAGGCAAAGTGCAGTTAACATCATTCTAATAAAAAAATCTGGTTAATAAGAACAAGTGGAGTATGTCGGATGGATCCTGCGCAAAGGATTAGCCTCATTGGTAGCGACGATCTATTAACTGTTGCCTTAAAAAGCCACATCAAGCGGGAAACCGCGACACCCTGTAGGATTTTAAGTCCTGACTCCTTGAACAAGCTTCAACGAAACGACTTGGCAATCATAAATGCCGATAAAATAAGTGCTGGTCTAATATCAAAAATATTAAGCAATATACAAGACAACTGTTTATGTGAATCTGTGGCAATTTATCAGCTCAACGACGATAAAAATGTTCAGACGCTTATAAAATGGCCTATCGTCAAAGGTATATTTCATCCAAATGATTCATTAGACCTATTAGTCGCTGGGATAAAGGCCATCACCCAGGGCAATCATTGGTTCTCACGAAGACACACCGACATCCTTGCAACACTAAGAGTGCCTCCCTGCCGCATAGCCAACTCAGAAATAGATCTAACTGAGCGCGAGCAAGACATTCTGTCTCTAATCTCAGGTGGACTCCAGAATATCGAAATTGCCAATCAGCTATCACTTAGCCCGCATACCGTAAAGACCCACTTATATAACGTCTACAAAAAGCTTGGAATTAAAAACCGGTCACAAGCGGCACGCTGGGTCCAAATTAATGGCATAGGCAAAGCTAACTGACATACCTCTGCACCTATGTTATCCACCCAAGCCTTACGATTAGCACTAATACTTTGCACGATAATTTTTTCTTATCCATGCTTTTCACAAGAAGATAATAATAGTATAGAAATCAATAATAGTTTCTCTCTTGACGAAATTAGTGGGATCGTCATCGACAAGGCTATCACGGTAAAAGGCCACCAGTTCCACAGACATTTTTCTGATCAGCTACTTCTGATAGCCCCAAGCATGAAGGAAAACCTTATTGTCTATGAACGCCCATCCCCACGCTGGGGCAATCTCATCTGGGTACAGCATGAAGCCAACCGCCTATTCAGCATTTTCTGGAACCCGCGAATGGGGGATATGCACTCCATCGCAGAAACTGCCGCCCAGCAAGTAGCCCAGAAGTTAAAGAAGCTACGTTTATCCGAACTATTCTCAGACACATTTGATCTCGAGAAGAGTGAATTCTAGGGATATTAGGAACTTGAACATGAAAACCATGTTAACAATAACACCAGCCGCCACATGCCTTCTGCTCTTTTTCACATCAGCGCATGGCTCCGAATTGGTATATCAACCGATTAATCCCAATTTTGGCGGCACCCCCCTCAATGGCGGCTACCTGATGAGCAATGCTCAGGCACAAGATCGTCATAAAGCCCCAGACAGGTCAAACAGACAGCCGACAAGCGCCCTGGACCGCCTTACAAACTCATTGGAATCACGCCTCCTAAGTCAGTTAATGGCTGACTTGGGAGATGGAAATACGGGAACACTATCTACGGATGACTTTACCGTGGTTGCCACCGAGGACTTGGATGGCACACTTACGATCCTGATCACCGACCACGCGACCAACGAGACAACTGAAATCCAAGTAAATGGGCTTATTCCCGACGATATTCCTGATGAATCTTAACCGCTTTGCAAAAACCATGGCAGCCATTAACGCAACATCATTTATTAACATCTTGCGTGTATTTAGCTTATTGCTAGCCTTAACCATACAGGGCTGCACGCTGTTACCTACACCTGATGCCACATTGGTTTCCGAGCCAACCCTTGCACCAAACACCAGCACAAGGCTCGACTTGCAGCAATTACCCGCTCCTAAGGGAAAAATTGTTGCCTCCGTATACAGCTTCAGCGACAAAACCGGGCAGTACAAACCAGCCCCAGCCAGCTCCTTTTCAACCTCGGTAACACAGGGTGGCGTAGCACTACTCAATCAGGCACTGCATGATTCCGGCTGGTTCATCACACTTGAGCGAGAAGGCCTGCAAAATTTGCTGACAGAAAGGAAAATCATCCGAGCAGCGCTAAAAAAACCCAACGCGCCTGTAAACAACAACTCTGAGTTACCTTCTCTACTCGCCGCAAATGTACTGCTTGAGGGTGGAATCGTTGGTTATGATACGAATATATTAACGGGAGGTGCCGGTGCAAGATTCCTGGGTGTAGGCACATCCGATGAATATCGGATGGATCAGGTTACTGTAAATCTACGGGCTATTGATATACGCAGCGGACAGATTTTAAATAACGTGTCCACGACAAAGACGATTTACTCTAAGGAGGTACAGACCGGCGTATTCAAGTTCATCGAATACAAGAAGCTACTTGAACTGGAGGCTGGAATTACAACCAATGAACCAATCCAATTGTGCGTACGGACAGCAATTGAAGCAGCAGTGCTCCACCTGATCGTTGATGGAATTAACTCCAATACCTGGGCCCTTCAAGACCAAAAACAAACAGCCCACCCAGTCATAAAAAAATACTCTACCAATCCGCCTATAGCCGCTAATAACCCAAAAGAAACACAACAGGATTGAGCAGCTTATCCATTCTTCAATCAGATCTCTGGTGAACCTTATTCCCATGCCGGCCTCTCAACCGTAACAACATAAGCTACTGTTTTTATGGCATTAGTATCTGGCATTTCAGACTCAAGCCTAATGCGCCTACGAAAATAGTATTAGCCAATTTAAAGCCATCACGCTTTTGCCTGATATTCAATTCCAATTGACTGCAACATAATCAATCGCTTCAGGCTTACGCAGCCAAGAACAACGCAACTACATACTGATGTATAAGTATCACCAACACATATTACTTACAGTATCAGTTCTACTTATCTGCTCGACCTCTCAGGCAGCAGACCTCGATCCAGTTTCGGAGTTCTCCCACAGCAACTCCGCCGACATCTCCCAGGAAGGCGATTTTCTTACAGCAGAGCTATTTCAGACTGGCAGCTTGAATACCGCTGCTATTTCACAACAGGGAAGCTGGCACACGCTAACGGCACTGCAAAGTGGTACAGAGAATTACTTGGTCACCACCCAGATTGGCTACGGCAATAGCATCGAGGCCAGCCAGATAGGCGATTATTCCTACGCCGTTCTATCGCAGATTGGCGACCTGAATACCGGGACACTTAACCAAGTCGGCATCAGCAACTACACATCTTTGATACAGGAGGGTGCCCAAAATACCGCAAACATTAACCAAATTGGGGATTCCAACTTTGCTGACGTACAGCAATACGGCAATAACCATGCAATCTCGATAGAACAGAATGGT
>Ga0316190_10004007_pt1 | contig 10702 bp, 10 predicted proteins | sample Eddworburrow2_MG_FD_204929 | JGI IMG/M metagenome (GOLD analysis project Ga0316190, IMG submission 204929) | Coastal sediment microbial communities from Maine, United States - Eddy worm burrow 2 | ecosystem: Environmental > Aquatic > Marine > Coastal > Sediment | place: USA: Maine | collected... | reverse complement strand
TGAGAAGAAGTAATAATTTCATTTATGGTCTCTTCACGTTGATCAACAAATTCAACACAAGACTTGTATAATGCTTTTTTAAGATTAACATTTTTTTTATCCATCTATATTCTGGCTTTATACACTACCGTAATTTTTACATTATTATCCAATACCCAAATATTTCCACCTACATCATAATCTCTCCTATTGATTTTGAAATTCGACGTTATTATTATTGAATCATTATTCAAGATAAGCTCCAAAGGAACTGAAATTATTTTGGTTGTATTTTTTATAGTTAATTTTCCTTTAAGTATAAAGTTGGTCTCTGATAATTTTTCAATTTTAGTAGATTTTAATTTTAAAATTGGAAAATGGTCAGCATCAAAAAAATCATTCTTTAATAAATGCTTATCTCTTTTTACATTGCCTGTATTAATAGAGCCAACTTGTATTACTGCGTTTATGTAGCTACTTTCTAAGTCTGATATGTCAATAAAACTGATAATATCTACTTCCGAAAAACTACCAGAAACGTGTACCCCAAAGTTCTTAACCTTAAACTCAACTTTAGTTTCAGACTTGTTCTGAGCCAACTGTTGCGCATGTGAACTAAAAATTCCAAGAATAAAAAAGATAAAAAATACTGACTTTTTCATAATCCTTAAATTTAAAATAAATATGTTGTTTTTGTCCAACATAATACTGTGTTTTTATCAAGGTCATCATGATTATAACAATACGATATATTCATTATATTTGGTTACTAAATCAAAAAAATGAGTAAGGTAATTGTATTGGGTGCAGGAATGGTAGGTAGCGCAATAGCCATTGATATGGCAAAAAAACACGACGTCACTGTTACAGATTTGAATCAAAATATATTAAGTAAGGTTAATTTGAGATGTAAATCTTTAAATACAGCCGTACTTGATGTAACGGATAAATTGAAACTAAAAGATATCATTTCACAGTTTGATCTCGTAATTTGTGCAGTGCCAGGATTTTTAGGCTTTGAGACCTTAAAATCTATTATTGAAGCCCAAAAGAATGTAATTGATATTTCTTTTTTTTCCGAAAATTCACTCGATCTAGCTAACTTGGCTAAAGAAAAAGGTGTTACAGCGATTGTTGATTGCGGCGTAGCACCGGGGATGGATAATTTTATCTTAGGATATTACAATGAAAAATTAAAACTTACTGATTTTGAATGTTTGGTCGGTGGGTTACCTAAGGTTAAAAAATGGCCATTTAGCTATAAAGCACCTTTCTCACCAATTGATGTCATCGAGGAGTATACGCGGCCAGCTCGATATATTGAAAACAACGAACTAGTAGTTAGAGAAGCTTTGACCGATTGTGAGTATATTGAGTTTGAAAATGTGGGTACGTTGGAATCTTTTAATTCGGATGGATTACGATCTATAATCTATACCATGCCTCATATTAAAAACATGAAGGAAAAAACATTACGCTATCCCGGGCATGTTGAATATATAAAGGTTCTAAAAGAAAGTGGCTTTTTTGACACAGAAAAAATTCAGGTGAACAACAATTTCATTTCCCCTTTAGACTTTACCAGTAAAATATTATTCAATGAATGGAATTTAAAAGAGAACGAAGAAGAAATTACAGTTATGAAAGTTACGGTCAGGGGAAAGAATGCAAATGGAAAAATTGAAGAGATAACTTATAATCTGCACGATGAATATTGTAAAGAAACAAATACATCATCTATGGCTAGATGTACAGGTTACACTGCCACCGCGGCAGCCAATATGTTTTTAGATGGATTGTTTAATGAAAAAGGTGTTTTTCCACCTGAACTCGTAGGTAAATATGAATCTTGTTTCAATTATATTGTAAACTATTTAAAAATTAGAAATGTGATCTACAAAAAAGAATCTCATATTATTAATTGAACATATTACAATGACAAAAATAAGATGTACATGGTGCGGTACTGATCCCCTATATATGGAATACCATGATACCGAGTGGGGTGTGCCTGTATATGACGATGACAAACTGTTTGAATTCTTAATTCTTGAAACTTTTCAGGCAGGTCTTAGCTGGATAACTATCCTGCGAAAGCGTGAAAATTTTAGAGTAGCATTTGATAAATTTGATTATGAAAAAATTGCTCGGTATAGTGAAAATAAATATAATAATTTACTTCAAGATGCAGGCATTATCAGAAATAAATTAAAAATTAGAGCAACTATTTCGAACGCTCAAGCCTTTATGGATATTCAAAAAGAGTTTGGTTCATTTTCAAACTATATATGGGATTTTACTAATGGTAAACCTATTAGAAACAATCACAAAAGTTTAATGGAAGTGCCTGCTACTACGGAATTATCTGACGTTATTTCTAAAGACCTAAAAAAACGAGGGTTCAAGTTTGTTGGATCAACAGTTATATATGCCCATATGCAAGCGACGGGCATGGTAAACGACCACACTACTGAGTGTTTTAGATATAGTCAAGTCTAGCTTCTATTCGTTTAATTTGCAATTCGTAATGCAATCACACAAATCAATACATCAATGATTATTCTCTAACAGGAATATAAATTTCGGTGAGCCAGTTAGCTGGATTAGGAGAGTTCATTGGATCTGTTAAATAAACTTCTAAGGCCGGAGTTCCAACCAAAGGTTGCAAATTATTTTCAGTTAAAAATTTATATGCCGTTTCCCGAGCCTCTTTTAAATTTTCATAATCGCCTTTTAAGGTTGTTTTTACAGCTTTAAAAGGTTTTAACATTCCTGTTTGAATTCCACTATCTTTATCTGTAATTACCTTTTCTGTGACAGGTACAGCACATGAAAAGATAACGGCATTATTTTCAGGGTCAAATTGATGATATAAAGTAAACGGTGGCCCTGCCATAGTAATTTTATTTTTTTGGATATACATAGTCAAAATAGGCATCATTTCTGTTATTTTTTTTGATATTTCATCCATTTTACATGAAGTAGTATTGAACAAATAGTATCCTCCGCCTCGCATTGCAATTCCATTAACATCAATACTATACTTTTTCATATTAACTTGTAAAACACTATCAAGTTTAAACAGGCCTCTTTCATAATCAGGTCCAATTTGTTTATCCATTCCACCGCTAAATGCTAAAAAAGCTTTTTCCATAAAAGACATTTCTCCTTTCATTCCCCAAATGACCTCTGTTCCTGTCTCAACAGGTTTAAATTTCCAATAGATATCAGATTCCGATTCCCAAGGTTTAACAAATTTTATTTTTTGATTTAGAAATTCTGACGCCAGAACTTCCGTGGTAACGATATCTCCTTCACCAAGTATTTCTCCTTTCCAGCTATACGATGCTCCTTCACCATTTGTTTTTTCAGCATACGTTAAGACTGCTGAGGGTTCCTGTTCAATCCATGGAGACCAAGAGGGCCAATTCTTATAATCATTCACATTATTAAAAACAACTTCAAGTGGAGCTTTCATAACTTTCACTCTCGTAACATCATAAGAATTATCTAAAGTTGCTACATAAATTGCCCCTGCAACAACAATCATCAAAACTAATAAAAATACATATTTTAGTTTTTTCATAATGAGGATTTTTAAAGTTATAAACATCACAAATATAGTGAATTAAACCAAATTTTGATTAAATTTGTAAACCGCAATTATAAATTTAAATCATGAAAATTAAACATTTCCTAAGCATTCTAATAGTTACTATACTACTAGCGTCTTGTACTGAAAAAGTTCAAGAAAAAAAATTAGTTCAAGAAAAAGAATTCAATTATTTGGTTGATCAGTTTGCCGATCTCAAAATATTACGTTATCAAATACCCGGTTTTGAAGAACTTACTTTAAAAGAGAAAAAATTTGTCTATTATTTAACTCAAGCTGGTCTTTCTGGTCGTGACATTATGTGGGATCAGAACTATCGTCACAACTTAGAAATAAGAAAAGCACTCGAAAACGTTTACACTTCGTTTACTGGAGATAAAACAACAAAGGATTGGAAGGCATTTGAAGAATATTTAAAACGAATTTGGTTTTCAAACGGAATTCATCATCATTATTCAAATGATAAAATTAAACCTGAATTTTCTTTAGAATACTTAAAATACTTATTGACTGAAACCAATACTGATCTTGATAATAACACTTTAGAGGTTGTTTTCAATGATGAGGACAATAAAAAAGTTAATAAAAAGAAAGGTGTTGATAATGTTGCTTCATCTGCCATTAATTTTTATGGTCCAACTATAACTGATGCCGATGTTGATGCCTTTTACAAAACAGCTTATAAAGGACCCAAAGATAGGCCAATTGAAACAGGTTTAAATTCAACTTTGGTAAGAGAAAATGGTAAATTAATTGAGAAAGTATGGAAATCAGGCGGATTGTATGGAAGCGCTATTGATGAAGTTATTAAGTGGCTAGAAAAAGCTAAAGAAGTTGCTGAAAACGAAAAACAAGCCAGTGCTTTGGGCTTATTAATTGAATATTATAAAACAGGTAATCTTGAAACTTGGGATAAGTATTGTATTGAATGGGCCACCTCAACAGAAGGAAATATAGACTGGATGAATGGATTTATTGAAGTTTATAATGATCCGAAAGGTTACAGGGGTTCTTATGAAGCTATTATTGAAATTAAGGACTTTGACATGTCAAGAAAAATGGCAGCTTTATCCAAAAGTGCTCAGTGGTTTGAAGATAATTCTCCATTGATGGATGCTCATAAAAAAGATAGTGTAGTTGGTGTGAGTTATAAAACCGTCAATGTAGCTGGTGAAGCCGGAGATTCATCACCTAGTACTCCAATCGGAGTTAACTTGCCTAATAGTAACTGGATCCGTCAACAACATGGAAGTAAATCAGTTTCGTTAGGTAATATTATAGATGCATATAATAATGCAGGAGGAACTGATAAATTAAAAGAGTTTTCGCATGATGCTGAAGAAATTGAGTTAGAAGAAAAATATGGTAAGCTTGCAGACAAGTTACACACAGCGCTGCATGAAGTAATAGGCCACGCTTCAGGACAAATAAATAAAGGTATTGGCGAACCAAAAGAAACTTTAAAAAATTACCGATCAACCATTGAAGAAGGCAGGGCCGATTTAGTTGGGTTATATTATTTAATGGATCCCAAATTACAAGAATTAGGTTTAGTTGATGATTGGGAAAAAGTAGGTAAAGCTGCTTATGATGGATATATCAGAAACGGGTTACTAACACAATTAGTTCGTATAAACCTTGGTGACGATATTGAAGAGGACCATATGGTTAACAGACAGTGGGTTTCTGCTTGGGCTTTTGAAAAAGGCGCGGCTGATAACGTAATTGAAAGAGTTGTTAAAGATGGTAAAACCTATTATAATATTAACGATTATGCTAAACTTCGTGATCTATTTGGTCAATTATTGCGTGAATCACAACGTATAAAATCTGAAGGAGATTTTAAAGCAGCACAAGATTTGGTTGAAGGATATGGCGTAAAAGTAGATCAGGTTATCCATGCAGAAGTATTGCAACGTAATAAAAAATTCAAGTCAGCTCCATATAGTGGATTCGTAAATCCCGTTTTGGTACCAGAAATTAATGAGGCTGGTGAAATAACTAATATTGTAGTTTCACAACCTGAAACTTTTGAAGGTCAAATGTTGAACTATGCTAAAGATTATAGTTTTTTACTTGAATAATACTTATAAATTATTCAAATAAAAAAATCCGGCTCAAAACATGAGTCGGATTTTTTTAACCAGAAACTTTTATTTATTTCTTTTAAAAATAAATCTAGTAATATAAATTCCTTGCCCATCTCCTTTTCCTCCTTCACTTTCAACACCACTAACTACAAACGCCAGCTCCCAACCTTCTGCAACCATGGTATTTATTTTTGATGTTATAATGGCATCATTAGTAGCAATATTTTGAAATCTAATACCTCCAAGATTAAAATAGTTTAGCATTTTAGTTTCGTCAAATCCTTTCACTCTCATTTCCTTTCTATCCGATTTGTTTCTGGTATTGTCATCCGCAGTCTGAGTTGAAGTATAGTCTTTATAGTCTTTAACGTCATTTGATGATAATAATCTAGATCGCCCTAATCCATTAGGTACAATAGATTCAACACTGGTTACGATCTTATACTCTACAGATTGAGCATTCATGTTAAACGTAGTAGCGACTAATAACAAGCCAATAGAAATAATTTTTTTCATTTGTTGATTTTTTAAGATTAAATAAAATAATCGTCGAATATAATGCTAAAAAAATAAATATCATTAATATTGTTAAAATTTGAATGAATGACTGGAGTTGTTATAAAATCAACTGGAAGCTGGTACATAGTTAGAACCGATCAAGGTGATATTGTTGAGTGCAGAATAAGGGGGAAATTCAGGATGAGCGGAATTAAAAGTACGAATCCCGTCACTGTTGGTGATATTGTTGAGTTTGAATTAGAAAGAAAAAGCGAAAATGGTATTATTAATCATATTCACGACCGAAAGAATTATATCATAAGGAAATCCGTAAAATTATCTAAACAAACACATATTATTGCCGCTAATATTGACCAGGTATTCTTATTAGTTACATTTGAAAACCCGCCTACTTTTACAAGTTTTATAGATCGGTTTTTAGCCACGGCGGAGGCATATTCTATTCCTGCAATTTTAATATTCAATAAAATCGATTTGTACACGAAAGAACTATTAGAACAAAAACAAAAGTTAGAAAATATTTATAGAGATATAGGGTATGAATGTATTGATATTTCTGCTACAAAAAATATAAATATCGATAAGTTAAAAATTATGATGAAAGATAAAGTGAGTATGTTTTCTGGTCATTCTGGTGTTGGTAAATCTACGCTGATCAACACCATTCATCCTGAGCTTAACTTGAAAATTGCCGAAACATCAATACAGCATAAACAAGGACAGCACACTACTACCTTTGCCGAAATGTTTAGTTTGCCCTTTGGCGGATATATTATTGACACCCCAGGTATTAAAGGTTTTGGCGTTGTAGATTTTAGCAAAGAGGAAATTGGTGATTTTTTTCCAGAAATTTTTGCTTTAAAACAAAATTGTAAATTTAACAATTGCCTTCATGTGAATGAACCCGGCTGTGGTATTAAATTGGCCGTTGAAAAAGGTGAAATTGCAGAGTCAAGATATCGTAGTTATTTGCAATTATTAGAAGATGAGCAAGAAAATTACAGAACTGATGATTACAGTTAGATGAGAGCAGTTATTCAAAGAGTTTCAAGTGCTACAGTTACGATAGATAATCAAGTTAGAAGTTCAATAAAAAACGGACTCTTAATATTCCTTGGTATAAGCAATGATGACGGTATTTCTGACATTGAATGGATCTCAAAAAAAATTATCAATCTTAGGGTTTTTAATGATGAGCAAAACATAATGAACAGATCGATTGTAGATATCAATGGTGATATCATAGTTGTAAGTCAATTTACCTTAATGGCAAGTACAAAAAAAGGGAACAGACCTTCTTACATTAAGGCCGCCAAACCCGAAATTGCCATACCGATATATGAACAGTTCATTTCTCAAATTGAAAACGATCTTAATAAACCTGTAGGTACAGGTATTTTTGGGGCCGATATGAAAATTGAATTGTTGAATGATGGGCCTGTGACGATCATTATAGATTCCAAGAAAAAAGAATGAATTAACAATCACAATCTGTGTTACAACCTGTTTTTTTCTTGTTACTAAAAAAGAATTTTTTTATCAAAAATCCCAATGCCAAAACTAAAGCTATATAAACGAAAACTGTTTGCATATTTTTAATTTAATAAAGTAAAGGTAATTAAAGACGCTAGATAAGCCAAAGCTGTCATACCGAATAGCTGCAAAATTGGCCATTTCCAACTATTAGTTTCACGTTTAACAATGGCTAATGTACTCATACATTGCATCGCAAATGCATAAAAGATCAATAGTGACATCCCTACAGGAAAATTAAACCTTTTTTCCCCCGTATCCTGATTAATTTCTGCTGCCATTCGCTGTTTAATAGTTGTTGTATTAGAGTCATCTTCTACACTATAAATGGTCGCCAAGGTACTTACAAACACTTCTCTTGCTGCAAAGGAACTTATTAAAGCAATTCCTATTTTCCAATCATAACCTAACGGTTTTATTGCCGGCTCAATCGCTTTACCGGCGATACCAATATATGAATGCTCTAATTTGTATGATGCTACTTTTTGATTTAATTGTTTTTCAGTTAGATCCACATTTTCTTTCTGTATAGTTTCAGTGGCCATTTTAAATGACTCGGGGCCATTTGAAGCCAACATCCATAATACTATTGAAATGGCTAAAATTATTTTACCTGCACCAAACACAAAAGATTTGGTTTTTTCTAAGACAGTGTATACCACGTTTTTAATAGAAGGCAATTTATAATTAGGCATCTCTATCACAAAAAAACTTTTCCCCCTAACTTTTAAGGTCTTATTTAGCAAAAACCCTGAAGCCATGGCCGCCCCAAATCCCAGAAGATATAAGGCCATCAAAGTAAATCCTTGCAGGCTGAAAATTCCTAAAATTCTATCATTAGGAATTACCAAGGCAATAATAATTGCGTAAACAGGCAATCTTGCTGAGCATGTAGTGAACGGGGTTACAAGAATGGTTACTAATCGTTCTTTCCATCCACTAATATTTCTAGCCGCCATAATGGCTGGGATGGCACAGGCTGTTCCAGAAATTAAGGGTATTACACTTTTACCACTCATCCCAAAACGACGCATAATTTTATCCATTAAAAAAACCACTCTACTCATGTAGCCTGTTTCCTCTAATATAGATATCAATAAAAAAAGAATCGCTATTTGAGGTATAAAAATTGCAATTCCTCCAATTCCGGGTATAATACCTTCAGCAACTAAATTAGTAAAAACACCAGATGGTAATTTATTTTTAGCAAAGGCACTTAATTGCGCAAAGGCACTATCAATTAGGTCCATTGGTACGCGTGTCCAATCAAAAATAGATTGAAAAATTAATAATAAAATGGTTGCAAAAATAATATACCCGAAAAATTTATGGGTTAATATTTTATCTAGTTTAGATCTTAATCCTGTTGCATTTTCTGAATCAAATGAATATGTTTTTTTTAGGATATTATTAATGTACTGATAACGCAAAATGGTTTCTTTATTTTGCATCTTTTTTAACTTATCAGGTTCACCTCTAAATTTATCAATTCGTTCTTTTAAGACCGGGTCAATATTCGGAAAATTATGCTGTTGAGTTATTAACAACCAAGCTTTATAAAGAGACATCTCTTTAAAACTACTTTTAACTTTTTTGAAGAACTCAGCATCTACTCTATTTGCTATATTCGCAATGGTGGTAGTATTGACCTTTTTATAATTTAGAATTGCCGTTCTTAGTTCTGCTATTCCTAAGTTTTTACGAGCACTTATGAGTAAAACTTCAGATTTTAATTCATGTTTTAATTTAGCTATATCCAAAGAAATTCCTTTTCTTTTCATCTGATCAACCATATTTACCACTAATATGGCAGGAATTTCAAGATCTTTAATTTGAGAAAATAAAAACAAGTTTCTTTTCAAGTTTTCTACATCTGCGACCACAACAACAACATCAGGATAATCATTAGATTCATTTAAAAATGCCTCCAACACAATATTTTCATCTAAACTTGTTGGGTTTATACTATAAGTCCCTGGCAGGTCTATTATGGATGCAGTTACTTTATCATTAATTTTAGCGGTACCACTTTTCCTCTCTACAGTAATTCCAGGATAATTACTTACTTTTTGATTTAAACCGGTAAGTTGGTTGAATAGTGAAGATTTACCTGTATTCGGATTACCAACTAAAGCAACTTTTATGACTTCAGTTTCTCGCATAAATTTTAACTTTTGGTAATTTCAATAAGTTCGGCCATATCTCTTCTGATTGCCAGATGACTACCGTTTACTCTGATATATAATGGGTCTCTAAGCGGAGCAACTTGTAATAACTCTACTTCTTTTCCAGGTAAACAACCCATTTCTAGTAATTTTAAGGGCACGCTATCAAAGGGAATATCTTTTATAATTCCTTTTTCTCCAACAGACAGGTTTGCTAAGGTAATAATATTCAATTTTTATTTAGATTGATTATAAATACTGTGCGAAAATACAGCTTTTTTTAGGATAAAAGATATGACTTTTATCATAAAAGCTATTCTTTTTTTAAAATAGCAATATCTTTTATTATTCTTTGAATCTCATCTTTACTCGTCCCATCGTAAAAACCTCTTATCTGTCTTTTTTGATCAACAAGTATAAATTGCTCTGTATGGATAAAGTCTTGTGCTCCACCGTCGCCTTCATCTAATACAGCAAAATAAGACTTTCGTGCCAATTCATAGATATGTTTTTTATCTCCTGTAACTAAATTCCATTTAGAATCTAAAATTTCCCTTTTATCAGCATAAGCTCTTAAAACAGAAATACTATCTATTACCGGGGTAACAGAATGTGATAATAACATCACCGTAGTGTCATTTTTATAATATTCCTGCAAATCACCCATATTAGTTGACATTATTGGGCAAATAGTCTGGCATCTCGTAAAAAAGAAATCAGCTACATAAATTTTGTTTTTATAATTATGTTGCGTTATCGTATCACCATTTTGATTAATCAATTGAAAATCTGCTATTTGATGA
>Ga0316190_10004006_pt1 | contig 10703 bp, 8 predicted proteins | sample Eddworburrow2_MG_FD_204929 | JGI IMG/M metagenome (GOLD analysis project Ga0316190, IMG submission 204929) | Coastal sediment microbial communities from Maine, United States - Eddy worm burrow 2 | ecosystem: Environmental > Aquatic > Marine > Coastal > Sediment | place: USA: Maine | collected... | reverse complement strand
CTGGAAATGGAAATTCTGGAACACATGCGACGCATCTACACGCTGGCCAAGCGGGTTGCCAAGGACTTCGTGCCGGCAGAAATCTTCAGCCATGCCTGAACCCCCGCGCCGTTCAGCGCGGGTCAGTGGTCATACAGCATGACGTCGGCAACGATATTCGCCCAGCGGGAAAACTGTGGCACGCTGAAGATTTCCTGGCCGATGGCGCGATACATATCCGAGACCAGCATGACGCCCATCTCGCGCTGCGGGAACGTACCTGCGAACTCCAGGATATTGCCGTAGATTTCCGCGGCATTGTTCTCCTGTTTCGCGCGTATTGCACGGCCCACCAGGGCCGCGGCCACGGCATACTGCAGATCGGTTTCACGCGGTACCGTAACCTTCTCCCCGCGCACGATGGCATCAATATCCGGCAGCTTGTCGAGATTCTCGACAAAGGCCGACAGCTCTATCCCAGCAGCCGGTCCGACACAGGCCTGCAGCGAGCCCGTCAACAGGTCCGGCACGTCGGCGAATTTCTGCAGGGCACGATGCGCGAACTCCCAAGAGCGCGGCGACGGGAAGGCCACCGGATTATGTGCGGGGTCGAACTCGAACAGTAACTCCGGGCGAAACCGCAGGAATGCAATCAGGCGAGCATCGATGCCATTGGCATATGCCCAGGCCACCCAGTCATCCAGGTTGATGTCCACATCGAAATGCGAGAAGCGGTTCGCCAGTGGCGCCGGCATGGTATAGGTTACGCCGCGGTCACCCTGACGGTTGCCGGCGGCGAAGATGGCCCAGCCGTTCGGCACCGTATAGGCACCCAGGCGCCGGTCGAGGATCAGCTGGTAGGCCGCCGCAGACACACTTGGAGGCACCGAGGTGATCTCGTCCAGGAACAGGATACCCTGAATGCCGTGGCGTTCAGCATCCGGCAGCATCGACGGCACGGCCCATTCGACCCGGTCCTCGATGCGGAAAGGAATGCCGCGCAGATCGCTGGGCTCCATCTGTGACAGCCGGATATCGATTACCGGCATGCCGTGCTGCTGCGCGACCAGCGCCACCATCTGCGACTTGCCTACGCCAGGCGGCCCCCACAGCATGACCGGGGTGTGCTGGCCGTGCAGTGCGGCCTGGAATTCTCGTTCTAGTACGGTAAGCAGCTGGGCGGGACGCATGCGGTTTCCTGGGTCCGGTTTGTTAAGGAAGATGATTCAGAAGGCGAATCTTACTGGCTTTGCCGCCGAAAATCATGGCTCAGTGTGTATGGAATTGCCCGCAGACAGCAACAGCGCGCGCATTCTGGCCGCGACGTTCCCCGGTTCCTCGACAAGTTCCCGCGCCAGCCTGAACAGCGGATAAGCGCTGTCGTTGAAAAGGTCAGACTTGCGCACCATCGCCAGGGTATGGATCCCCTCGCCGCTCAGCCTGTCACGCTCACCGCGCGCCAGCAGGCGCCCCAGTTCGTGATGATGCGAACCGGCACTCGTTGCGGTCGTTATCAGGTCACCCAGCCCGGCGAGCTGCCGTGCGCTGGACTCGTGACCGCCCATCTGCACCACGATGCGCACCATTTCGGACAGCGCCGCGACGGCCAGGTAGCCACGCACGTTGTCGCCAAGCCCCAGTTCATCGGCAGCGCCGAACAACAGCGCATAGACATTCTTCAACACCGACGCCCAGGAAATACCCTGCACGTCGGCTGAATATTCGAGCGTCAGACCGGTACCGGCAAACAAGCTGGCGACCTGCTCGTACACCCTCGACCGTGACACGCCAACCTGTGCAAACGCCGGCCGCCCGGCGCGAATTTCTTCCGCGATCATCGGCCCGTAAAGCACGCCATAATCATGCCGCCCGGCATAGACTTCCCTGAATATGTCCGCAGCCGGACGACCCTTGTCATCCAGACCTTTGGCAACACTCAGGGAAAGACTGTGGTCATTCAGTTCACCCATCACCCGCTCTGCCAGTCCCGCCAGCGGCGTGACTGGCACGCAGTAAATGACTAAATCTGCCTGCGCCGCACCCGACTCGAGCGCAACCGATGCGTGTCCCTCCATTGACCGGATATCATGGAACGCGAGTTCATAACGCCCGGCCAGCAGGAACTCCATGGCATGTCCCATCTCGCCGTAGCCGATCACGAGAATTTTTTTATTGAATTCGTTCATGAGATTTCACTACTGACCTGTTAACTCCCTCTCCCTTCGGAGGGTGTCGCAAAAGTCCCCTCTCCCTGCGGGAGAGGGTTAGGGGATTAAACAGGATAAACGCCTGATTTCATATGCCCTCATCCCAGCCTTCTACCCGTGCCGGGCACCGAGGTCCCGCAGGGAGAAGGGGCTACACCCTTTTACGACACCCTCCTTCGGGAGAGGGTTGGGGTGAGGGGATTAAACAGGGTAATTGATTAATTTATACTCCCTCATCCTGGCCTTCTCCCGAAGGGAGCAGGAACGCTCTTATTGGTTCATGTGCTGATTCGTCATGTCCTGCGTACCATTGTCACCGCCATTAGCTTTGTATACAGGATGTTACCGGATTTCACTTCAACTTAACGGGACAGCTAATGATGAGATTTCGTAAATAGCGTGTCCGGATCGCACAAGAATGTATTGCCGCATAGTGGTGTTGCGACATCAAACTGGTCAGGGGCAACCGCGACCGGTTGCAACCGGTTCCCGACATCCGCCGCAGAGGTAACTAACGGGGAATCGCGCACGACATTGGAACATATTGCACTTACTACGGTCACATCAGTCGCGTTACCCTGTATAACCATCATACGCAATAAACCATATCCCCATGCTCGCCATGCAAGCCGCCATGATCAACCGAACCCAGCGCATAACCGCCATTATTTTGACAGTCATTTTAACTGCCATCCTCAGTGGCTGCAGCATGATGAAAGACAGCGGCACTGCAAATGAAGCTGCTGCACCCGAACCTCGCGAGCTTGATGTGTTTTACGTAACCAACCGCGCACCGGACAGCGACGGCAACCGCTACTTCAGCAGCGCTCGGGGTGACATCAACTACGGAACTGCACGCGTCAGCATACCTCCCGGGCACATCATGGGACGCCACGAAGAACCGTCCCTGCTGAAATTCGAAACCGGACAGGATGCCAGCAAGCATATCAAGCTGCTCGACGTAAGCCGGATATCCCGCGACGATTTCGCCACCCGCCTTGGCCGGGCCGTGGAGGCATCACCCGACCACAAGCTGATGATTTTCGTGCACGGCTATAACGTGGAGTTTCCCGATGCCGCCCGCACCGTCGCGCAATTCGCTGCCGACCTCAAGTTCAATGGCCCCGTCGTCCTGTTCAGCTGGCCGTCCCAGGGCAGTATGACCAGCTATATCGTGGACGAAACCAACGCGGAATGGGCACAGTCACACTTCCAGGACCTGATGGCCGCGCTGCTGGAAAATATCCCGGTGCAGCACATATACCTGGTCGGTCACAGCATGGGGAATCGCATTATCGTACGCGCAATGACGACGCTTGCGAACGAGCGCCTCGAGAGTGACATGCTGCGGTTTCGCGAAATTATCATGATCGCGCCGGATATCGATGCCGAGGTGTTTCGCATGGACATGGCACCCAGGCTGGCGCGCACCGGGATCAACCTGACGCTTTACGCCTCTTCCAGCGATCGCGCCCTGCTGGCATCCAAGGCCTTTCACGGGTACCCGCGCGCCGGCGAATCCGGTGACGGACTTGTGGTGATCGAGGGTCTGGAAACCATTGATGTCAGTGATGCCTCGGGCGGTATTCTCGGTCACTCCTATTTCGCCGAGGACCGTCGCATGATGGAGGATATCTCCGCCCTGCTGCAGACCGGGCAACGTGCCGACGAGCGCTTCGGGCTGGAGGTCGTCGACTCGCCCCAGGGGCGTCACTGGACCTTCAGGAAATAAGCCCGACCGGTACGCGCCGGCGCCTCCGCTTTGGCAAACACCGCCCTGCCGGGAAAGTTCCCAGCTTATCTAACTGAGAAATAGAATATATTTCTGGTATTAATGGTGTAACTACCCTATAGTGACTGCAGCTACAGATATTGTTATTGGCGGTTTTGGATGTTTCCTCTGCGACACCCCCTGAATTCCACGTTTCATTACCTGTACGCAACACGTAAATTGTTTAATTATTCAAGGTAAAAAGTGATATGGCTACAGGTACAGTAAAGTGGTTCAACGAATCCAAGGGTTTTGGTTTTATTTCTCAGGACAATGGCGGCGATGATGTATTCGTACATTTCAACGCAATTCAGGGTTCAGGCTTCAAGACCCTGGCCGAAGGGCAGACCGTCAATTATGAGATCGAAAAAGGACCCAAGGGTCTGCAGGCGGCAAACGTAACCTCCGCCTGAACAAGAATCATCGGTTAAACCGATACAAGGAACCCCGCCCCGGCGGGGTTCTTTTTTGCCCGTCATTCAGAAATGCAGTTACTCAACAACTGGAAGTTCGAAGCTGAATGCAGCGCCATTCTGATGAGTTTTATCCAACCAAAGTTTGCCACCGTGGATTTCAATAATCGAGCGACTGAGGGACAAACCGATTCCCATTCCTGCTTTCTTGCTTGTCTGGAATTGATCAAATATCTTGTCAGCCATGGTTGCATCAATTCCGGGCCCATTATCAGTCACGCTCACTTGAATCATGTCATTCGGGAGTAACCGCGTTTGTATGACGATCCGACCCTCGATTGTCTGCGCATGTTCTATTGCCTCCAGGCTGTTCCGTATCAGATTGATCAATACCTGCTCAATCTGAATCTTGTTGGCCATTACTTTATGTGACTGCCCCCCTGGCAGGAACTCGACATGGATACCGGGTTGCTGCACTTCCCATTTGAGAAATGTGATGACACGCTGTATTGCCTGATCCAGGTCAAAGGTTTCTTTACAGTTATCCTCCTTCCTGACAAATTCACGCAGGTGTCGAATGATGTCAGCCGCACGATGGGCCTGTTCCGTGGCGCGAGCAAGGATATCGCCCAGTTGCCGCGGCGGCGAAGGCAACGAGCTCACGAAAGCGGCGGCGGTTCCACAATAACTGACCAGTGCAGTCAGTGGCTGGTTCAATTCGTGTGCCAGGCCGGTCGCCATTTCTCCCATGGTGCCAAGCCGCATGACGTGTGCCATTTCCTGGTGATAACGCTGCAAGTCCTCCTCGGCACGCTTGCGCTCGGTGATGTCCTGACCGGAAGACAAGGTGCCGACAATGGCACCTTTCGTGTCTGTCTCAACAGAATTATTCCAATCAATGCAGCGAACCTCACGATTCCTTGTGAGGATTTCATTTTCATACTTTCCCATTGGCTCTGTTTCGCCAGCAACAATCTTCTGAAACGTCCCGAATACTGCATCACGATTTTCATACGGTAATACGGTTTCAAACCAGTTCCGGCCCAGAATTTCCTTCTCGGAATAACCCAGTATCTCGCATCCGCGCTGGTTGATAAGGTTGACGTTGCCATCACGATCAAGACCAACGATGATGGCTTGGGCTATTTGCAGATAACGTTCTGCACGCGCCATTTCATGGTGTAAATAGAGCCGCGCATAGACCAACATAACCCAAAATGTAAACAGCGCAATCAACAGCGCCATACCCAGCTTTCCCCAACTTATAACCCCCCAACCCAGCTGATGTTCAACAAGCAGCGCAAAGGGCTGACTTGTAGAATCCAGCATCATGGTTACGTGCAATCGTGGAAATATTATTGTTTCCAGCCAACTTGTCGCTGGTGCTGCATGCAAATGCAAGTATCCGCGCGGATCAGTCTCGTTATATTCAGCCCTGTATAACAGTTCACGCATTCCTCGCAATGGATGGTGTTCCCTGTCGAGCAATGAGTCTGCCAGAACAACCAATAAGGCAAACTCGCCATCGGCCCCGTATTTTCTTGGAAAGGGCGTTGACCCGTCATCAGCCGTTGGTATAGGTCGTTGCATCACATATCCCAGATCCCCCTCAATCAGTTTAAACGGATCGCTGGATATCGAGCTATTCAGCAACTCAGACTCTTCCAGAGCTCGCATGAAGAATTCATTTGAACTGAGGTCAAGCCCCATGACGTTGCGGGATTCCTCGGGAAACGGTTCCATGAATACAATGGGCATGTGATACGGTACCGCCTTGAGTGGCAGCCAATCGCGGCCTGCGTCATAGCTGAACCCCTTCACTTCAAAGTCCGGGTAAACGCTTTTCCGGTAATGCTCCGTAAATGATTCAATCAGGTTATGGGGAACCTTTTCCACAATCTCAAACATGAAGATATAAGGATATTGCTCAAGCATCTTTTTTGCATAATTGCGAATACGCTCCCTGCCCAGATCATTGGTAACACTGACCATGACAGCAAAACCTTCCAGGACAGTCTCAATGTTATTAACCCTGTCACTGGCTTGTCGATAGTGCAGATTTGCATTTTCAGAAAAGCGTGTTTCGGCCCGTTGCAGATCCAGTGCAACAATCCAGGACATCATGACAGCGAAAAGGATAAACCAGACGACAACCACTGCCCGGTAAATATTTCTCTGGTTTTGTGCGGTATCCCTGCCCATAACTAATCGTGTTTTATCACTTCCTTGTTGCTATAACCGGCACATGGCATAGTTCGGGAGCATGCCTGGTAACGACTCTGCCCCCATTTTTTTCATAATCAAGAGGCGGCGGGCTTCAATTGTCCGCTTGCCGAGACAGTGAGAACGCTTCACTGAAGCAGCGAGCAAAAGCGGACAGTCGTTCACAGCACCCGGCATGCGTTAATTTATTCATGGGATTCTCTCCGGAAATCCAGTTCTTTTTATTCAGCAAATAACGTTATCTTTCATAACGCTGCCTATTATCATCATCATACACACGACAAACATTCATCATCAAACGCTGAAAAATACGTATTGAGTGTCGCGAGTACGGTTAAACATATGCTGATAAAATGAAACCCGGCCAGATATTCCCGGGCAGCGACTCACTGGTCTTCCCGGACGTTGCGATCAGTCATCTCGATACTCCTCCAGGGCACGGCTTTGTTCTTGCATTTCAACCTGAAGTAATGCCAGTCTTCGAGTCGCAGCGCAGTGAACCGGCCACCGTTGGCACAGCCCGTATCCAGGGGAATAACACCTGCGACCCTTTTGTCGGCCGACGGGAGCACTACGAGCTTAGCCCAGTGTCCAAAGATAACCCGCAGTGGTTTGCTGGCACGGTCCGGAATCTGGAACCAGGGCAGCGAGCGTTTTTTCTTCGCAGAGGCCCTGCGTCTTTTCCCCAGAAAATCGATACGGCCGCTGAGGTCGCACCAGCGCAACTGGGTAAAGCAGTTGGTGATGAAACGCAGGCGTTCCCAGCCTGCCAGGTCTTCCCGCCAGCTCAACGGACCGTCCCCCTGAAGATGCAGGAACAGATCCTCGTAGCCGAAGTTTTGCAATACAGTCTCCAGCTCGCGTGCGCATTGCCTCGCTTTCTCCAGGTCCCACTGGGGAGGAAGCCCGGCATGAATCATGGTGAAACCGAGCATCTCGCTGTGGTGCAGGACCGGTTGGTGACGAAGCCAGAACAGGAGTTCCTCGCAGTCGGGGGCATCGAGGATCTCGGTGATCGTGTCCTTCTTGCGAAGCTTGACAGCTCCGGCAGCCACGGCGAGGAGGTGCAAATCATGGTTGCCGAGTACGCTAATAGCGGCGGTACCGAGGCCGCGCACAAAGCGCAACAACTCCAGCGAGTTGGGTCCCTTGTTAACGAGATCCCCGGTAAACCAGAGACGGTCGACATCCGGGTCGAAGTCAAGCTTCTCCAGTAGCCTCAGCAGGTCATCAAAACACCCCTGGACGTCGCCGATGGCATAGGTGGACGGCACACCCTGGTCCGACTCACGCCTCGCTGGCAAATCGAAATCCATTTCAGACCTGTCGGCTGTGTCCTGCACTCCGGCGTTCCCCCAGTTAGGTTCGGGTAGCTATAACCGTAATCCGACCGGTCCGGCCAAACAGGTGGATTCAACAGCGACCAGGCTGCTGCGCGATAGGTACCTGCTATTTTCTGCTGGCGCGCGTCTTTTTCGGAGCCGCCGTCCTGACTGTTGCCCGACGTTTGGCGGTAGCCTTCCTCGTCACCGCCTTCTTCACTGGTGCTTTCTTCCTGGCAGCGGCTTTCTTTTGAACTGGTTTCCTGGCAGCCGTCTTTTTTACGGTAGCCTTCCTCGTCACCGCCTTCTTCACTGGTGCTTTCTTCCTGGCAGCGGCTTTCTTTTGGACTGGTGTCCTGGCAGCCGTCTTTTTTACGGTAGCCTTCCTCGTCACTGTCTTCTTCACTGGTGCTTTCTTCCTGGCAGCGGCTTTCTTTTGGACTGGCGTCCTGGCAGCCGTCTTTTTTACGGTAGCCTTCCTCGTCACCGCCTTCTTCACTGGTGCTTTCTTCCTAGCAGCCGTCTTTTTTATTGTGACCTTTTTTCCAACTGCTTTTCCAGTAACAGACTTTTTCCCGGTTGCTTGCTTCTTTTGAGTTCCCTGCGGACTCATCGGCCCTTCTGGACCCATATCACCTTTAGGTCCTCGCGGACCCCGTGGCCCACGCAGTTTGGGGTCGAGTTTTAATGCGTTGAACTCTTCTTCCAGTTTCATGAGCTGCGTGGACAGCGCTTCCACTGATTCCAGAATCGACTTCAGATCTCTGGATCGTATCTTTCCCTTACTCTTCTTTTTGCCTTTGCCTTTTTTATCCGTCATGCCCGCTCCTCTTCAAGATGCTGATTTGTTAGTGAAGTACCACCAGATCCATGAACCAGTCGGTAATGTAACACCGTGATACCGGTGAAATATATTTCCTTGGTTAGGTAAATTCAATTATCCCGTCAATATCAGAATGAAAGCCATAATAAAGTTTATCGAGATTCTCTTATATAAATGTTGTTTAAACGCCGTATCGGGTCACCTTGCCCATATTTGATTTAGAACTACACTGAGTAGACATCACTGTTGCGGTAGGCCTTCTTAACAGTACCAAAGGACAATATACACAAGCCGCTCCAGTCACTAGCATTTTAGTTTATGGAAAGCCGCCTCTCAGGGTGCAGGAAAAACATGAACACTGTCTGATACAACTGTTGATTGCCAGGGTGGTTAAGGCAAAAAATAATAACCACCAGGAGCCGCTCAATCATGGGCTTAATAATAAAAACCAACAGGTTATGGTTGCTGTTTCTGGTAATACTGGGATCAGTAACTGTTACCAACAAGTTTATTCAGCCAGATAATATTCTGACTGACCATACCAGCCTGGGCATATCCCGGCATATTGTATCTGCTGCAGGTCTTGCGCCTTATCGTTGGTACAGATTTCCAGTCAACATACCCACTGCCAGCCTACCTCATGCTGACAAGCCCAGCGCTGACCCCATATCAGGCGCGGATATCTGGAAACGGATGCGCACTGGCTTTGTTTTTCCAGCAGTGGATCCTGATGTAATTCGCACCTACATAGCTGAATACGTAAAACATCCTCTCCTTCTCACACAGGTGTTGCAACGCGGCGAACCATACCTGTTCCATATTCTCGACCGGCTGGAGCAAGCCGGCATGCCTGCCGAACTTGCGTTACTTCCGGTAATTGAGAGCGCCTTTGATCCCTTTGCCACCTCACCGGCCGGGGCGGCAGGAATTTGGCAGTTCATGCCAGAAACTGCCGCGTATGTTGGTCTGAATCAGGATTGGTGGTATGACGGGCGGCGCGACATTATTGCCTCGACTGATGCAGCGCTTGACTATCTGGACCGGCTTCACAAACGCTTTAACAATAACTGGCTTTTGACTCTGGCTGCTTACAATGCCGGTGGCACACGGGTAAAAAGAGCAATAAGGAAGAATCGTGATGCTGGTAAGCCAGATGATTTCTGGCATCTATCCTTGCCCGCTGAAACACAAGCCTATGTGCCGAAGCTGATCGCCCTGCGAACGATTATTGAGAACCCCCAGCACTACAATATCTCGTTGCCAGCCCTGTCTGACACCGGCTATTTCAGTACCGTGAAAATCCAGGGGCAGATCGAACTCAGGGTCGCCGCTCAGTTGGCCGGAATACCTTTGGCTATCCTGCAGCGATTGAATCCGGGTTACGATAGATCAATAACTCCGCCCGACACGACCCATACTCTGCTCTTCCCCAAATCAGTAGCGCATGTATTTCGTGAGCGCATCGCCCGGTTACCACATGATCAGCGTGTCAAGTCTATCCGCCACCGGATTCGCACGGGCGATAACCTGAGTACCATTGCGCAGCAATACCACACAACTGTTTCAGTGTTGCGCAAGGCCAACCGCCTGAAGGGAAGTAAAATAATCACGGGTGACTTTCTTATAGTACCTGTTGAAGAGCAGGAGGTTTCCATTGTAGACACTACTTACGCAGTACTTATGTAACAGCATTTGATGATCTGATATCCAGAGATCTGCGATCGGAATATATACCGCTGCTAGCCATCGTCATAATCGGGGAAAGCCGCATTGTCAGGTCTTCTTGTTTTGATTCCCACCATGTCAGGCATCTGCCGCCACCCTGCCGACCACGGCACGTACAGAGTCCCACATTGACCATACTTCAAACAGTGGAATCCGGCCATTTGCGAATATTCAGCGAATAGCAAAACTGGCTTCCGTAAAAGCCGTCGTTCATTCCTTGTGCAATGGGGTAAACTGCCA
>Ga0316190_10004005_pt1 | contig 10704 bp, 9 predicted proteins | sample Eddworburrow2_MG_FD_204929 | JGI IMG/M metagenome (GOLD analysis project Ga0316190, IMG submission 204929) | Coastal sediment microbial communities from Maine, United States - Eddy worm burrow 2 | ecosystem: Environmental > Aquatic > Marine > Coastal > Sediment | place: USA: Maine | collected... | reverse complement strand
ATTTGCCTTGCAAATTTTGCATTTTTCCCACAGAAAGCCATGAACGCATCAACATAAAATTATTGCCCAGTAACTCAGCATATTTTATAGCATTTTCACCTGCAGTTTCCGCCTTTTCAAATTCATTTAAATAAACATTCAGGTCAACCAGTGAAATATATACATCACTTAAATTATTATGAAAACCATAACGTTCTCCAATGGCAATAGAATGCTCAAAATATTCAAGTGCTTCCTCATAATTTTTTAAGGCTAAATAATTATTACCAATGACATACAAGGTAAAATCATAATCCAAATCGTTCATACCTATTTCTTCGAATAATTTAGCAGACCTTAATCCATACTCTAATGCTTTTTCAAATTTAGATTGTTTCCAAAATATATTACTCAGGTCGCTAAATGCCACGGCAATAGCTCTGTTGTCATTTAATTCTTCACCTAAACGTAAAGTTTCGAGTGCATAATTAGCGGCTATATCAAGCCTGCCCTGCCGTTCAAAAACATAACCCAATTGCGTATTTAAAAAGGGTAGGTCAGTTTCCTTTACCTTTTTTTTTGCCTCTTCTAATACAATTACGGCCTCATTCAATTTTTCCAACCTTAAAAGAATGGCCCCCTCCGTTATTTGAAATCTGCCTTCCCAAAGCAAATTATTTTTTTCTTTAGTAAGCTTTAAACCTTTTTTGGTAAAGTTCAAGGCCACAATTAAATTGCGTGTATGCCAATAATAGGCAAGATCATTTAGCATAGAGAATTTAATACTGTCATTATCTACTTTATCAACAGCCTCTTGAAGAATATCTAAATAAGATGCCCCAAAATTATCAGTCTCAACAAACACTTTTTTATAAGGGTTTTCATTGTCGAAATCGACAATCTGTCCAATACAAATAGTCCCTGACAAAATGAAGAATAAACCAAATAATATACTATGTGAATTCTTCTTTATCATTCTAATATTTAATACGTGTCATAAGAAATTATGTCCACCAAGTTACAAATATTCTGTTAATGCAATAAATCACTTTGATAAATAAAAGCGCACTTTCGGACAATAATATGGTGTCTTCATCCAACATCAGTTGTTTTTAGAGTGGTAATACTATTATTTTGATTTAAAATTAAATTCCCGGATTTAATGCGTAACGAATTGTGAAAAATATTAATTATGAATAAAATAAGCATTGTATTATTGGCCTTAATTATTCTCTTTATTTCTTGTCGAGAGGAACAGTCGCAACAAAATGAGTTAGAAGCAAAAGAGATTGCTATAAAAGCTACTATAAATGACATGGTAACACAATGCTGGAATAATAAAGATATGGAAAAATTTAGGACAATTGCCACCGAGAATTTTATGCGGAAGAACAACGGAATTATCGCGGCCAATAACCGAAATGAAATGGAAGCGACAATGAACGTTTTTTTTACCGGATTTCCAGACCTTGAAGTAATATTAAATAATACAATTATAAAAGGTAATCAGGCCTTTACTCAATGGACTGCCTTAGGTACCAATACTGGGATATTTGGAGAAACTGCAGCTACCGGTAAAAAGGTAAAATTCAGTGGTTATTCAGTGGGATATTACAATGACGAAGGCAAATATGCTGGAGAAGAAGTTTATTATAATGAATTAGAATTATTGCAGCAGCTGGGTTATACCCTCGTATCTCCTATTGTTGAATAATAAAATTAAATGATCAACCCCTTAATATAAAATTAAATTAATCAATAATCATTAACTAAAATCTATTAAAAATGAAAACACTTAAAATCACTCTGTTACTTTTATCCATGTTATTGCTTTGTCCTATTAATGGTCAGGCACAAGAACAAAATGAAAGAAAGATCTATCGCGTTCATGAAGATCAGGTTAAACTCTCTATGGTTTCTGAATATGAATCAATTGTTAAAGAATTAGTAGCGTTGCTCAATAAACATAAGCTTTCTGATTTACATTGGATAACCCTTGTAAGTAGTGATAGTAAATACCGTTATGTTTCACCTATGAAAAATATGGCTGATCTAGACAAACCCTCATGGATAAGAACCTTAGCAGAAAAAGAAGGTAAAGATGCGATTAATGGACTCTTCGACCGGATGGATAAATGTTATGATACAGAACTTGACTATATATTAAGGTTAGATGAGGAGCTTACTTACATGCCTGAAGGATTTAATCAAACACCTGAAGGTGAAAACTATCGAAAAAACCACATGCTGTATGTATCTCCTGGTAATCGTGCTGTTGTTAGAGAAAAAATGAAAGCTGTAAAGGATTTTAATGTTAAAAAAGGATCAAAAGTTTCATATCGTGTTTATAGAAGTGGATTCGGTGCAGATGGTGAATATTATATGGTAGCCATTGCAGCCAAGGATGCTGAACATTATGCTAAAAGAAGTAAAGAAAACCAGGAAATACTTGGTGATGAAAGAAAAAAAGTGTTTGATGAACTTTGGAGTAACTTATTAAAATATGAGGTAATAGAAGGTTGGATCCGTCCTGAACTGGCATATTCTTCTAAGTAAAAACATAGGCCAAGCTCCTGCTAGTTTTTATACCAAGCTGGGGCTTGTGTCTTTTTTAAATTTTTACATACAAATCCATTTAACTAAATGATCAACTAATTATTAATAAGAAAATTATGAAAAAACTATTATTATTAGGACTTGCAATAGTTCTATTTACATCGTGTCAGGAAAAAGGACCTGAGCGTTGGACAGAATCATCACCAGAAATTGATATTGCTAAAACTTTGATTAAAGATTACGAAGATGGTAATTGGGCAGATTGGATCGGGCATTATGCAGATACTGCAAAGGTTCATCATAATTCTATAGAAAGTATTTCACCTCAACAAATGCAAGATGCATTAAAAAGTGATATTACCAATTATGGTAGTTATGGGTTTTCTCATGAAGAAGATGATGTTTTTTATGAACAGACCATCAATAGTAATGGCAATAAATGGGTGAATTTCTGGGGTGTTTGGGAAGGAACCATGAAGAATACAGATAAAAAATTTGTTATCCCAGTCCATATAAGCTTGAAATTTGTAAATAATCTGATCGTAGAGGAATGGGCCTATTATAACCGTTCAGCAATTGATGCTGCGTTAAAAGAAATGGCAATGGCAAAAGAAGCCGCTGAAGTAGAGTAAAACACCTATATATTAAATCATAAAAGCAGGTATAAATGGTGGTTGTTTATTTTTTAGGATGAAAATTCATTGTTAGTTTTTATAAGGAAATTTAAATGGTTAACATTTTTACAACTAATATATTTCATTTGGAATTTTAAAATCAACCACCAAACTACCTGTATTAAGTATTTCGATCTATGAAAAGATTAAATATATTTTTTAAATAACCAGATATGAAAAAGGCTGGTATTATTGGAGGATCTGGATTTATTGGAAGCTATATCACAAAAATATTCTTAGAAGAAAAGTTCAAAGTTTCTGTTTCGGTAACTGACATCTCTAAAAAAGAAAAATATCAACATTTAAAAAAATTAAAAAATTCAACCCATCTTGAAATAAAACAATTAGATGTTGAAAAAATAAATGAATTAGAGGCGTTTATTAAAGATTGCGAAATTATAGTTCACTGTGGTACTCCTTTCAAACTTGACGTAGAGAATCCTCAAAAAGAATTGTTTGATCCTACAATTAGAGGAACTGAAAACTTTTTAATGCTTGTTAAAGATTCTCATTGTATTGAGAAAGTTGTATTTGTGGCATCTGTTGCCGCTTATAATACAAATTTCCCATTTCCGGCGGGTAATAAAACTGAAGAAGATCTATTTACCGAAGCAGATGAACCTTACTATAATGAAGGAAATAACCCTTACGCTCAAGCCAAATTTATTGCTAATAAAACAGTAGAAAAATTTATAGATGAGAACCCTGATATTGGTTTTGAAATCGTGAGTATCTCACCCGTTGCCGTTATGGGTAAAGCTTTGTCAAACAGAGAAGATTCAACATCAGTTGGTTTACAATTTTTGTTTAAAAATAAAATTGCGCCCAATCCTTTCATTGAAATGCTTTATGAACAAGATGTGACATTTGCTATTGTAGATGTAGCAGACGTAGCAGAAAGTGCTTATAAGGCCTATATTATCAAAGGTAATCATGGTAAAAATTATTTAATAAGCAGTGATAGCTGGAAAGTTTCGGATATCTCCTTAATGCTTAATAATCTACCTCCAGAAGGAAAGCCGCAAATTGTATATAGCAGTCACCTGGCAGCAAAAGAATTAGGTATACATTTTAAGCCTTCACAAGTTCCTTTACATGCATTCGGGAGTTTTGATAACCCTTCACTAAATTAAACCTATTTAAACTTTATAATAAACTAACTATGGCCAAGACAACAAGGAGAAAATTCATTTTAACTGTATTTTCTATAATAGGACTAGGAGCAATAATAGCTTGGATAACGAAAAATAGCATACTTCGATGGTTCATACGAAGAATTGATAACGAAGGACTTGCCATGTCATTAGCGCCTGAAATGAATGAAGATGTTTGCATATTGACGTCGTCACAAACTGAAGGCCCTTTTTTTATTTCCTCCCCTATTAGGGCCAATGTCATTGAAGATAGAAAAGGCAAAGAAATGATTTTGAAAATGCAAATAGTGAGAGTCCCCGATTGTACCCCCATTGATGGAGCGATCGTTGAAATATGGCATTGTGATGCCGAAGGAATTTATAGTGGATATCCTGAGGATATTGCACATGACCCCTGGAAAGCCATGAAAGTCGCTGGAACTGGTGACGGAAATGTAAAGCCATTGACCGAGGCTCGTTTTTTAAGAGGGGCTCAACAATCTGATGCAGATGGCATCGTAGAATTTAAAACTATTTTTCCCGGATGGTATGACGGTAGAGCGCCCCACATTCATTTCAAAATTCTGGTAGATAAAAAAGAGCAATTAACAAGTCAATTCTACTTCGAACCAAAACTTTGCGATGAAATTTATCTAAATATAGAACCTTATGTAAAATATGGAGCAAGTCCGTACACCCCCCAAAATGACATTGTGATAAACGGAGATATTAAAGCTGTTGATGGGCTTTTACTTAATCCTTCTTTACATAATGAGTTACCCGTTAACGCTTCGATTAAAGTGGGGATAAATAAATTAACATGATATATAATTAAGTAACCAACTAAATCTTAACTATGAACTTAAAAAATTCGTTCCTTATTGCTATTTCATTAAGTTTTCTTGGCTTGGCATCTTGGGAATATTATTGGCGATCTCAAGGTTTTTATCCTACTTTAGATGATAATAAAGACCTTTGGGCTGTTCAAAGAGCAAAGGTAGATAAAGCATCAAAAGATGATGTAGTACTTCTCGGGTCTTCACGAGTTTTATTTGATATTCAACTTGACGAATGGGAAAAAGAAACCGGAACACGTCCAGTTCAACTGGCTTCAGCTGGGACTACTCCACTACCCGCCTTTAGAGATATTGTTGAAAACACGGACTATTCGGGAACAATTATTGTCGGAGTAACAACCACTTTATTTTTTTCAACAACATTTCCTTTAGCACCACCATGGGATAGAGCTCAAACACGTGCAGATTTTTATCATAAGAGAACTTATGCGCAACGCTTAAATCATCAATTATCATTTCCATTACAGAAGAATCTCGCTTTTTTAGTAAGTTTTGAGGAAAAAGGATATGCTGATGAAATCAATTTAAAAGGTTTATTGAAAAGAGTTAAGATTGGCAGTAGAATTGACGAGGGAATACCTCCATTTCATGAGTTTAGTGATATAGCAGTAGATAGAAACACTAAAATGAGGGAAAGAACTGTTACTGATACTGCTTTTGCAAATACTATTAAAAAAGTTTGGGGGTTTTATGGCCAAACCTCACCACCTCTTGATAAAGAATCAACAATGTCTTTTTTTTTAGAAGATGTTAAAAAATTTAAAGCCAGAGGGGGTAATCTAATATTATTAAGATGCCCTTCAACTGGAGGTCAGCGAATTGGAGAAAGTGTAGTTTCCCCTAAACTGCAATTTTGGGATGAACTAATATCTCAGGCTAATGTCAAAGGTTATCATTTTGAAGATTATGAGCAATTAAGCCAATTTAACTGCCCAGAATGGTCTCATTTATCTGCAACTGATGCAGCAATTTTCACGACAGAACTTGCAAAAATAATGATGAAAGATGGTGTATTAACTAACCCCAAAACCAACTAAACATGCTTTTTAATTCATATAGCTTCATTGTTTTTTTTATCATAGTATTGGTATTATACTATTCGAAAATTTTTACCTGGACCAACAAAAAGAGAATGCTTTTACTGGCCAGTTACGTGTTCTATGGGATGTGGAATCCTCCTTTGATTATTTTGCTTTGGATATCAACCATGGTTGACTGGACCACTGGTAATAAATTGGCAGTTGAAGAAAATCAACGGAAACGGAAAATGTGGTTATTGTTAAGTATGTTTGTTAATTTAGGATTTTTATCTTTCTTCAAATACGGCGATTTCTTTTTAGCAAATTTTACGGCCATTGTTAATTCTGTGGGGATAGACTTCCATCCTCAGGAGATGGGTATTATTCTACCTATGGGAATTTCTTTTTATACTTTCCAGACCATGTCCTATACCATAGACATGTATTATAAGAAAATTAAACCTGCCAAAACGTTTTTGGATTTTGCACTGTACGTTACCTTCTTCCCTCAATTAGTTGCAGGGCCTATTGTGAGGGCTAAAGATCTGATCACTCAGTTTTATGAGCCTAAAAAAGCCACCATAAAACAATTTTTATGGGGACTATTTTTATTAACCTTGGGGCTATTCCAAAAGGTTGTATTAGCAGATACATTACTTTCCGGAACGGCCGATGATGTATTTGGGTCTGGAAAAGTTTTAAATTTTTGGGATGCATGGAGCGGAACCTTGGCATTTTCAGGACAAATATTTTTTGATTTTGCAGGATATTCTACCTGTGCTATCGGTATTGCTTTAACGCTTGGAATTATTTTACCGGATAACTTTAGATATCCGTATGCGTCATTAGGGTTTTCAGATCTATGGGACAGATGGCATATCTCTTTATCAAGTTGGTTGAGAGATTACCTATATATTCCTTTAGGAGGTAACCGGCATGGTATTACCAGGATGTATGTTGCTTTAATGCTTACTATGCTATTAGGAGGTTTATGGCATGGTGCTGCATGGACGTTTATAGTTTGGGGTGGTTTACACGGTTTCTATTTAATTTTGGAAAAGTTACAAAAGCAATATATACCATTTAAAATTACAGCCTGGAACGGCATGTTCCTGGCATTTACAACTTTTACTTGTGTTAATATAACTTGGGTATTTTTTAGAGCTAGAGAATTTAAAACTGCATGGGAGATGATAAAGTCAATGTTGTTTTTAAATACAGATGGCGAAAAGATATTAGAGCAATTTGATATCATAAAAGTTATGACCGTAATTGCCGTTTTATTTATTTGTCATTGGATCATGCGGAATACGTCTGTAAAAGAAGTGGCAGAAAAGACTCCTGCTTGGGTTCTTGGAGTTTCATGGGCCGTAATGATAATAATTATGTCAATCGCACAAGGAAATAGTGAACAGTTTATATATTTTCAGTTTTAGGAATAAAAACCGAGTAGTAGCTTAAATAAAATTTAATACCTAACCATAATGTAACCAACTAAATACAAACTATATGAAAACACAATCAACAAAGTACAACAATTTGCTAATTATTGTTGGCGTTCTTTTTATTATTTGGGGTATCCTGGGGTTAATGGACGCCAAAAATTATACGTACGCAGGTTATAACACAGATGACAATTGGACTGTTATTAAAATTGAAGAAGGCAGCCCGGCTGAAGCAGCCGGATTACAAAAAGGAGATGTTCTTAAAAGTACTGGTGGCATAGCCGTCACCGATACTAAGGCTCTCAATAAAAGACAGCGTGCAAAAATTGGAGAGACCAGAGAGTACCTCATAGATCGTAGTGGTGAAGAAATTACGCTTCAAGTTACTTATGCAGAAATGGTTGATAAAGACAGTACTAATAATATTATTGGATTTCTAATCGGAGTATTATTTATTGTGCTAGGAATTTTTGCAAATCATAAACACAAGTCGACGCTAAGTAATGCATTTGCTGTTTTTGCTATTTGTTTTGGCTTTTTATTTACGAACGGGCCTTACATTAGTTCTGATATTTTAAGTAGGGTTGTAGGTATACTCTCTACTGCAGTATTTTTATTCTCATTTACGGCACTAGCCATATATATGCTACGTTATCCTCCTGAAAGTGCATTTTTAAATAGTAAAAACAGTAAATTATTGTACATCCCTATGCTGATATTATTAGCTATTATTGTGGTTCTTGAAATACTCCAATTAGATCGATCAGGAACACTTAACATGGTAATGAGATTACTCTTTGGAGCCTTTATTATTGGTTATTTTCTAATAGCAATCATTACATTGCTTAAGAAATACCTAAAAGCAAGTGCCACAGACAGAAGTTCAAACGGGCTAAATATGATGCTTTTAGGAACAATTATAGGGATCGTTCCTATACTGGTTTATTTTACGGTAGGTACTTTATCACAGGGAACCGAGCTGCCAGGAAACGATTATGCATTCTATACATTTGCGGCTATTCCCATATGTTTTACAATTGCACTAAATCAACTAAGTAAAAAGACATAAGCAGTTCAATAATTAATTTTTCACATATTAAAACGATGATTTGAGGCTAGTTAAGTTTAACGAAAATGTCTCAAATCATTTTTTTTAATACTTTCTTACAATTTACGTCTTTTACGTTCACGTGTCAATAATTGAAGCTCCCTGTTTGTTTGACCCTCAACAGAGGTGTTTTCTTCAGCACGCCTAATTAAATAAGGCATAACGTCTCGTACAGGCCCATAAGGTAAGTACTTTGCTACATTATACCCTTCTTTGGCTAAATTATAACTTATATGGTCGCTCATACCAAATAATTGTCCAAACCAAATGCGAACATCCTTTTTGTCTAATCCTGATTTTATAACTAAATCCATTAATAAATAAGAACTTTCTTCATTATGAGTTCCTAAAAAAATAGCCATGTCGTCAAGATTATCAAACATATATTTTAAAACATCATTAAACAATTTATCTGTTGCTGCTTTGTCAGCACATATTGGGTCCTTATACCCTTTTTCTTCGGCTCGTTCCCGTTCTTTTTCCATATAGGCACCCCGCACTAATTTCATCCCAACTTTAAAACCTTGATCTTTTGCCCTTATGTGTAATTTTTTAAGATAATCTAATCGATCCTTACGATATAATTGCAAGGTGCCAAATACAATCACTTTCTCCGAGTTATACTTTTTCATCATGGCTTCTATCAGATCATCTGCAGCATCTTGCATCCAGGTTTCTTCAGCATCTATCAATATCGGAACATCGGCATCATATGCAGCTTTACAAACCTTATCATACCTCTCTTTGATACGTAGCCACTCTACTTCTTCTTTTTGATTCAATTTTTCCCCTTCGGTTAATTTCTGATAAATTTCAAATCGACCAAATCCTGTTGGTTTAAAAACTGCAAACGGAAGGCTTTCTTTCTCCTTACCGAACTTTATGTTGTTCAATGTTTTTCCCAAGGCAAGATCAAATTGCTCTTCGACCTCTTTGCCTTCTGCAGAATAATCTAGCACTGAATGTACATTTTTAGAATACATTTTATCAATGATTGGCATACAGTCCTTTTCAGTCACGCCACCACAAAAATGGTCAAAAACGGTTGCCCTGATAATTCCCTCAACGGGTAGGTGGGTTTTCAAGGCAAATTTGGTCACCGCTGTACCAATTTTAACAAGAGGTTGTCGTTTGATCATTTCAAACAAATAAAAAGCTCTATCCAATTCAGAATCGGATTTTATTGAAAAAGCTATTTCTGTATTTTCAAATAAATCATTCATTGTTTAATAATCTTTTAACAAAGATACTTAAGCTAACTAATTTTTTCAATAAATTCGCATGAATTTAATCCATAAAAGTTAGTACATGAAATCTATTCAATCAACAAGATATTCTATCTATTTTAACCAAGATGCTTATAAGGAATTAGATAGTTATCTAACTAATTATCAGATATCTACAATTTTCGTGTTGGTTGATGAAAACACACATAAGCTGTGCTACCCTGAGTTTCACAAAAGGATCTCAACCAAAAAGAAGATAACGGTCATTGAAATTAGCTCCGGTGAGGTGAATAAAAACATCGATACATGTGTTGAGGTATGGAAAAAATTGACAGATTTAGGTGCTGACAGGAAAAGCTTACTCCTTAATCTTGGCGGAGGTATGATAACTGATCTTGGGGGGTTTGTAGCTTCAACTTTTAAAAGAGGCATTAAATTTATCAACATACCTACTACCCTCTTAAGCATGGTTGATGCATCAGTTGGCAGCAAGACCGGTGTCGATCTTGATAATTTAAAGAATTTAATTGGTGTGTTCTCAAACCCTGAAATGGTACTTGTAGATCCTAATTATTTATCGACTTTATCTAAACGTGAAATGCGATCTGGTGTGGCTGAGATCATTAAATACGGGCTTACTTTTAATAATAAACTATTAGTAGAGATTATAAATGATAATTGGTTAAATATTAATGATTTAGATCATA
>Ga0316190_10004004_pt1 | contig 10706 bp, 6 predicted proteins | sample Eddworburrow2_MG_FD_204929 | JGI IMG/M metagenome (GOLD analysis project Ga0316190, IMG submission 204929) | Coastal sediment microbial communities from Maine, United States - Eddy worm burrow 2 | ecosystem: Environmental > Aquatic > Marine > Coastal > Sediment | place: USA: Maine | collected... | reverse complement strand
GGCGGTCATTAGAAAGAATTCCTATTGGAATCTGGGTTAAAGACTTTGATTGCTTTAATGCATCTAGACCACCCTTCAACCTAAGGATCGTTAACACTTAATTTACAATTATTAATAGATTCAAATATCAGTCATCATCATCATCTTCGGCTTTACCATCATATTTTGATGGATAAGGCAGATGGCCTTTGGCCGAAAACCATAAAATCCGGTTTAGAAGATCATCATCTCCGGAGTCAATGTGTTCAAATTGAGGTTCCATACTTTTTGTCGCAAAATGCAAGGCACGTCCATTCAATCCAGTGAGTGGTGGATTCATTTCATCCAATGCAATATTACTAGAGATAGCCTCATAAGGAGTGAAATCAGCAATATCTGTAAAACAATCAGCCATGGGTTGCGCTATTGCATCCTGGATATTCATTGGGGGAATACCTAATACCTGCTCTATTGTTCGCACCATAGAAGGCTGATTATAATCGGTATGTATGGTAGCTCCTTTTTTTGCATAAGCGCTGATTGCTAAACCAACCGTGCGATAAGCGGATACATGGTCCCATCCTGCCTGAGAATCATCTTCTGTTACCAAAATCAGGGTGTTTTTCCAGAACCGACTTTTGCTTACTGCCTCAACAATTTGACCTAAAGCAAGGTCATTATCGGCAACCATTGCCCGGGGAGTCGGATAATTTGGTCTTGTTCCGGCAGTATGATCATTTGGGAGTGCCATGATCATCAGCTCAGGAAGTTGATCCCCTTCCATGGTCTCATAATCTTTCAGTTCTTTTATGAAAGTATCGGCCCTCAATACATCAGGAATGGCGTGATGATCATATCCTGGAAAAGTGATACTCAATAGATCACGCACCGGAGCAATAGTGGTTATGTTGTGAAAATCAAAAGGCTTCTTCTGCAAAAAACCTTGATATATATCGGTCCATTCCAGTCCTTTGTCAAATTCAGGGATACACGCTTCACCATAAATTTTTACAGACTTGCCATGTTTGGTGGCGTTGTCCCATAAAAAGCCAGTGGGTGCATAGACAAGGGCATCTGTTTGCACGTGCGGATAACTTCTGAACCATGCCCGCATATTTTTTTCTACATAATCAGTTACAATGGAAGCATCCGTCCATTGATGCCCCTCAGCAGAACTTTTCCCCGAAACATGATAATTATCCATCAATCCAAAGCGCCTTGCCAATTCATGTGTGTTGGGTGTTACCTCCTCACCAAAAATACAAAGCAATGAATCACCATCACCCTCAGGCATATCACCCAGGATCTGATCATAGGTTCTGTTTTCTTTGATAATGTAAAGCACATGTTTAAATACTGATGGCTCACCGATCCGTTCAGGAATAGGCCGTGGTTGGATATTATCTCTTGGTGCTAGTTTCGCTGATAGGGATCTTGAAATTGCATTGGTGGTAATGACAGTCTCTGTGTGTTTTTGTAATGCTTTTTTATTTGGCACATCGATGATCGAAATGGATGCATACATGTGGTGCGCATTATAGGAGGCATGATCCATATCCTTCAAAATCATAGGTAAATTGGCACCCTCTGATTCAAGGTTGGTCACAAACAAACGTCTGTCTTGCGATACGCTAACCGAAGATGGATATGCTCCGGTTGGAATGAATCCCAGTACATTGCTGGATTTCATTTTAGAAACATCTCCCAGATCTTTTCCAACGGATACAACAGCGAGTGCATTATCCATACCATTGGCGACATAGAGTGTTTTCCCGTTTTTTGAGATCCCTATTCCCTGGGGAGAATCACCAAAATAATTATTAATATCTTTCTGCAGGCGTACAGATATCGTTTCTACCACTTCATCGGTACTGGTATCAATGACAGAAACATTATCGCTATTGGAATTAGTAACAAACACCAGCTTGCCTTTTTTGTTATGAATAATTTCGTTTGGGTGTAGTCCGACAATAATTTCCTTCAATAATTTTCCTGTCTGGGGATCATATACCGATACGCTACCTTCCCTGGTTGCTCCAGTTTTCTCATCCACTCTTGCCACACCCCATGGCACACCGGCAATGTTTGTATCTCCGGATTCCGGCAATCTCCCTCCCCAGTTGGTTACATATAATTTATTGTTCGCTACAGTAAGGCCATAGGGAGCTACTCCAGTTGATTGTATCCATGTTGTATCTCCAGTGTCAAGGTTTTGTTTAATGATTTGATTATTACCATTTAGTACCACATATAAAAAAATATCACCCGATTCCTTATTGATTACGATTTCATTTGGCAATGCCGTTCGGGCAGTGCGTTTTGAAAGGTAATTAAATTGCTTTGTGATTTTGGCTGCGATACCATCCCAACTGGCTTGAAACACAACAGCCTGGTTGTTAATGATTGCACTCCAGAAAACGTAATTGATGCCATTTATATTAGACCAACAAATCCCTGAATACGTATTTAATCCTCTGTTAATTTTAGGAATATCGCTTAGAACCAGGGTATAGGCAATTTGATTGGTTAAGGTATTGATAAATAGTAAACTAAAACGTTCTTCCACAACAAGCCACTTTTCATCCGGTGAAAGAGCACAATCCAGGGCATGATTTTCTAATTGCGGATTTCCAAAATGGATTTGATGTCCTGCTGGTTGAATAATGCGGCCATAGGGTAAAGCCACTTTTTCGGGTTCGGAAATTGCAATTTCCTTAACCTCTTGTGCGTACAAACTAACGAATAGAATAGGTTGAAGAAGTATAATCAGGGCAGATTTCATGTTTATCAATTTAGTGTTTAAGGTTTTTAATACTCCCGGTAAATTCACCTGGCATGGATTTGTAACTAAGAAAAAAAAGTTCAATACATATTTTTAAATACCGTCTTTGGCCAAAAATTAATTTACTAAAAACAACTCAAAAATTTTCATAACGTGTACTTTAAGTTTACCTCTAGGGAATCAGAATGGCTTTGTAAGACAATCACAAGGATATGCGCGCTACTCATTAGCTGTGAAGTGAATTAATTCATCTAACAGTTTCACATTTGGGCCCGCAAAGAATCTATGAGATATGACACTCAAAGGAAATGTCACCAATACTATTACAGTTTGCTACAGTCATTCATTGCCCTATTGAAATGGGCAATTCCATTTGTGAAAAATGAATATAGGTAAAACATTCTGGCACGTGGGAATCCCAAACTTTGTGAGGACTCCAGGCCCACCCTCCTGAATCATCAGCTGGAGGCGCCTCCTTGTATTGATTAAACCGAGAAAAATCCATCCTCCACGTATCCTTATCTTTAGGAGGCAAACTGCGATTATCTCCCAATGCCAGCCCCTTCATGCCTGACCATGGAAACGCCAGTTCCACAGTCCAACCACGATCCCGATCCCGATCGTCATTGATCGTGCCATCCATAAAAACAGCGGTTTGTAAACCAGGAAAATCCCAATTCCAATAACCGATACGTGGACCGCGAGGATGCGGTTTATACCCTACACCATGAAAAGGCCGTCTTCCTTCCTGATTCAAACCAAATTCTGGCATTTTATCATATCCTCCACTTTTGTACGATTCTTCCCAAATAAAAAATACCTCGTAGATGGTACCGTAGGAATTTATTTCAAATTCATAGTAAGCATCTTTCCCTGCTATAAAAAGCTCCACATCATTGTCTTTATAGATTAGAGCATCGCGCTCTGTTAATGTCGCTTGTAGGTTAGGTTCTTCAATCCAGTAGGCCACATAAAGAAAATCGTCATCCCAAACCACAGCGGCCCTTGTCTCGTGGATCGTTTCGGCACCTGAAATAAGATCTCTAAAGCGCATTGATTTAGGCGCATCCTTCCAGATTTCCTCATTGAGTCGCCCATCAATCTTTGGAACTGATGAAATTTTGTGCGCTGTATAATGAGGTATATCTTCTTCAGAACATGGAGGATGAACTGCCTGATCCTTGTTAGCAAGGGTGCTTACTTTTGTAGCCAATCCAGCCTTTTGATCCACCAATTCACTTTTTTGATCTTTTGAAGTATTGTCTTTACAGCAAAAAAGGATTAAGGCAATTAGAAGTAGTTTATAATTCATAAATAGCTTAATAAATAGATTACTACTCAGAGCACCGGTATAATTTCTATTGACCCAAATTTGAATGGGATTTCATAGTATCAAGTTCATAGGCCGGATATAATCTGTCTTTAAAAATAAGACAAATTTTTCCGATATAACGATATTTTTTTTATCGATCTGTTATTTGGCATTACCTATTAAAACAGTTTAGGTAAATATTCAGGAGCATCAGCATACGGAGCTGCCTTTCCGTCTGCTATATCATAAATTATTTCATGGCTATTAATTGCTGCATCACATATCGCCATATGTGGTTTATTACACACATCCAAAAAACCAATGTTGTAGTTTTCACCATCAAACCTGCCTAATGCAGATTGATCATACAATGTGAACCAGTGTGTTCCGATACAATTAGGATTAGCAGCAGCATCTTCGATGTATACACGATAGGCCTTTCCGCGGTCCTCCTGCGTATGCACATGACCGATTCCCGAAGATGGCAAGCCTACATCCAGTGCACCAAAATGCCACTCTCCTATGATAATGGGCATATTTAATAGATTATGAATTCTATCGGTTTGCTCAATCGGAACTTTTTCCTGATAACAATTCATGCTAAATACATCAAATGCCTTCATCCCTTCGACGGCCCATTTTGGAGGAACACCCGCATACCGAATTCCAAGGTTAAGATGATTTGGATCTACTTCTTTGCATGCACTGGATAATATGGTAAAATACCGTTCCACCATCAACTGACTGAATGCTTCGAGATCGGCAAGCGCTTCATTAGTAAAACGTTGCTTCCAACTTCCCTGCTCGATCATTTTCATTGTAACGGGTAATTTCCAGGCAGAAGCGAAAGCAGCATCACTTTTATATTTCTTTTCAAGGAACAGCTTTAGTTCTTTTCTAGTTGCACAGTCCGGTGCATTGTATAGCATGCCGACAGCGGGCAATTCAGATGAAAAGGCCCATTTAGGTTCATTCATCATGAAATAACCAATTAATGCCGAATCATCTTTGGTGTCTGCCAGTATTTTCGCATAATCCCCCGCATCTGCTTCAAAATCGGGGTGAAATACATCCGGAAAATCACGATACATATTTTTCACTCTTATTGGTAAAAAACTCATCGGTCGCACATATGGAAATTGGGATTTGCTGGCATACTCCCATTCCGACCAATTACCGACAGTGTTAACCCTCAGTCTCTTCAATTCATCGAGTGCAATCTTTGACCAGAGATCTCGCCATCCATCTTTTCCGAAGGTTTTAATATAATTCGACGCTAAATAATTGATATGTGTATGACCATTTCTATCATCATAAATTTCCTTGAAATCTCCATACTTATCCGGCATAAAAGTTAATGCATCCTCAAGCAAATTGCAGTTTGCAGTAGTGTCCACCCGGATACAATCAATCCCTGCAGACCAGAAATAATATCCTTCCGGATCTATCAACCACCAGCGTTTGCCATCATGATGGGTCCTGTAATATCCAGTGCCCTGATCCAGACGTTTCTCTTTCCATCCGCCCCATTTACTCATATTTTCTGACCATGAGTGTTTAGCATTATCCAGTCTTGCCCTCAGATAACTCATCATCTCACTGGCATTTTTTGTTTTTCCTTGCCAATTATGAATAGTGCTTTGCCCAATATCATCAATGAGTTTTCCTTTGGGAAGTTTTGGATGAACTATTAACGGGACTTCCTTATCAGAATATAGCACAGGCATAATACAAAACTTACTTGGCTTCGGACTTTTTCTGATAATCGTAAATGTCATTCGATCTACTTTCATCAAATCAACGCGATCTCCCGCACATCGAGGTTTTAAAAATGCTCCTTCCCGATCAATTCCCCATCGGTTCTGATCCACCAAGCTCAATGGCAATCGTACGCGCAACGAACATTGATTTAATACACCAAAGGCAAATGAAAAAACGCGCCCATCTACACCTTCCTGCAATTTGATCTGGAATCGAGTCATATGATTGCCATCTGCCAACATATCGGCTGTAATATATTTTTGACCAAGCAGGCTACCTTTCGGTATTGAGAAGGAGATCCCATCTCCAGGCTGATCACCTTCATACCATATTGCATCAGGTAAATAATTCGGACCATCCACTTGCTTTAATCCGCCAAGTAATTTATTGAACGTTAATTCTGTACCAGCTACAGGTACATCATCAGACTTTGTAGTGCATGAATTGTAAACCAAAAGTGATGATCCAAATAGTACGCTTTGCTTAATAAACTTTCTTCTTTTTACATTGAAGGATGGTGAGTTTACTTTTAAGGAAGATTGTATCATGATGCTTATCTAGATTAAAAAATTTTTCATTAGATTTTAATACAATTTATAAAATCATAGATAATCTTTAAAACGATTGATCTCATTTAACGAATTAAGCATCATTAAAAAAACAGGATTCAAACAATTTAAACTAGAACAGGGAATTAAAGATTGATTACACAGACCTATTTTCTTCACTGTTTTGTATTTTAGATCATGACACCAATTCGCATATGATTATGAAACAGTCGATCACTTTTATTTTGATTTTTCTAACGAAGATCGCCATCTCTCAGCCTTTTTTTAGGCAATCCAATAATAGCATTATACTGGATAATGAGCATATCTTCAGGCAAATTAATATTTCCAATGATAGCCTGATTACTGAAAAATTACTGCTAAAATCAGGAGATAGCAATTATATCTCACAAAGCAAAGGATTCTCATTCACTGTCAATGAGAAAGAATTTAACGGTTTTACAGGCTGGGAATTCACTAGAAGCGAAGCTATTTCTGACAATACAGGTGGCAATGGAGTTCAGCTTACATTAACAAGTATAAAATCAGGTGATCAAATTCAACTAACAATACACTATCTTTTATATCCGGATTTACCGCTGATAAGAAAATGGATCAGTATTACGAATACTGGGACGCAGGATATAAAAGTAGAAAATGTAAATGTTGAAGATCTGAATACCCGGTTATCGCACGTACAATCTGTGGTACATCATAACTACGGTCGCATGAAGCAGATCGGACGATTTGTTGGCAACTGGGATGATCCTGTTGTGGTGGTACACAACATTCGTGAACGAAGAGGCATTGCCCTGGGCAATGAAGCCCCTGGTGTTATGAAAAGGACGGCTTATCACACCACCAACATAAACGCTGAGATTGGCCTGTCACACCTTGACGATGATTTCCCTTTTAGAAAATGGCTCAAGCCAGGTGAATCCTGGGAGAGTACAAAGGTGTTTATTGCGCTTTATTCCGATCGCGATGATGGATTCTCGATTATTGAAGATGAGATTAATGAATTTGTCATCAAACATATGCAAACCAAAATAGTAGCTCTTAAGAAAAAGCCAACGTTCGTATACAATACCTGGAATCCGTTTCGTACATTCATCAATGATACATTAATCCATGAAGTAGCAACTGCCGCAGCAGAATGTGGCATCCAGGAATTTATTATCGATGATGGCTGGCAAGTAAATATTGGCGGATCTACCTCGGATGCTGGCTGGGGCAAAAACTATGGGGATTGGCAGGTAGATACCATCAAATTTCCAGGCGGATTAAAACCGACTTTTGACTACATCAATTCATTGGGTATGAAGCCTGGCCTTTGGATGAGTATAGGGGCAGCTACACAAGATGCAAAAGTCATTAAAGACCATCCGGAGTGGTTTATTGTTGACAAAAACGGTCGATTGGGTGATATTCACCAGAGCAAGGAAAATACTGGATTTTATAGCAGTTGTTTTGGAACTGACTGGTTTAACTATATCAAACAAGCTATACTAAGGATGGCGAATGAGCACGGGCTGGCCTACGCTAAACTCGACTTCGCCGTTATAACCAGTGCATATGTTAATAACAATCTTAAATCCGGGTGCTATGCTACAGATCATTCACTACATAGAGATCACCATGAATCGTTTGGAGTGATTTACGATCAGGTTTTGAAGCTGTTCGATGAATTGCATGAGGAAGCACCGAAATTGTTTATCGATTGTACGTTTGAAACTGCAGGGAAACTACAATTGATGGATTATGCTATAGCGCAGCATGCTGAGGGTAATTGGCTTTCCAACTTTGAAGAGCCCTCCCCTGTTGGCCCATTGCGAGTCAGACATATGGCCTGGTGGCGGTCACCAGCTGTTCCTGCCAGCTCATTGGTCATCGGCAATCAAATGATGGATGATCCAGGATTTGAATTCAGCTTAAAATCATTAGTCGGAACTCTCCCTATAGTGTTGGGTGATCCCAGGAAATTAAGTTCCAACAAAAGAAAGATGATCAAAACCTGGTCTGACTGGATGCAGCAAATGCAGGAAAAATATGACTACATGAGCTATAGAAAGGATTTGTCCGGATTTGGTGAGCCAACAGATGGCAGCTGGGATGGATGGCAGCGCATCAATTTTCAAACCATGCAAGGAGGCATTTTTGGAGTTTTTAAACAAGGTGCAAAGGAAAATCAACGAGTTGTTTTTTTGAAAAATCTCAATGCAACTGAAAACTATACCATCAGGGAAGCTCCATCTGGAATGATAATTACAACAAAGACCGGTAAAGAATTGATGGAACAAGGTATTCTTGTAGAAATTAATGATCATTATAACGGCCGGATTTTTGAAGTTGGGAAAGAGTGAATCAAAACCTGGTTTTCTCTTTAATACTTAAAATATTTAATATGTCTTTTCGAAATATTTTTATAATTATCACCATCATAAGCCTTTATTTATCGTGTGCCCAAAAGCAAAATGAATATCGAAGGGTAAAACCTGTGATCGAAGGTGAATGGTGGCAAATCGCAGGGAATCCAGATTTAGGAGAACTTAGTTCAGAAAGGCAGCAACCTGTTGATTTTGGCATTTGGCAAGCTGATGATGGTACCTGGCAGCTGTGGTCGTGCATCAGAAACACTAAAGAAATGGGTAAAACAAGACTTTTCCATAGATGGGAAGCTAAGAGTCTTTTTGATCGAAATTGGGAGCCAAAAGGAGTAGCTATGAGGGCAGATACTTCGCTTGCGGAACACCCAGGAGGCATGCAGGCACCTTATGTCATAAAAGATCAAAACAAATATCTCATGTTTTATGGTGACTGGAATAGAATATGTCTGGCAGAATCTGAAGATGGCAAAAGTTTTCATCGTGTTGTAAACGATGGGTCACCAAGCATATTTGGAGACTCTGTGGAAATTAATACACGTGACGCCATGGTATTAAAACAAGATGACGCATGGTTTTGCTATTATACGGCCCATCCAGGAATGGATGGAAAAGTTTTTGTCCGAACTTCAGATGATCTTGAAAATTGGAGTGAATCCACCATTGTTTCATACGGTGGACAAGCAGGGAAAGGAAAGTTTTGGTTGGCCGAATGCCCGTTTGTAGTTGAGCAGGATAATGGTCAGTACTATTTGTACAGAACCCAATCTTATGGAACCGGAGACGGCCCAGCCAAAACCAGCATTTACCACTCTGATGATTTAATGAATTTTGGCATTGAAAATGACAGCGGATTTGTTGGAACGTTGGAGGTAGCTGCCCCTGAGATATTTAATTTTAAAAACCAATGGTATATAGCCGCTTTAATGCCAAATCTAGATGGTATTCGAATAGCTAAACTCAGTTGGGTTCCAGTTGATTGAGAATTAAATATCCGACTAAATCTCTGGTAAAATTTGAGAATATGTGATATTACTTGTTTATTGTTAAACCAAAAAAATATATCTATCTAAAAACCAGTAATAGCCATGAAACCAATCACAATCATATCTTGTGTTTTTCTTTCATTCTCTTATTCGTTTGCACAATCTTTAGAAACTGATAGTTTGTCAAAAGCCAATATCTCAAAACTGGATTTTCTTGTAGGAGACTGGAAAGGAAATGGCTGGATGTTTGGCCAGAACAGGCAGCGCCATGAATTTGAACAAACTGGGGATATTCAATTTAAATTGGATGGTACAGCAATACTTATTGAAGGTCTTGGAAAATCGGAGGGAAAAGTCATTCATAATGCACTAGCGCTAATCACTTACGACAAAAAAGAAGGCATCTACAACTTTAGTTCTTATCTATCAAATGGCAGAAAAGGTGACTTTAAAGCAGAATTAATTCATAAAAATTTTTACTGGTATCCAATGGAAAACATGAGATATATTATAGAAATCAGTGAGACTGGCCAGTGGTTTGAAATTGGAGAATACAACCAGGGCGACAACTGGAATAAATTTTTTGAAATGACTTTAGAAAAAATAAAAGATAATTGATTAAATTAATCAACTCATTAAAACCAACTGATCTATGAAAAAAATAGTCATATTCTTAGCCACCGTTTTCATCATTTCAAATGTAAAAGCTCAATGTGATAATCCATTTTACCAACTTAAGGAGGGAACAGTAATTGAGATGGAAAGCTACGACAAGAAAGAAAAGCTCCAAAGCCGATCAGAAACCCTGGTTACTCAATATCAAACAACACCTACCGGATTTATTGCCACAATCGCATACAAAATGCTTGATAAAAAGGACAAGCTGATTTCTGAAGGAGATTATAAACTAGAATGTGACAACGGCATTATTAAAATTGATATGTCAAGTTTCAT
>Ga0316190_10004001_pt1 | contig 10709 bp, 7 predicted proteins | sample Eddworburrow2_MG_FD_204929 | JGI IMG/M metagenome (GOLD analysis project Ga0316190, IMG submission 204929) | Coastal sediment microbial communities from Maine, United States - Eddy worm burrow 2 | ecosystem: Environmental > Aquatic > Marine > Coastal > Sediment | place: USA: Maine | collected... | reverse complement strand
CTACGGTCCCGGCTGAACAACTATTTCCAGAATCCGATGAACCTGCCGGTGCGCACCGTCCAGATGGTGAGCGCGGCGGAAACCGTCGAATGGATCCAGGTCCGCAACGACGTCGAAGCGCTGATGCTGGAGTACAACCTCATCCAGCGCCACCAGCCGCGCTTCAATATCCGGCTGCGTGACAACAAGAGCTACCCGTTCCTGGCCGTGACCATGTCCGACGAATGGCCTCGGGCCATGGTCATGCGAGGATCGAAGCGCAAAGGCGTCCGGTACTTCGGACCGTACGGCCACGCCTACGCCATCCGGGAAACGCTCGATCTGCTGTTGCGCACGTTCCCGATCCGGACCTGTACCGACAACAAGTTGAACCATCATCGTCGGCTCGGGCGCCCCTGTCTGCTCTTCCATATCGAGAAGTGCAGCGGCCCGTGTGTTGGCGAGGTAGAGCGTCTCGACTACGACGTCATGGTCGCCGAGCTGAATGCTTTTCTCGACGGCGAAACCGAGCCGATCGTGCGTCGCCTCGAGGCGGACATGCGCCAGGCCGCCCAAGATCTCGAGTTCGAGCGGGCCGCTCGGCTGCGCGACCGGTTGGCGACGGTGCGAAAAGCCATCGAGAAACAACAGATCGTGGCGGACCGCACCGACGACATCGACTTCATCGGTATGGCCGGCGATGAGCTCGAGGCGTCGATTCAGGTCTTCTATGTGCGCAAGGGCCGTGTGGTCGGCCGGAAAGGGTTTGTCGTCGACCGCGTCGAGGATCTGTCGACCGCGGAGCTGGTCTCGGGTGTTCTCGAGGGCCTCTACTACGAGCCCACCCCGATGGGGCTGCCCAAGACGGTGCTGCTGGCCGATCTGCCCGACGATCCGGACCTGTACGAACGGTGGCTGGCCGAGCATCGGGGCACCAAGGTCGAGATCCGGGTGCCCAAGCGGGGCGACAAGCGGGAGTTCCTCGAGACCGTCGAACGCAACGCGACCGAGGAATTCAACCGGCATCGCCTGAAACGGGCCTCGGACTACAACAGTCGCTCGCGGGCGCTCAGCGAACTGCAACGAGCCCTGGAACTGCCCGAAGCGCCTCTGCGCATCGAGTGCTATGACATGAGCCATATCCAGGGCAGTGACTATGTCGGCTCGATGGTGGTCATGGAAGATGGGCTGGCGCGCAAGTCGGAGTATCGCCGGTTCAAGATCAACGATGTCGACGGGAACAACGACTTCGCCGCCATGGAGGAAGTGCTCACCCGGAGGCTCACGAACTATCTGAACGACCGGGACAAGCCCGTTGAGGACCGCGGCCGATTCCAGTATCCACCCCAGCTGCTGCTCGTCGATGGCGGCAAGGGCCAGCTGACCTCGGCGATGCGCGTCCTGGAGGAGCTCGGGCTGGAGGAGGAGATCCCGGTGGCGTCGCTGGCCAAGCAGTTCGAAGAGGTGTTCGTGCCCGGTCGCCCGGATGCGATCCGGCTCCCGCGCGGGTCCGAGGCCCTCTATCTCCTCCAGCGGCTGCGCGACGAGTCACATCGCTTTGCCATCAACTACCACCGACTGTTGCGCAACAAGAGGATGACCCGCTCGGCCCTCGACGACATCCCCGGTCTGGGGCCGACGCGGCGCAAGCGTCTGATCAAAGAACTCGGCGGGGTGAACGCCGTCAAGGCGGCCAGCGTCGAGGAGCTTTCGGCGTTGACCTGGCTTCCCGATCGGGTAGCCGAAGCCACATGGGAACATCTGCACAATCCGGTCCGACCTTGACCGGCACCATCGACGGCAAGGATCCGATGCGCCCAGAAGACCAGACCGACCCAGAACACCTGCCCGACCCAAAGCCCCCGAGCGGGAGCGGGGACCTGTGGGAACGCCACGCCGACTGGTGGCAGGACGGGTTCACCGAGGGAGCCGACGCCGAGTACGTCGAACAGATCCTGCCGTTGGCCGCCCAGCATCTCGCCGGGGCGACACGGGTTCTCGATGTCGGCACCGGAGAGGGTCAGGTCGCGAGATTGGCCCGCGCCGGTGGTGCCGAGACGGTGATCGGCATCGATCCCACCTGGGCCCAGGTGCGCGAAGCCCACGCCCGGCAAGGGGGAGCGGCCTATGCCCGCTCGGACTCGGTTGCGCTGCCCTTCCCCGACGCCAGCTTTGATGCCGTTGTCGCCTGTTTGGTCTTCGAGCACATCACCGATGTGGACGCGGCCATTGGAGAGGTGGCGCGGGTGTTGGAGCCGGGTGGGCGGTTTCTGTTCTTTTTGAACCATCCCCTGTTGCAAACTCCGAACAGTGGTTGGATCGATGATCAGATGCTCGAGCCACCCGAGCAGTACTGGCGCATCGGCCCCTATCTACTCGAGGACCAGACGGTCGAGGAGGTGGAGAAGGGGGTGTTCATCCCCTTCGTGCACCGGCCGCTGGGGCGGTACGTCAATGCCTTGAGCGACGCCGACTTACTGATCCGACGATTCGAGGAGCCGGCGCCCCCGCCGGGATTTCTGGCACGCGCCGCGGAGTATCGCGATGCGGCCACCATTCCGCGGCTCGCTCTGCTCGTCACCGAGAAGATCCAATCGTCATTGGACCTATCGCCGTAGCCTTGAAGCCATGAGCGACGTCATCGTTATCGCCGGGCTCTCCGGTGCGGGGCGCAGCCAGGCGGCAAATAGTCTCGAAGATCTCGGCTGGTTCGTGATCGACAATCTTCCGCCGACGCTGATTCCCAAGGTATCCGAGCTGGCTAGCGGGCCGGGATCCAGTTACAGCCGGGTCGCGCTCGTCGTGGGGTCGGGTTCGGATTCAACCGAGGTGCTCGGCGCGCTGAACGAACTGCGTCGAGATGGCACCTATCTGCGGATGCTGTTCCTAGACGCCTCCACACCGGTGCTCGTGCGGCGCTACAAGGAGACGCGACGCCGGCACCCGCGTTCGGGGATCGGGTTGTTCGAGGCCATCGAGGCCGAGCGGCTGGCCCTCGAGTCCGTGCGTGTTGAAGCCGACATCGTGGTGGACACCTCCGAGCTGAACGTGCATCAGCTTCGAGCTCGCATGGCGGATCTGTTCGGTCAGCCTCAGCAGGGCAGCCAGCTGAGGTTGATGGTCACGTCGTTCGGGTTCAAGCACGGGCTCCCCCTCGATGTGGACATCGTTCTCGACTGCAGGTTCTTGCCCAACCCCCATTGGGTCGAGGAGCTGAGACCTCAGAGCGGTCTGGATGAACCGGTACGGGAGTACGTGCTGGGTCAGGTGGTGGCCCCGGAGTTCCTGGAACGGGTCGATGCCCTGCTCACCATGCTGATCCCTCACTTCGAAGCCGAGGGAAAGTCCTATCTGACCGTGGCGTTTGGTTGCACCGGCGGCCGGCACCGTTCGGTGGCGGTGGCCGAAGAGATCTCCCGTCGGCTCACGGGGCGCGATCAGGATGTCTTGGTATCCCATCGGGATCTGGCGCGATGACCGGGTCCATCGATCGCCCATTGAGGATCGCGCTCATCGGCGGGGGCCACGGCCTGGCCATGGCCTTGAGTGGGCTTCGGCGGTCAGACGTGTCGGTCACGGCGATCGTCTCGACCGCCGATGATGGCGGATCGAGTGGCCGGCTGCGGGCCATGCTCGGTGGGCATGCACCCGGCGACGCCCGCCGTTGTCTGCTCGCCCTGTCCGATGGCTCGCTGTTGGGATCCGCGCTCGAACGCCGGTTCGACAGTGGAGAGTTGTCGGGCCATGTGGTTGGGAACCTGCTCATCGCCGCGTTGGCCGACACCGCGGGCGACTTCGCGGGAGCGCTCGACGAGGTTGGTCGGCTGCTCGGCTCACGGGGTCGGGTATTGCCCGCCTCGCTCGAACCGGTCGACCTCGGCGCATTGACCTCCCGCGGACCCGTCGAGGGAGAGGTGAGTGTGTCGAGCTCGGGCATAGTGCGGCGAGTCTGGGTCGAACCGGCCGAGGCCCACGCCCACCCGGAGAGTCTCGCTGCCATCGCCACAGCCGACACGATCGTGTTCGGGCCCGGCTCGCTGTTCACGAGTGTGCTCGCGGCGTTGATGGTCCCGGGAATTGTCGACGCGCTCGAGCGCTCACCGGCCCGTCGCGTCTATGTATGCAACGTCGCGCCCCAACGCAACGAGACCGACGGGCTCGACGCCGCGGACCATCTCGACGCCTTGCTCAGTCACCGGGTCCCGGTCGATGTGATGCTCGTCGACTCCTCGAGCGTGCTTCCCCTCGGCTCACCGGCGCGCCCCGTCATCGACCGTCAGGTCTCGGCGTCAAACGGCCACTCCCATGACCCGGACCGTCTCGGGGACGTGCTTGTCGAGATAGCGCGGTCGCGGTGGACAGCAGCCCGCGTCCCCTCGCCCGATGTCAGCCCGTCGGGCCGCCTCGCCCTCGGAGTTACGAAAAAATCTGATGACGGCTTCGGTACCGAGAGCGGTCAGGGCCATACTGGACCGCCGCTGTGGACCGAATGCTGTGCCGCGATGGGTTGGGGAGAGAGCCGGTTGGGTTTCTCACGTTGATCTTGTCCGGTTGGCGAATTTGGGACGCAGACTGTTGCCAAGTGCGACGTTGCCGCTGAAGGAGACACCAGTCATGAGCATCCGTGTGGGCATTAATGGGTTCGGACGAATCGGACGAAACTTCTTCCGCGCCGCCAAGAAATCCGGCGCCGACTTTGACTTCGTAGCCGCCAACGATCTCGGCTCCGTCGAGACGATGGCGCATCTGCTTCGCTACGACACCGTCATGGGCCGCTTCGACGGCGAGGTCAAGGTCGTCGGAGACGGCATTGAGGTCGATGGTGACCTGTTGAAGATTCTGGCCGAACGCAACCCGGCCGATCTCCCCTGGGGGGATCTCGGGGTTGATGTTGTCGTGGAGTCGACCGGCTTCTTCGCCACCCGTGACTCCGCCGCCGGCCATCTCGAGGCGGGCGCCCCCTATGTCATCGTGTCGGCGCCGTGCAGCGGTGCGGACAACACCTTCGTGGTCGGGGTCAATGACGACCAGTTCGACCCGGCGAAGGACAAGGTCGTGTCGAATGCTTCGTGCACGACCAATTGCTTCGTGCCGATGGTGAAGGTCCTCGACGATGCGTTCGGTGTCGAGCAGGGGCTGATGACCACGATCCACGCCTACACCGGAGATCAGAGCCTCGTCGATGGCCCTCACAGCGATCTACGCCGGGCCCGCTCGGCGGCAGTGAACATCGTGCCGTCCTCGACGGGCGCCGCTCGGGCCACGGGTCTGGTACTGCAGTCGATGAACGGCAAGCTCGACGGTACGTCGCTGCGGGTTCCGATCCCCGATGGTTCGGTGACCGATTTCACGGCTGTGCTCGGGGCCGAGACGTCCGTCGAGGACATCAACAGCGCCTTTGAAGCGGCGGCCTCTTCGGGGCCGCTGTCCAACGTGCTGGTGTACTCGGAAGCGCCGTTGGTGTCATCGGACATCGTCGGCTCGCCGGCATCGTGCACCTTCGATGCCGGTCTGACCATGGCGATGGGGAACCTGGTGAAGATCATGGGCTGGTATGACAACGAGTGGGGTTACTCCAATCGACTCGTGGACATGGTGAACATCGTGGGCGCGGCCAACCAGTAGTCGTGTCGATCCCACAGCTCGAGGATCTCGGCGAGCTCGACGGCCGGTCGGTGCTGATGCGCGCCGACTTCAACGTGCCGATCACCGACGGCCAGATCACCGACGACCTCCGTATTCGGGCCGCACTACCCACGATCGAGTGGCTCCGGGAGCGGGGTGCCACCGTCACGGTCGCTACCCATCTCGGCCGCCCGAAGGGCCGGCCCGACCCGGCATTTTCCGTCGCGCCCGTCCGGGAGCGGCTGGCCGATCTGGCGCCCGGTGTCGAGTTGCTCGAGAACCTTCGATTCGACCCGGGGGAGACCGCCAACGACCGCGCGTTCGTGGCACGCCTCATCGAGGGTCACGACGCGTATGTAAACGACGCGTTCGGGGCCTCCCACCGCGCTCATGCATCGATTGTGGGTCCGCCCACCCGGCTGCCCAGTGCCGCCGGCCGGCTACTCGCCCGCGAGGTGGAGGTGCTTCTCGGCGTGCGTCGAGCTCCCGGTCGGCCGTTCATCGCCATCATGGGCGGAGCCAAGGTCTCCGACAAGCTCGGCGTGATCGAGGCGTTGTTGGAGGTCGTCGACGGGCTCATCATCGGGGGTGGCATGGCGTTCACGTTCTTCGCGGCGCAAGGCCACGGGGTGGGTTCGTCGTTACTAGAGCCCGACATGGTCGAAACCTGCCGCCGGCTGTTGGAGTCGGGCGCCCCGATCCATCTCCCGTATGACACCACTGCGCTCGGACCGGGTGGGGTGATCGGTGATCCCGCCGCCGGTGGTGAGGTGCGCCAGGTTGGCGTCGAGCTGGCCGAGGGTTGGATGGGCCTCGATATCGGCCCGGGGAGCGCAGCCTTGTTCACCGACCTGATCACCGAGGCTCGCACCGTGCTCTGGAACGGGCCGATGGGCGTCTTCGAAGATCCGAGATTCGCCGCCGGGACCCGCACCGTGGGCGAGGCGGTGGCCGAGACCCGAGGCTTCAGTATTGTCGGTGGGGGTGACAGTGCGGCCGCGGTGGCCCAGCTCGGTCTCGGAGCGGACATGGACCATATTTCGACTGGCGGAGGAGCCTCGCTCGAGTTGCTCGAGCAGGGCGATCTGCCCGGGCTGGCGGCACTTCGCAATGCCCCCAATGCCTGACGCGCCCGCTACCCGACCCCTACTACCCGAACCGGGAGGCTCCTGTGGCCGATCGTAAACCGATCATCAGCGGCAACTGGAAGATGCACCAGAATCACTTCGAGGCCATCCAATTGGTCCAGAAGCTGTCCTACGCCCTGACCCGCGACGACTACAAGGCGGTGGACATCTCGGTACACCCCCCGTTCACCGACATCCGGTCGGTGCAGACCCTGCTCGACGCGGACAGGATCCCCCTCAAGTTGGGCGCTCAGAACTGCCATTGGGAGGAGAAGGGCGCGTTCACCGGTGAGATCGCGGCGCCTATGTTGGCGAAGCTGCAGGTTGAGTTCGTCATCGTCGGTCACTCGGAGCGTCGCCAGCTCTTCGCCGAGTCGGACGAGGACGTGAACCGCAAGGTGAAATCGGTTCTCACCTACGGGATGACGCCGATCATGGCGTGCGGGGAGACCCTTGAAGAGCGGGAGGCCGGCCAGGCCCAGGACAGAATTACCTCCCAGTTGCGAGGCGGGCTGGCTGGTGTGCCCAAGGTCCAGATAGCCGAGATGGTGCTGGCTTATGAGCCGATCTGGGCCATCGGAACCGGCAAGACCGCGTCGCCCGAGGACGCCCAGACGATGTGCGCTCATATCCGTTCGGTGATCTCGGAGCTCCACGACGCCGACACCGCCGCGTCGGTTCGTATCCAGTACGGCGGGTCGGTGAAGCCCGGCAACGCCGCGGAGCTGATGGGCCAACCCGACATCGACGGCGCGCTGGTCGGCGGAGCGGCCTTGGACGCCGGCGACTTCGCGATGATCGCCCAATATCGGCTGGCCGGAGCGTGATCGTGGTACCCCTGGCCCCGCCGGGACGGTAAGCTGATCCAGTGTTCTTCGTGATGCTGATCATTCAGGTTCTCACCGCCCTCGGCCTGATCATGCTGGTTTTGTTGCACAGCGGCAAGGGTGGGGGTCTCTCGGACATGTTCGGTGGAGGTATGGGGGCCGCAGCCGCCGGGTCCACCGTGGTTGAAAAGAACCTGGACCGCATCACGGTGTTGATCGCTCTGGTGTTCGCCTTTTCGACCATCGCGGTCGGATTGTTGATCGACGCCTGATCGGACTCAGCCAGCGCCGACATCCGGCCTCGGTTGGCTCGCCATGAGCACCGCCACCAAAGGACAGGCCGCGCTCGGCGCGGATGTCGGCCTCGACATCACGTACCCGCCCGAACTGCCGATCACGGCGCGGCGGGATGACCTCCTGGCGACGATCGCCGAACACCCGGTGGTCATCGTGGCGGGGGAGACCGGCTCGGGTAAGAGCACCCAGCTCCCCAAACTCTGCCTGGAACTGGGGCGCGGGCGCGACGGGTTGATCGGCCACACCCAGCCCCGCCGCATCGCGGCGCGCACCGTGGCCGAGCGGATCGCCGACGAGCTGCACACCAAGATCGGTGGCCTGGTCGGCTACGCCGTGCGGTTCACCGATCGGGTCGGACCCAACACCCGCGTGAAGGTCATGACCGACGGCATCCTGCTGGCCGAGGTTCAACGCGACCCCGACCTGACTCGCTACGACACGATCATCATCGACGAGGCCCACGAGCGGAGCCTCAACATTGACTTCCTGCTCGGCTATCTCCGCCGGCTGGTCGACCGGCGCGACGACCTGAAGGTCATCATCACTTCGGCGACGATCGATACCGAGCGATTCTCGTCCCATTTCGGAGACGCGCCGGTCATCGAGGTCTCCGGGCGGGCGTACCCTGTCGAGATTCGATGGAGCCCCCTCGACGAGCCGGGCGACGCGGAACCATCCGATCGGGCCGGCCGTCGGTCGATCGATCAACCCGAAGCGATCTGTGCAGCGGTCGAGGAGCTCTACACCGAGGGTCCTGGGGACATCCTGGTGTTCTGTTCGGGTGAGCGCGAGATCCGTGATGCCATCGACGCGCTGGGTAAACGGCGTCTGCCCGACACCGAGCTGCTTCCGCTGTACGCCCGGCTGTCCGCTGACGCTCAGCACCGAGTGTTCGAGGCTCACAAGACTCGGCGGGTCATCGTGGCCACCAACGTGGCCGAAACCTCGCTCACCGTTCCCGGCGTGCGGTATGTGGTCGACACTGGCACCGCCCGCATCTCCCGCTATAACCGGCGGACCAAGGTGCAGCGCCTACCCATCGAGGCGATCAGCCAGGCGTCGGCCGATCAGCGGGCCGGCCGTTCCGGACGGCTCGGGCCGGGCATCGCCATCCGCCTGTTCGCCGAGGACGACTTCGACGCCCGTCCCCGCTTCACCGACCCGGAGATCGGCCGGACCAGCCTGGCGTCGGTGATTCTCCAGATGGCGTCGTTACGCCTCGGTGACATCGAGTCGTTCCCGTTCGTCGACCCCCCGGACTCCCGGTCCATCCGTGATGGCATCACCGTGCTCGAAGAGCTGGACGCCGTGGACCCCGAGCGGATGGGACGCCACGACTGGCTCACTCCGATCGGTCGCCGGATGGCGAGACTTCCGCTGGATCCCCGGCTGGCGCGCATGATCCTCGAAGCGGAGCGCAACGGGTGCCTGGCCGAGGTCATCGTCATCGTGGCCGGCCTCTCGGTCCAGGACCCACGGGAACGACCGGCCGGTGAGGAGGAGCTGGCCGACCGCCAGCACGCCCTGTACCTGGACCCCGAATCCGACCTGCTCGGCTGGCTGGCCCTTTGGGACCATGTTCATGACGCTCGCAAGGCGGCATCGTCGGCCAACCAGTTCCGCAAGCAGATACGCCGTGAGTACCTCCACTACCTGCGGATCCGCGAGTGGCAGGACATCGTCAGCCAGATTCGCCATCTGACCGGTGACATCGGACTCGAGCGGCCCCCGCGTTCGCGGCCCCACGGTGAGCTGAGCCGTGGTGACCGTGATGCCATCCATCGGTCTTTGCTCTCGGGCCTGTTGTCCCAGGTGGGTCTGGCCGAACGCGAGGGTCGTGAGTACCGCGGGGCTCGGAACGCCCGCTTTGCGATCGGTCGAGGGTCGGCGCTGTCCGGGAGCCGACCCCGCTGGGTCATGGCGGCCGAGATGATCGAGACCAATCGGTTGTGGGCGCGCAGCGCAGCGGGGATCCGACCCGAATGGCTCGAAGAGGTGGGGGATCATCTCGTCCGGCGCAGGTTTACCGAACCGTGGTGGGACGAGGAGCGCGGCTCGGCGATGGCCTCTGAGCGGGTCAGCTTGTTCGGTTTGCCGATCGTGGAATCTCGCACGGTGCATTTCGGAACCATCGACCGACCCGCGGCCCGGGCGCTGTTCATCCACCACGCCTTGGTTCGCGGTGAATGGCACACCGACCACGAGTTCATGCGCCGCAACCGGACCCGGGTGGAAGAGGTCGAGGCGCTCGAAGCGCGGGTACGGCGCGGCGACCTGTTGGTGTCCGACGACGAGCTGTTCGCCTTTTTCGACGAACGGATCGGTGAGGGGGTGGCATCGGGACAGGACTTCAATCGCTGGTGGAAGAAGGCCCGACGTCGCGACCCCGCCCGGCTCGACCTCACGACCGACGATGTGGTCGACGACGCCGACGTGCTCGACCCCGAGGCCTATCCCGAGGTCTGGCACTACGGCGACCTCGAGCTCTCCGTATCCTATGAGCTCGAGCCGTCCCTCCCGACCGACGGGGTCACGATCGACGTTCCGGTGGCGGTGCTCGGTCGGCTCGACCCCGCGGTGTTCGAATGGAACGTGCCCGGTCTGCGACTGGAGCTCGTGACCGAGCTGATCCGCAGTCTGCCGAAGAAGCTGCGCAAGATGTTTGTCCCGATTCCGGATACCGCGGCGCTGGTGCTCGCCCGGCTCGATCCGTCGGCCGGGGCCGGCCTTGTCGACTCGCTGCGCCGGGAACTGTCGGTCTTGGCCGGCGAGCCGATCGGCCCCGGCGCGCTGGACCTGGACGACCTCCCGAACCATCTGTGGCCGACCTTTCGGGTGCTGGGCGAGGGGGGTG
>Ga0316190_10004000_pt1 | contig 10710 bp, 10 predicted proteins | sample Eddworburrow2_MG_FD_204929 | JGI IMG/M metagenome (GOLD analysis project Ga0316190, IMG submission 204929) | Coastal sediment microbial communities from Maine, United States - Eddy worm burrow 2 | ecosystem: Environmental > Aquatic > Marine > Coastal > Sediment | place: USA: Maine | collected... | reverse complement strand
GAGATACTGCGGGATTGGCCGCTCGAAGGGCCCCCTACGCATTTCCTGGCGGCCTACGGCACCGGCGGAACGATTACCGGCACCAGCCGGGGGCTCAAGATGATCTGGACCGACCTGCGGGTGCACTCCGTCGAGCCGTTCGTTGAGGATCCGATCAGCGGGATGCGTTCCCAGGATGACCCGTTTCAGCCGCCCATCGCCGATCTGTCGCTGGTGACCGACCGGCATGAGGTACCGCGGGTGGTGGCGGAGTCGACCGTGGCCACAGCCATGCACGAGGAAGGGCTCTTCGCCGGGACCTCGTCCGGGGCCATCCTCCACGCCACCCTCGAGACGCTCGCCGCTGAAGGTGGAAAAGCCGTGGCACTCCTTCCCGACGACGGATGGAAATACTTGAGTGGAGCACCCTGGGCCGTCCGCTAGCCGCGCCGCCCGGCGGCGGAGAAGAACTACCGATTCGTAGCTCAAGAAACTTCGCTCCCCGGCCGAAATAGACCCTGGGAGGCTGTGGCACCTGGGACGGGCACGCAACTGTGACCGCGAGCGGGAGCTACAGCGTGAAAGACAACAGGGCATGACCGGCCCGGTCGGGCAGCCTGGACCTTCCCCCAAGGCCCAAGATCCTTCTAAACCAGCGGCGCAACCTGTGCCCAAAACCGAGCCACCTGCTCGCAAACCCGGCGTGTTCGAGCCCTTGCCTCGGAAGCGCGGGGCGAAGCCGCTACCCGCGGTGGGCTCCGACGCCCCCAACCGCTGGCTGACTACGGATCCTCCCGGCGACATCAACGCTCTTCGCTCTTCGAGTTCGCTCGGTCATCGACCACACGCAAAGCGAAGTGGGTTTCGGATCGGAACGATGCCGTTACTGGCGGTCATCGTTCTTTTGGCTGCATTGGCCGTTTGGCAGACGGGTCTGCTTGATTCTCTCTTCTTCTCAGAGCCTGATGTCCAGGGCGCCCTGAACAATGCGGGGTTCGACTCCGTTACGGCCACCGTCACAGGTGACACCGCCACTCTGGTCGGGATCGCCGATTCACCAACCGCTCTCGAGCAGATTGTCGCCGTGGCAATGAGCGTCGAGGGCGTCCGCCAGGTCGACAATCAGGTGACCGTCGGGGAGACCGATGAAGCACTCTCTCTGATCGGCCAGATACAGGCTGCTCTGGTTGTTGCTGGTTTCAGCGACCTTGAGGTTGCTGTCAACGGGGACATGGCGACGGTCAGCGGCGCAGTCGCGGATGAAACGTCACTCGCCGCCGCCGCGCTCGCCGTATTGAGCGTGCCCGGTGTGGCCCAACTCGACAACCGGCTCGTCGTAGGGCCCGTTCGTCCTCCGGAAGATGTGCAGGCGGCATTGGTCTCGGCGTTGGCAGCCGATGAGTTCGCCTACGTCTCGTTCGAAGTGCAGGGCGAGTTGGCCGTGCTGAAAGGTGCGGTGCCGACCGAGGAAGCGCGCGCCCACGCGGCTGCGAATGTGCTCGGCGTGGACGGGATAGACAAGATCGACAATCGGCTGGCCGTCGATGCCGGCCTGCCTATCGGGCCTGCGTTGCCTGCCGAGCAGCTCGAGGCAGCTGCCACAACTGCCCTTACCTCGGCAGGGATTCAAACCGTCTCTACTTCGGTAGAGGGCCGGAGAGCCATCCTGGACGGTACCGTACCTTTGGAGACCATCGGATCCGGTTTCTTCAGCTTCGTGAAGATGGCCGAAGCAGCGGTTCTTTCAGTCGATGGCATAGACCAAGTCTCCAGCCGGCTCAGTCTGCGCGGCGACGGAGCCATCTTGCGAAGCGGATTGCAGGCGTTGCTGGCGGATACTCCTGTGGAATTCGCCCTTGGGTCTGCGGACCTCACTGCGGCCGGCCAGCAAGTGCTCGACCAGGCTGCCGTAATCATCCAATCCCAGCCGGGATTGCAGGTCCTCATTGCCGGCCACACCGATACGGCCGGAAGCAACGAAACCAACGAAGCGCTGGCCCGCCAGCGGGCTGGGGCCGTGCGCACCTACCTCCTGACCCGGGGCGTGCCCGCCTACCGGCTGGTTGCCGTTTCCTACGGTGAACTATTCCCCGATCTCGAGGCAACGGCCGAACAGAACCGACGCATCGAATTCGAGGTTGGGCCATGAGGAAAGAATTGCATTCCGTCCGGTCTGGCTTCGTTGCCGCCGTCGTTTTGGCTCTGACAGCCGCGGCCTGCACTCCCGGCGGCGGGAGCAACCAGCCCACCCCCACCACCCCGCCGGAATCGACGACCTCGACTACGGGTGGACTGGTCGTCAACACCACGGTGGTTCCCCCGGCCATGAATACCGACGGCGTAACCGTGACAGATGACACCATCTATTTGGGGCTCCTGGCCGACCTGACCGGCCCGTTCTCCGGTTCCGTTATCGATGTGATCGACGCGCAGACTGCTTTCTGGTCGAAGGTCAACGACGAGGGCGGCATCGCCGGTCGACAGATAGAGCTGATCATCGAAAACACCGGGTACAGCCCTGCCCTGCATGCAGAAAAGTACGCCGCCATGGCCGACAAGGTGCTCATGATCGCCCATTCAACCGGATCTCCTCATACGCTTGGCATCCTCCCCGACCTTATTGCCAACAACCACCTGGCGGTACCGGTGACCTGGTATTCGGGATGGTCCGACCCAGCCCTCGGAGGGAACCTATTGGAAACGGGTTCGAACTACTGCATGGAAGCGATGAACACGATCAGCTGGCTGGCCGAGGACTTCGAAGGGCGGACCGGCAGGAAGCCAACCCTGGCCATTGCCACCTTCCCCGACGACTACGGACTCGACTCGTACGCGGGGGCTGCCTATGCCGCCCAACAACTCGGCCTGGAGATCACGTACAACGGTGCCGGCACGATCATTCCCGGAACTGATCTCCTCCCGGTTGCCTCCGGGATATCTCAAAGCGGGGCCGACTTCACGTGGCTGGCGGCCGATCCCTTGACCCTCACCACTGTGGTCGGGACCGCCCTGCAGCTGGGTTACACAGGACAATGGTCTGTATCGATGCCCACCTTCAGTGATCGATTGCTGGGAACCGCCCTCGGCGATTACATCGCCGCCAACATGTACATGTCTGCTCTGATGGCCCCCCTGGGCGCCGACGTCCAGGGAATGACCGAGGTGCTGGACGTGCTCAAAGCAAAGTATCCGAACCGCTATCCGGCCGCCGGAATGGTCGAAGGCTATCTCGAGTTCTTCGTCACAAAGCGAGTACTCGAACACGCTGCCGAGTTGGGCGATATGACACCAGCCGGTGTTGTGGCGGCCGCCAACGATATCGGTTCATTGAGCTACGAAGGCCTCTCCCCCTCCAACCTCTTCAGCGGCGACGCAAACGCCACGGTCACCCGGGCGACGGCTATCTACAAGCCCGACAAGGCGGCATTCGACGCTCAGGGCGGTCTTGGGGCCAGCCTGGGCAACGGCGGCATCTCTGCCATGACCAAAGTGACGGACTTTTTCGCTTCGGATCTGGCTGCCAACTACGACTTTCAGGGGCCTTGCTACGTCGTCGGCGGCTAGTCGCCCGGCACCACCCGGCAATATCAGCGAAGATTCGTTTCAAAAAAAGATATTCGAAACCTTGCATGTTGACGCTTCCCGGCTATCGTGTGCATGTTGATGGACGGTCCGCCGTCTGAGCGGCGAGAACCGATTCAAGTTTCCCCCTCCTTTTTTCCGATACGAAGTAGAGATGCCCACGCACACCCTCGAAACACCCCAGCTGCGCTCGCTGGCCCGGCAAGGCCTACCTGCCATCATCGAGGGCACGCTCATGCCACTCGCCATCTTCTATGCGGCACTCTGGGCCATCGGCATGTGGGGAGCCCTGATAGCCGCTCTAACCTGGTCGTACCTGGCGATTGCCCGGCGGATCGTGAAGAAGCAACCCATTCCCGGCTTGGTGCTCTTGAGCGCCCTGGCCCTCACGTTTCGAACTGCATTGGCTATGGCCACCGGCAGTGTGTTCATCTATTTCCTGCAACCGAGCCTCGCCACGGCGCTGCTCGGGTTTGCCTTCCTCGCCTCGATGACCGCGGACCAACCGCTCGTTCAGCGCCTGGCCCGCGACTTCCTACCCGTTTCGCCCGATTTCTTCGCCAACCCGTTTGTGCGGCATTTCTTCATGAGGATCTCATTGCTGTGGGCCATGGTCATGCTGGCCAACGCCGGGGTCACCACCTGGATGCTGTTCCGGCTGCCTGTCTCGATCTTCGTCATCTCGAAAACGGTCGCATCGGTCGTGCTGACCGGAATCGCGATTGCCTACTCGGTCACCTGGTTCCGTCGGCTCTTCTCCCCGACACCAGCCCGGGCCTAGGTGTCCTAGGAGGCCGCCGACCGTCTGTATACGGTGGTCGCCGTTGATTGGTCTCGAGCGAGCACCCCTTCCGATTGTGTGGTTTCCGCCGTACTGACTTACTTCAGGTCGGCCGATCTGAAGCCGATAGAAACCGAAGAGATGTCGTTCAATCCAGGAGAAGTTCCGCAGTGACGATGCTGAATGGCAGCCTTGACACCGTCGCCTTGCCCGATGTGCTTCGACTCATCGCATCGTCGGCCAAGTCCGGCCTCCTGCGCGTCGAAGATGCGTCCCCTTCCGGCCGTATCTTCATCGTGGACGGCCGCATAGCTTTCGCTACGACTCGCAACGAGAACGACCCGATCGACGATCTGCTCCACATGGAATACCGGGCCGATTACGTCGGATCAACAGACGATCGCCGCATCGTGGACTTGAACGACCTGCTGGTGAGCAACCCTGAGGCGTTCAATCGCTTCCTCGAGCAGATGGTGGTCGAGGTCATGAGCCGCCTGCTCCGTGTCGATGAGGGGCGGTTCCGGTTCGACGTCGACATACGCAGCCGCCGCGAGATACCCCATTCGTTTGAGGTGGAGGACATGATCAGTCAGGCCACCGCCCGATCGGCGGCCTGGACGCGCGTCTTCGAAGTGGTCCCCTCCGCCGCTGCCCCCTTCCGGATGTCACCGCGTCTCAACGAAGAAGAACAGATCGTCCTGGGGCGGCGGGACTGGGCTCTGCTGGCCGCAACAGGTGCGTCGACGTCGATTGACGAAATAGCGCAGAAGCTGAAGATTTTTGAGTTCGCGGCCGCCAAGAAGGTGGCCGAACTCACCCAACGCGGCTTGATTGAATTCATCAACACCGAGATCTCGGAGACAACCCTTGCGGCTTCTGAACTTCTGTCCGGCGTGGTAGAGGCGAGGACGGCCCAGACCGAGATTGAGTCCGTGCAGGAGCCGTTGGCCGACACCCCGATCGAGGTCGAACTGGAAGACCTCGCTTCCGAGGACGTTCCGACTGCGGATATGGATGCTGAAGATGAAGCAGCCGCCGATCCAGAAGGACCGACCTGGGTTCCGGTTGAGAACGAAGACGATGGCAATGTGGACGATGCCGACGTTGTTGATGATGATGACGACCCGATACCGCTAATCGAAGAACTGCACCGTCTGCACGAAGCTCAGGCAGCCGATCGTGAGGCGGCCGCATCCGATCCTGAACCAGATGATGAGCCGTCGGAAGAGGACGGGGGCGAGGACTTCGATGTGGACGACATCGACGGCGGTGACCTGGCTACTCGCTGGAAGAACCTCCGCAAGGCCAAGCGAGGGGCCCACGCTTCCAACGAGTGAAGCCAATCCTCAACCCTCCGGTTGGCACACCCAGTGACCCCATGCCCCGCCCGGGTGTCCCGTTCTGATCGAGTAGCCGACCAACCAGGCCGCTGCGGCGACATTGGCCTCGGCGTCGAAGCGACTCGCCGCAGGGAAACCAGCTTGAATGCTTGCGAATGCCCAGGTTCCGGCCAGGAACTGGAAGAGCCCCGAAGCGTCGGAATCGGGGTGCACAGCATCCGGATTGCCGCCGCTCTCGCACCTCATGACCCGCAACGCCTGCTCGACCAAATCCTCCGGGAAATATTGCTGGACGAGCGGACGCCAGGTTTCCACTCCTGCCAGGGCCGCCCGGCGGCGTTCAGCAGCCTCGGCCTCGCTCACTGCCTGCTGAAAGGCCGCGTCGGCCTGCTCGAGCCCCGCAAAGGATGCCGCGTATTTAGCATCGATCACGGCGAACAGATCTTGCAGGGCGTGGGTTTCACGTTTGATGTCCTCGCGGAGCAGCCGAATCTGCTCCTGGTTCTGCTCGAAGCCGGCTTGCAGGTCGGCGAGGTGGTCGCGCTCCGTGGCCAGATTGGACAACTCCATCGCATCCGCCCGTTGGGCCGAGGCAACTGTTTCCTCCAACAAAGCGGTCTCTTCAAAGTTGGATGCCGACCACAAGGAAAGAGGACCAGGACTCGACCCGTTCATGTAGGCCTCAACAGCCATCTCTTCGGTTATCTCCCTCAGATCGCGCACCCGGGCTTCAGCGTCGAAGATCTCTTGACGCAAGTCGAAGACATCGAAAGCGACCGATTCAAGACGATCATTGGTCTGCTCGAGGGAGAAGAGGGTCGCTACGACCTGATCGTGAACGGTGCCGCGGCGGGCCGCCCAAGCCTCCACGACACCTTGGGCCTCCGCCCGCTCCGCAGCGGCGCGGGCGACTGCATCTGCGGCGCGATCAACCTCAGTCTGAGCTCCTGCGCGGGAGGTCCCTCCGGGAATCACCACCGGCAGCAGAAGTCCCACCAGGAGCAGCGGAACAAGACGTCGGATTCGCATCACGAGCGGAGCGTACCGGCCGGGTGGTGAGATGTCGCGGATATCAGTCGAACAGGGTTCCTTGGCTGTCCGGCCGGTAGATACGGCGAACTCCCGGCCATATCAAACCATCCATGAAGGCCCAGGAGCGGCGATGCAGGGTGGTTGGCCCCCACGCTTGAAGAGCGGCCTTGTGGACCGGACACGGATACCCTTTGTTGCCCTCAAAGTTGAAGGCCGGATAGTTCTCGGCTTCGCCCCGCATGATGCGATCTCGGGTGACCTTGGCGAGCACAGACGCAGCAGAAATCGACACGGTGGTCGCGTCGCCCCTGATGATCGTGCTGGTTTTTCCACCCCCGACAAAGTCCCAATTGCCGTCAACGAGGACTCTGTCGGGCTGGACCCCGAGCCCGTCGATGGCTCGCCGAGCCGCCAGTCGTTGCGCGGCCGACATTCCCAGTTCATCGCATTCGGTGTGGCTGGCATGCCCGACCGACCAGGCGACGCACCAACCGGCTATCCGGTCGAACAGCGCCTCTCGTTCCTTCTCAGTCAGCATCTTCGAGTCACGGATCTTGTAGACGCGGGAGTCGTCCGGTACCACGGCCGCCCCGACGCTGAGCGGCCCCGCCCAGGCACCGCGCCCCACTTCGTCGACGCCGACCACGACTCGGTGTCCGAGACCCCACATGCGGCGCTCAACGGCCAGGTTGGGAGCTTGTACCTTGAGCGACTTGCGGAGGCGGGGCACGGTGGTTGACACAGGACGAGGATAACCGGGGGTAGGAGGATGTTCCGGTTATGGCCGGTTCAGTTCAGGGTCGGATCGGGCGGGAAATTTGCATAGACCGCCAGGCGCCCGCCTTGTCGCGTCAGGGTCTCTCTCCACAGGCCGGCAGGCGACACCGCAAAACCTTCGTCTCTTCGTGCCGGGAGCACAAACCATCCACCTGCCCCTATCTCCTGTTCCAGTTGGCCTGCTTCCCACCCAGCGTATCCACTGAAAACCCGGAGGAGATCGATGCCGGTAGCTTCGGCGGGGTCGGAACCGAGGTCCATCAGCCCGAGGCCCTTGCTGATGGCGGTGTAACCAACGCTCGGTTGCGTATGTGAACTCGCCACCAGACCGATGGCTACCTCCCGTTCGACAGGCCCGCCTTCAAAGACAACGGCGGGTTCGGCAACCAGGTGCGCCCAATCCGGCAGGTACTCGAACACTTCTGCCTCGGTCGGCCGGTTGAGGATCACGCCGAGCGCCCCTTGTTCGTTGTGTTCGCAGACCAGCACAACGGCACGGGCGAAATTCGGATCGAACATGTGCGGAACAGCAACCAGCAGCATGCCGGCGAGGTGCTCGCTCATGGTTCTATCTTGCCACGAGCGGCTCGAACACGCGCTAGGCGCGTGAAACGGTGAGCTCAAAGAAATCAGGGTGTTCCGATGATACCGTCTCAACAAACCCCATGCGGCGCAGGTATCGCTGGTGTAGGTTCGTGCCGGGTGGGCTATACACTCGCTCGATGTTGCGACCGGCCAGAACACCTGAGCCGGGAGTGAACAGATAGCGGGCAATCTTGAAATCCCGATACTCCGGAATAACGAAGTCAAGATCGATCACCATCGACCCGTCGGGCCGGCAATCAGCTATCAACAGACCGGCCGGCACCGCGTCCCGCAGAATGAAGATCCGCAGATGAGTCTGTGAGTCCCGGAGAACAAAGGACGGAAGTCGGCGTCGAATCTCATCCTCATGGAACTCGATGAAGTACCGCAGATATGCCGAGCTTCCCTGGACTTCAAGCAACGTGAAGTATTCCTTGACGCCGAGCATCTCACGAAGATAGAAGATGTGAATCCCCATGATGACCGCGTTGGTGATGATCAGCGGAACTGCACCGATCAGCACTCCGTACAGGCCGAAGCCGAACGACCCGATCAGGCCAATGATGCGGAGCTTCAATACCGAGGTCATCGTCAAAGACGTGACAATCACTGCCGAGGCGATGTACCCGATGATCTCCGCTATGGCCATCGGTTCACAGGTGCCATCAAGCCGGCTCCGTCCTCCGCTAATCCCGGAAGTTGATGAATTGCAGCGGCAGTTTGTAGTCCAGGTCTTTGAACACGGCGATGACCTCCTGGAGGTCATCCCGCTTCTTCCCGGTGATCCGCACCCGGTCTCCGTGCACTTGCGCCTGGACCTTGAGTTTGAGATCCCGAACTTGCTTGGCCAACTCGCGAGCGGAGTCCTGGTCGATCCCCTGGTTGAGTGTGAAGTCCGCCCGGAAACGGGCCCCTCCCACTTCTCTCGGCGCGCCTCCAGACAGCGACTTCATCGATACTTGACGCCGAACCAGTTTCTCTTTCAATACGACCACAGCAGCTTCGAGGCGGCCTTCCGACGAAGACTCGAGCACAATTCCATCTTCGGTCAGGCGCACTTCGGTGTCAGTACCTTTGAAGTCGTACCGTGTCCTTGTCTCGCGGGACGCCTGGTCGACGGCGTTGCGGACTTCTTGCAGATCAACTTCTGAGACAACATCAAAACTGGGCATGGCAACGACGATAGTGCATGAGATCCCGGTTGCAGAACCTTCGATCGGACAATTCCGCGGCCGGTTGGACAGGACTAGGTTGAGATGGGTGATCATCCGCAGGGCTGAGCCGTCTGACCTCGTCGAGGTCGCCGCCATCGCAGAGCGATCGTGGCAGGGCGCCTACGACGGACTCCTCAAACCGCAAACCGTGTCGGCCTGGGTCGAGGCTGCCTACTCGCCTGCGGCCCTCCGTCAACGATGGGAAGACCACCCGATCTATCTGATTGTGGAAGAGGGAACGGTGGTTGCCTTCGCAGATGCCTTTATCGAGGACGACCAGATCGTAGCGAGCGCCCTGTGCACCCATCCCGGCTATCGACGGCGGGGGGCGGCGAGCATATTGCTCGATTGGATTCGCTCACTCGCGCCACCACTGCCCATCGTGGCCGATGTTGTTCTCGGCAGCCAGGCCGCTGAGAGCTTCTTTGAGGCGAAAGGGTTTTCGCCGGGCGAGACGATCCAGGTGACCCTTTTCGGAGAGCGCATTATCGAGCGCCGCTGGTGGCTTGGGACCAGCCTGCACACGCCAACGGACGATCGCCGTCCCGCGGCCGATCGTCTGGGATAACCTGGAGGGATGCACTACCCCGCCCTCCCCAAGGTCCTGCTCCATGAACATCTCGACGGCAGCCTACGGATAGACACGATTCTCGAACTCGCCCGGGAAAATGAATACAACGAGCTTCCCAGTACCGACCCGGATGAACTGGCCGGATGGTTCGATCAGGGAGAGTCGGGATCCCTCGAGGGCTACCTTCAGTCCTTTCGTCACACCGTCGGCGTGATGCAGACGGCCGCTGCCATCGAGCGAGTCGCCTATGAGTCGGCGGTCGATCTTGCCGCGGACGGTGTGGTGTACGCCGAGATCCGGTTTGCCCCCTCAAAGTGCACGACCGACGGCCTTGACCGGCGCCGGGCGGTCGAAGCGGCGTTGTCCGGATTGCGGCTCGGCGGACGGGAAACGGGTCTGGAAACCGGATTGATTCTCGTTGCCATGCGCGACGAAACGGATTCTCTCGAGGTCGCCCGCCTGGCAGTGGAGATGGAGCCGGCCGGTGTCGTCGGGTTCGATCTGGCAGGTGCCGAGCGAGGATTTCCGGCCGATGACCATCTGCCCGCTTGCCGCTACATCCGCGAAGCATCCATGTCCCTCACCATCCACGCCGGAGAAGCCGACGGGCCAAACAGCATTTGGCGGGCCTTGCAGCGCTGCGGCGCCCATCGCATCGGGCACGGGATCCACATCATCGACGATTGCCTGCTTGAGGACGGCGAGATTGTCTCACTGGGGAGCCTGGCGGCCTACGTGCGCGATCACCGGGTACCGCTCGAGGTGTGCGTAACGTCGAATCTCCAGACGGGGGAATACCAGGCACCCGGCGACCACCCGGTCGGAGCCCTCTTTCGGGCCGGGTTCGCA
>Ga0316190_10003999_pt1 | contig 10712 bp, 9 predicted proteins | sample Eddworburrow2_MG_FD_204929 | JGI IMG/M metagenome (GOLD analysis project Ga0316190, IMG submission 204929) | Coastal sediment microbial communities from Maine, United States - Eddy worm burrow 2 | ecosystem: Environmental > Aquatic > Marine > Coastal > Sediment | place: USA: Maine | collected... | reverse complement strand
GTTTCGGCATAGCGTTTACTGACCCAACGGTAATATTTTTCCATGCTTTTCATATTTTGCGTAAACACGATGCCGACAAGTTCATCGATCAAGTCATCTGCATTTTCATCAAAAAAAGGTATCGAAATTTTGGAGGGTCCCCCTAAAATGGGCTGATATTGCTGCATGAAAACATAGGCGCCCGGCAAGGAACGCAAAAAACGGAAGCGCGCCACGTCTTCAGCAAGGGTCGTGTCAAAACCGTACATACAAATGAATTCTACGTTGTCTCGAGGAGTAAACCGGAACATTTCATATTTGCGGACGATTTGTTTAATACGTTTATTGTTGTTTAAGCTGAAATGATAAACGCTGCGTGTGAATCGCAGGTTTGAACATTGGATTTGACGCAAAAGGGCTGCTTTCCTTCTGTCCAACAACCGAAAATCAAGTGTTTGCGTGAAATTGACCTTGATATTACGGGATATCATTTGTTCCAATAAATCATCCGCTTTGGGATGCGAAAGTATGTTATCATCCAATAGAATCAGCTTGCGTCTGCCTCCAAGCAGGGTATCCAAATCACTGACCTGACGAGGTCTGCCTTCCTTTACCGGGACAATACAAAAGGCGCATCGGAAAGGGCAGCCCCGCGTCAAAAAACCGATCGCACGGTCGCTGAACTCCGGATAGAGATCGCAATCAGGAGGCAGTTTTTCAATATTTTCAGGAAGACGCCGGTTGATATTTACACCTGAACCGCCCAGCATGAGGGATTCGCCATAATACCGGCGTAAATTTGAGATGCGTTTGTCCGTAACATGGTTATGAAAAACGGCGCTGGCATATACGGCTTCAGGGCCTTTGAGCCAGCAATCCTTATATCTCAGAATTACCCTGCGACCCTGTTCCTTAAAGTAGCGGCTAAGTTTCATCAATGCAAGATTCGGCAGGCGGCCATCAACATCAATGAGGAGAATCGTTCCAGGTCGAATGCGAACAGGTTTACGTTTGGATGGCTGGGGTGTCTCGCTTCTATGGATTTCAAGACGCTTTTTGCGTAATTTTTGGGGAAATTGGGAGAAAGCCCGTTCGGTTAAGGTTACTACGAATTGCATGTGCGGAAGCAACTCATCGATTAATTGAATCCAATCCGGGAAACGTTTGGCGGTGCAAAAACGGTGAGGACGATCCAGCAGGACTAAACCCGGTATTTTCAGGGGATCGAAGCTTGTAGGAAAGGCGTCTAGGAGGTGGCGGCATGCATCCAGGATCGGTATCATCATTCGCCTTTGCCACGGAGATAAACCCATCCACTCGAATCGCATATCACACATCTTTTGTTTCCATCCGGCAGACTCGACTTGAAGATATTTAGGCAACAGACGCTGGAGGATGGCCATTAGATTTCTCGGCGGAATCCGTCCATATCGAAAGGCCTTTTTATGCAAACGTTCCAGGAAGACAACCGGATCTGTCAGAAGTGCGTTTCCATCGAATAAGGAACAAAACCGGGTGATTCGCAGGTAAGGATTGTTGAAATCAAAATCATCGCTGTCCCTATGCGCTTTAAGATCCGGGCCGTAAGCCAACATAAAATGTTTTGCCAGAACGCTGTGATCCCGAATTTTCTGTATTTCCATAATAGGAGAGAGATAACAGAATTCCCGCTTGGTCATTTTTTGGATACGACCATCAGCATAGAATTGCAGCCCGTGACCGATTAAATGGTTCTTGATATTCGGACCATCAGCTTCAAGATGTTGGGCCAGATAAAACTCTAGCTGCAATGGCTGTTTCGGGAAGTTGAGCAGACGATTTTGCGGATAGGGAATATGCGGTAAATAGCGCGTACCGGCCATCGACAGCGCCATCAGTTGCAATTTTTCTTTTTCCCTTGGATGAGAGGATAAGATAGTCCATTTCGGAATGGTTCCTTTGCGACAGGGAAAAATAAATTTACCGGTTTGATTCAGGCGGGCGTTGGCATAGTAAAGTTCTAATAGATACATTGAAATAGCATGCAGGTCATTTTAAATGAAAATCTAAAAAGAGATACCTCCGTGCATGGAGAGAACAAGTATACATTGGATTTAAGATTTGTGGTGGCCAAAAATGGCAGAAAAAGATTTGAGTGTCAAGTTAGGTGTGAGGCCGTAAAATCTTTATCTAACATTAACTCCTTGATTTTCCGCGATTATTATATATGCTATTTTTCATTTGCAGCATGGTCGTCAATTTAGCAATAGGAGTGATTTTGGAAGATATAATCCCACGTGAGTTCTGATGTGTATATGCTGAATGGATTCGATTTTTAATTTCTTTTTTGGACAGGATTTACAGGATTAAGGGGATTTTTTTCGCCTGCGGCGAGATACCCTAAAGCCCTTCTATCTATATTATCCTGTAAATCCTGTCTGATATTCTCTTTTTACAATAATCCATTCCTAAAGTTTTACGTTACTGTATTAAGAAATTTCTGCAGCATTAATAGGGGATAACGGCCATAAGTAAAACCTCGAAGACGGTCTGGTCTCGTCATTTGCAATTAATCAACCTGGTCTCGCGGCGGAATCTCCCAATCAAACCATCCGACATTGGAAAACGCAATCGGTTTGCTCGATACCCACAGAACAGCCCGATTGCCATCTGTGAAATACGGATCCCCGGTAAGATTATCCCGCGGTTCTGAATAGGTGGCAGTGCCGACGCCCTTGACATAACCGAAGGACTTCAACCCCTGGGAATACCATAAATCTTGAATGAGAAAATCCCTGGTATCATCCACGTCCGGATCGATTTTGTGGGTGGTTATCGTTTTGCGGGTGAAACGCACCCCGATATCACGGCTGATTTGTCCGATCCAAACGGGTTGGCCCTCATAACGCATCGGCGCCAGCCAAAGCCGTAAATGATTGCGTTCGTGGATAGACGTGCGCGCTCTCTGAAATGCCACATCCTGCGGCCGCCCGAAGACGTAAAGAGCGCTGACCGGTGAGTAACGGTAGCGACCGCCAAAGAGGAAAGACCTAATCGTTTTCAAAACTGATGTCCTGTAGATCGTCTCCGTCTCATCCCAGCCTGCGCGAATGAACGCATAATATACGTCCTCAAGGTCGCCGATAACCACGAGATTGAGCGGATCCCCCTGCTCAGTCCCCTTTTTGTCGGTAGTGCAGCACGGCATTCCTTCTAACGCGCTTCTTAAGCCATTTTCGTCATAGTCGCCAACTTCCTCCTCTGAGTAAAGGTTTTCCCAATCGATGTTATGGTGATCAACACGTATTCCCGGAACGGGAATGAAGAAGGTGAAACCCCGCAGTTGGTTATCTTCACCGAGGACGTCGACATTGAAAGTCTTGGTGCCTTCGTCGAGGTTTGTGAAAACAAACCCGGAAACCCTACTGCCCGGCGCAACATAGTTTTCCAGGCCACCCTTAAAAAAATATCTGTCCATTTCATCATGGTCGGGCTTGCGTATAGCAAAGCGGCCCATGAAAGACGTCTCAAGAGGGGTGAAATAATGCGGATCCAATCCAACCGGCAAAAACAAAACCGCCTGATCATCTTTGTTTTCTATTTCCAGCCAGACGGGTTGAATGTTTCGCCGGTATAGATTGACACCGAATGTTACTTCACTTTCTGCGGCACTGAGCACCGTTGCCGTAACCCTGACGCCGTTTTCATTCTGGGTTTGAGCCCGCTCTTTGAAAGGGACTTCCTCAATCGGCTGTGGGTGGAATGATGATGCACATCCGCCAAAAATTAAAAAGCAACTCATCAGCGATATATACAGCCATTTATTAGACCGATCAACAAACATAGTTACCTGTCTTTCAGCATTTTTTTCATCTCGCAAGCGGAATTTCCCAATTCATCGCTTCAACCTCATTTAACGGAATCGATTTATCAGACACCCATAGGACTGCACGGTAGCCATCAGTAATGTAGGAAATATTTCCGAAGATTTTCTTCGGTCGTGATATCGGTGAGGCACCGGTGCCTTTCACATAGCCATATTTCTTAATACCCTGCGTATACCAAAGATTCTGGATAAAGAAACTTCTCATTTCATCTAAATCAACTTTATGGTTTTTGAAAGAAGGTCTCTGCGGCCCTAAATCTCGGCTTACGGATCCGATCCATACCGGCTCTCCTTCAACGCGCATCGGAGAAAGCCACAGCCACAATACATTTCGACCCGTACCCGTTGCACGCAACTCTCGAAAGGCGCCATCCTGGGCGCGACCGTAATAATATTTAGGATTTAAGGAGGAGTACCGATACCCGGCCGGTATATCGCCGAGTATGTCTTTTTCCGAGGACGCGGGTGATATCCCGGATGCAGTTTCATTCCAACCGCTACGAAGAAGAATCCGCAACAGATCCTCACTGCTGCCCACTAGGACAAGGTTGATGATTCCCACTTGCTCAGTGCCGTCCTCATTGGTTGCACAGCATGGCAAACTCTCCAAAGCCTTTCTGAAACCCGCTTCATCATAAGAGATAATTTCATCGGCAGAATATAAATTGTCAAAATCGACATCCTGGTGATCCATTTTGAGTCCTGGAACCGAGATAAAAAAAGTAAAGACTTTGGGTTGATTATCTTCACCAGCCAAATCGACATTAAAACTTTTAGTTCCGAGTTTCAGGTTTGTAAACACAAATCCCGATTGGGTGGTTCCCGGTGCAATAAAGAGTCCCATTGCATGATTAAGAAAATACTGATCAATTTGATCGTTATAGGTTTTATTGAATGGACGGTGAAACGGATATGTCACCTCCAGCGGAGAAAAGTAGTCCGGATCAACACTGAAAGGTAGAAACCAGGTCGGTTCTTCCTCCTTGTTTTCAATTTCAAGCCACACCGGTTGGATGCCCTTTTTATACAGAGAAACTCCAAATACCGCCTCTGTTTCTTCTGCGCTCAACACAGCTGCCGTCACCCGGAGCTGTCCTTTAGATTGAGTTTGGGCTCTTTCAAGGAGGTTCACCTCATCCATGGGACGGGGCTGAAACGATGATGCGCAGCCAAAAACAAGCAAAACACTTGTCATAATCAACAACAATCGGATTGGGTAATGCCCAACAGGCATGAGATCATCTCCTGTTTGCACTCGACATTGGTCATGCGAATAGGTAACCGAAAAAGAGACAACTGGATTAAACAGCGAAACAGCAATGGGGATCCGGTTATAAATAATCATTGATAATTCCCTTTTTGGAAACGGGATAAGAGCGAATCTAAGAATTATTAAAATCCTGTATATTTGTCAATTCATGATCATCAAAATTTGAAGCTGTAGAGCTGGTTCCCGGCTCTGGAGGCACGACCCGAGCGATACTGCAAGCAATGGCACAGCGTGCCAAACGCCTAAGCAAGGATTTTTCTAACAAAATATTTTCGCCACCAAGACACGAAGTTTAATGAATAATAGACATTTTTTGGTTTTGTCTTGGTGCCTTTGTGGCTATTCTTTCCAGTTTATCCGGGTTGGGTAATTTAGATACAAAAGGCGGATTTGGAGATCAAAAAAAAAGGTCTGATTTTTATCAATTGACACCCCGTAACGATTCTGAGATTATCCTCCCTACACCAAAAAAAAGGAGGGGAAATATGACTATTGATAAAATGAACACATGGGTAAAGGTTTTAATTGGATTGGTGGTAATCGCTTTGGGGACTATTGTTGCCGGCAATCCGGTTCTATCCGCCGATAAAGAGCTTAATGTTCTGACCTGGTGCGATCATACCGATCCGGCCTTGCTAAAACCGTTCGAACAAAAACACAAGGTGCGCATTAACATGAAAGAGTATGACGGCACCGGCGTGGCCCTGGCGCTTCTCGAACAATCGCAACCGGGAGATTGGGACGTTTTTGTGGTGGACAGCATCGATGTCCGTCGGGTGGTTAAGCTTGGCCTGCTGGAACCGTTGGATACCAAGGATTTTGCCTGGGGCGACATTTTCCCTGAAATACGCACGCCCGAACTTCACAATGTCAACAGCAAACTTTATGCGGTGCCTGAAAAATTCGGCTACAACACCATTGCCTATAATAACAAAAAAGTAAACCCGGCCGACATGCGCGATGCAGCGGTGCTTTGGAATCCAAAATATAAGGGACGAATCGCGGTATACGATTATTACATCCCGGTCATTGAGATGGTCGCCATCGGCCTGGGCATTAAACCGTCCGAGCTGAATCAATCCCACCTGCCGGCAATCAAAGAAAAACTCTTTAAAATGAAAGAGCTCTCCGCCCTGGTGGGGGATGTCGTTCAGGTTCAAACGGCCCTGGCGACCGGTGAGGTCGACATCATTGCCGGCGGGGGCGAATTTGCAGTGTCGGTTCTTCACAAAGAAAACCCGGCCCTGGATTGGGTTTTGCCGGATCAAGGGGGCGTGCGCTGGCAGCAGGCCATCGGGGTATTCGCCGCTTCCAAGAAGAAGGATCTGGCAGTAAAATTTGTTCAGTACATTCTCAGCCCGGAGGGGCAAGGTCGTCTGGCCACCTCCTCCTGCTATTGGGCCATGCCGGCCAACTCAAAGGCTGTTTTGACTGCGGAGCAGAAAAAAATTCTGCGCTGGGATGAGCAGCCCAAGTTCCTGGCCAATTCGTATTTTTACCTCCAGCCCGATGAAGCATTTGACAAGGCCATGCTGGACGTTTGGACGGAATTTCTGCAGCACTAACAATTAGATGTATCGGAATCTCTACAACTTATTGGAATGTCAGTGCTTTTTTCAGAAATTTTCTTAGTAGGCCGCATGGAATGGTGGAATAGTGGAATATTGGAAGACCGGGTGTGAAAAGCGCAAAAAAAGTCTATTCTACAAAAAATGTTGAATCAACATTTATAATGATGGACGTCAGAAATTCGATTTCTGCTTTTGCCCCCAGGAATACGCTTCTATTGAGAATGCAATCAATATGATTAGTTTCGTTTTGATTTTCTAAATCCATCATTCCACTACCCCAGAACCCATAATTCCAATATTCCAGCATTCCAACATTCCAATTGGGGCGAAGGCCCTAATTTGTAGACTTAGCACGATGACGCTTACTAAAATGAAATTGAAAGGCTGGGGCTTTATCGGCCCCGGCCTTTTGTGGACAGTGGCATTCTTTGCCGTACCTTTGCTGATCATGGCGGCCTACAGCCTTTTTCAGCGGGTTGGCGGTCGTATTGTCACCGATTTGTCTTTGAGCAACTATGTTGCTTTCTTCTCCAAACCTCATCACCTGAACGCTCTGATAAACTCCCTGGAGGTAACCCTGATCACGACCATTGTCAGCATTATTCTTGCCTATCCACTCGCATATATACTGGCTTTCCGAATACCGCCCAGATGGCAGCGTATTGCCCTGATGATGGCAATTCTGCCTTTTTGGACATCCTATGTGGTGCGCTCATACAGTTGGCTGCTGGTGCTCTCCAGCAATGGTATCATCAGTAACATCATGCAATGGCTGGGGATCGTCGACAATCCGATATCACTTGCCAACAGCCGGACGGCCACTGTCATCGGTTTTGTTCATTTTTTTACCATGCTTTTAACGCTGACGATCTTTGCCAATTTAGTGCAGATATCTCCGAATTACCGTAAAGCGGCTGCCGATCTTGGCGCCTCACGGTGGCAGATACTCCGGCGAATTACGCTGCCGCTGAGTGTACCCGGTGTCATGGTGGGGGCTTTTCTTACCATCGTGTTGGCGCTGGGCGATTATATCACACCCCAGATTTTGGGAGGCTTCAGAGAAGTTCTGCTGCCCCAGGCCATTATGCTGCAAATCCAGCGACAGGCGGATTTTCCGACGGCAGCTGCCATGAGCCTTGTTCTGATGGTGGTCATTTCGATCATTTTTTTTCTGTTTTCCCGCTGGCTCAAAATTGAAAGAATATAATGCTGAAGAACTTTTTGCAAACCATGTTCAATAATATACCGGCAGCCGTTTATGTCGCGCTGATATATTTTTTTATATTCCTGCCGGTTGCGGTTTTGGTGCTGTTCTCATTTCAAGATTCCTTATTGCCGATCCCGCCCTTTCAGGGACCTTCCCTGAGATGGTATCAAGCCATCTTCGCCGACTTTCGGATCATGGAGGCTTTATGGAACTCATTGATGGTTGGCGTGGTATCCGCCGCCCTGTCCTGTTTTTTAGGTTTTCTGGCAGCCTATGGTCTCGCCCGCTATCCGGTGCGCGGATCGGGGGCAATTCAATGGTTGCTGGTGGCCCCGCTTAGCGTATCTTACCTTATCATCGGCATGGGCCTGCTGATCACATTTAAAACCCTGGCCATACCCAAATCGCTGTCGGCGGTGATCATCGGTCATGTGGTGATCAATCTGCCGTTGGCGTTTGCCATCATCTACAGTCAAATGGGCGAGCACCATGCCAACCTGGAGCGTGCCGGCCGGGATCTGGGAGCTGCTGAATGGCAGGTCCTGGTGCTGATAACCTTACCTCTTTTGTGGCCGGCATTGATGGCATCATTTTTCCTTTCGTTCACCCTGTCCTGGGATGAATTTATCATTGCCTTGCTGGTAAGCCGTTTTGATGTGACCCTACCGGTGGAAATCTGGAGTCTGCTGCGAAGCGGTCTCAATCCGAAAACCAATGCGATCGGCAGCATGGTGTTCATCGTATCCATATTCCTGGTAATCATCACGGAAATTGCCGTGTTCGGCCGGAGGAAGTCGAAATGAGCCCGATGGTCGAAATCAAAGGAATCTCAAAATCATACGGCAAAACGGTTGCGCTGTCCGAAATCGATCTCACCATCGCGGAAGGGCAGTTTTTTGCCCTGGTAGGACCCTCCGGCAGCGGCAAGACGACCCTGCTGCACATTCTGGGCGGATTCATCGAACCCAGCGCAGGGCGGGTTCTGATTGCCGGTCAGGATGTCTCCTCCCAGCCGCCGGCCAGACGTCCGACGACATCCATGTTCCAGGATTATGCTTTGTTTCCGCACATGTCGGTGGGAGCCAATGTCGGTTTCGGCCTGTTAATGAGAAAAGTACCCAGGACCCAAAGGTTGTCCCGTGTCGCGGCTGCCCTTGAGATGGTGGGCCTGTCCGGGATGAACGCTAGACGGATCCATCAGCTCTCCGGCGGCCAGCAGCAAAGGGTGGCCCTGGCTCGTGCCCTTGTGGTTGAACCGAAAGTTCTTTTACTGGATGAACCGCTTGGGGCGCTCGATCTTAATTTAAGACGCCAGATGCAGCAGGAGTTGCTGCATATCCAAAAAAAGGTGGGCACCACCTTTGTGCACGTGACCCACGATCAGGAAGAAGCCATGAGCATCGCCGACGTCATTGCGGTCATGAATAACGGCCACCTCGAGGATGTGGGCCCCCCGGCGCGGGTCTACATAAAACCAAAAACGCGGTTTAGCGCGACCTTTATGGGTGAAAGCAACATGTTCGAGGGCACCGTTGCAGGGCGCTCGGGTGAAAGTATTGAGGTCGATACGGCCTTCGGTCGTCTCAAGGTTCCCGGCGTGGCCGAACCGGGCGCAAGGGTGAGTTTGTCCATCCGGCCGGAGCAAATCATGGCCGCCGACGGCGACACCCCCGGCCAGGTGCCGCTTGGGGTTTTGCAAGTGGATGAAGTCTCTTTTTTCGGAACCCATCACCGCTGTCTGGGTCGCCACGTAAAATCGAATCTACCCATGATTATCCGCCTGCCGCAACATCAAGCCGTTGGCATAGGGGAAAAATTAAACATAGCCGTGCAGCGAGAAGACATTGTGCTGTTGACGCAATGAGATGAAGATCTTTCGATTTAAATTGAAAAGACAGAACGAAACGATACAACAAATCTTTCCGCCGGCGGCGGATCAACATTCAATTCCCCGATAAATCGGGATTTACACTTCGCTACAACCGGCTTGTCCGGGTTCAGCTTATTGCAACACGGGGAGATATGATGATGGAAAAAAGCAAATCCAAGGCTCCCGACGCCGACGTCAGGTTGGCGGACGGTTCGAAAAAAAACCTGCGCGATCTTTGGCAAAGTCAAACACTGGTGCTGGTCTTTTTGCGGCACTTCGGCTGACCGTTTTGCCGCGAGCAGGTGGCGCAGTTGCGCCGCAACAAAAAAAGCATTGAAAAAGCCGGGGCCCAGGTGGTTCTGGTGGGAATGGGCACACCGTCGGAATCTGCCGAATTCGCCGCAAAATTCAATGTTCCCTTTCCAATAGTGGCCGACCCGGAGAAAAAATTGTACCGCAAATTCGAGCTTAAGCGAATGTCAACCTTGGGATTTTTATCGCCGAGCGTTGCCCTCAAGGGTGTCGCCGCCATCGTCGGCGGCCACGGCATCGGCATGCCCCAGGGCGATGTCCGCCAGTTGCCGGGCGTGTTTATCATCGACACCGCTGGACAAATCGTTTTCAGTCACTTCTCAAGCAACCCGGCCGACCACCCCGATGCCACAACCATTCTCGCCGCCCTCCAGAATACATAGATTCATAAATACAGTGACGCAAAAATTGAGGAATGGATTCCAGAAAAGAATATCGAATCCATTCAACACTCAGTGCCCTTGTAAGAAAAAATATTACGACTAATATGTTACCGTAATTATGAATAGGAGCACTAAGCTATAAAAACAGCTCGTATCGGAGAGCCATCTGAATCCTTCAGCTTAAGCGGCAAAAACGAATAGACCCCGTTACGCTGCTTGATTTTGTCCAGGTTGCAAAGATTCTCCACGATGAGG
>Ga0316190_10003998_pt1 | contig 10714 bp, 5 predicted proteins | sample Eddworburrow2_MG_FD_204929 | JGI IMG/M metagenome (GOLD analysis project Ga0316190, IMG submission 204929) | Coastal sediment microbial communities from Maine, United States - Eddy worm burrow 2 | ecosystem: Environmental > Aquatic > Marine > Coastal > Sediment | place: USA: Maine | collected... | reverse complement strand
CCCCTTCTATACTATGTTTAATGCAAAGACTTGCAGGCTCACAGGTCGCAACCAGTGTGGAACACTTCCTTATGAACAAGATGCCATGCTAGGACATAACCCAATAACTAACAAAGGACATGAGTACGAGCATACGCTCACAGCTTCACATCACTGAAATACTGGCCCCGCGTTGTGCGTGGTCGCATCTATCTTAAATGATGATGTTAGCTAATGTCATTGAGTTGTATCTGTACCCCTGGCCATCCTCTCTCCCCACTTCGGCCAGGGGTATTCTTTTTAAACGGTTAGCAGTACAAGCTAAGGGGCAGCTGTTGGCTGCGGTTCCAACCGGTCGATGCAGCACATTGGTTAAAGCGCTCAGCCGTATTGCTCGTCACGTTAAGAGTTTGGCAATAGTACTCAGAAGCTCGTCGGAATCAGCTGGCTTTCTCAAAAAAGCTGCAATGCCTAGATGTTGCGCTCCTGACTCATCAATGGTTTCACTAAAACCCGTACACAGTATCACAGGAAGGCTGGAGCGTAACGACAATAAGTTTTGCGCAAGTTTAGCACCGGTCATTTTTGGCATAGTTTGATCCGTGATGACTAAATCGATTGAACCTGGATCAGATTTAAATGCCTTCAGAGCGGCTAGTGGATCATCATAGGCACGAACCTGATATCCCATGCTGCTAAGCAATTCCTTAAGGTAGCCTAATATCCCTGTTTCATCATCCACGACCATAATGCATTTGTTTTCAACTGCCCGCACTGACGGCACAGCATTATTCATGACAGCATCAAGACCTTCGGTTAAGGCAGGTTTGAAGAATAATCGGAAATTAGAACCTACGCCTTGCTCAGTTTCAACCAAGATATGGCCGCCACACTGATGTACTATGCCATGCACCATCGATAACCCCATGCCACTACCAACACCGACCTGCTTGGTGGTAAAGAATGGCTCGAAGATACGATCAAGATGCTCATTAGAAATTCCTTGACCATCATCACGCACATTAATTTCAACAAACTCTCCAGCGAATTCCTGATGACAACTGCTGCATACGTCTTTTAATAGATGTAGTTCATGTAGACCAAGTTCAATTTTTCCATGCTCATCAACTACATGACGAGCATTAATGGTTATATTAGTGATCACCTGATTTAACTGCACGGGATCCACCAGCAATGGAGATACATCATCTTCAATAACAGTAGTAATATTCAAGCTTGACGGCAGTGTTGGCCTAAGCATTTTTATTACTTCCGTAATGAGTGATACACCATCTACCGACTGTAGTTCACCGAGGTTAGTGCGTCCAAACGCAAGCATCTTAGCCACAAGGTCGCGACCCCGTTCTCCCGCATGCAGAATTTCGTCCAAATATTGATTAAGCTTACTTTCTGGATCGGCAGAGATATGCCTGATGGCCAGTTCGGAGTAACCCAGCACAGAAGATAGCATGTTATTGAAATCGTGGGCTATTCCACCTGTCAGCTGCCCAATAGACTCCATTTTCTGTGCCTGTTGAAGCTGTTTTTGTAACTGTTCCTTTTCTTTCACTGCTAGTGTTCGTTTGGTCACGTCCTTTAATGTAAAGAGAAGCAAATCAACTTCACCAGAACTATCAAGGAGCGGGATCAGCGTTAAATCCCAATATGTCACACCCCACTCGGGATGATCCAGAAACTCGAAAGGTCTGGCCTGAATGTTATATGACTCTTTTGTCTTCACCACATTCTTGAAAGCATCTATTAGCTCGGACGGATAGAATTCAAAGTGATTATGGCCAGGGAAGTCTGATACATCACGACCACAGGATTTTGCATACGCATCATTTACACGGATAAAATTAAAGTCTCTATCCAGAAGAACAATGCAATCATGCGTATATTTATAGAACATCTCGAGAAGATTAGTCCTCGCAATATATTCATCTTCTTTTCGCTTACGCTCAGTGATATCGGTATGCGTCCCACACATCCGAAGGGGGCGCCCCATAGCATCGCGCTTCACAACTTTAGCCTGGTCTAGAACCCACTTATATCCACCACTCTTGGTGAGCATTCGATATTCTATTTCGTAGCGCGGCGTACGCCCCTCCAAATGATCATTGATTACAGCCCAGGCAGAATCCCGGTCGTCTGGATGTATATTGTCTGTCCAGGTATCTGTGTTGTTTTCAAACTCCTCGATCGTCGTATATCCAAGCATCTCTGCCCAATGCTCGTTTCTTTGTACCTCTCCAGTTTCTATATTCCAGTCCCAGAAACCGTGTTGACCACCTTCCAGCACCATCGCCAGACGTTCCTCACTAAACTGTAGCGCCAGCTCGGACGCCTTTCGCTCAGTAATGTCATGAGCATAGATGTTGAGATAACTCTGGCCGATTATTGGCACAAAGTTCAACACTACTGATTGACCGGCGATATCTAGCTCAAGCTTTGCTTTAATGCCAGTACTTAGGCAATTTTGTGTGATGGCGAGAATATCATCAGGGGCAATATCGCCCACAGCACTGCCCCATAGATTGAGGAGCGCGTTACTGCTGTGATTAGCGTAAAGTATTTCACCCTCACGGTTGATCCGCAGCACCGGCCAAGGGTTTTCATTCGGAAAACTGGCAGCCAGATGAAGCTTGACGCCTTTCTTTTCGAGTTGATTCATGCACCTATATCCTCAAATCGAACATCTTCTGATGGAGCTTAGCCGATTAGTCGCACACCCCAAATCATTAAAAATATCTAGCTTATTGATATAAAGAATACTATATGGGCAATCAAGCAGAACTTCATTCTAACACTCAATTAAAACAAACTCACATATAACAGTTTAAATCTTTTAATAACCATCAATCCTGTTTCTACCGAAAACAGGCTTCTAACCCTTATTATCTCTATCGAATCTAGACCGCCTATCCGCACTTCTTACCGGTAGAAAGCCTGTTTCAAAAGAGCCCGTGGATTTAGAATGATTGATTTCATAGGCTTGAGTTACTGCAAGAATTGACAACATCGCTATTTATGATGGCTTTACAAATGTTCGCTCCTGACCGAACTGTGACAGATAACGTGATTTTAGGGCTGGTTCCAATGAACGGCGACTGTCGACCCAACACGGACATGTGATGAGCCAAGTAGAATATGTTGCGCGCTTGCTAAGGTCCTGAGCGCCATAAAATCAGGTGATGACGGTTGGCGCATCTCGTCCAGTGCGAGCCGTCAATTCGGTAATTTCTCCGGCAATTAAGATCAGCTTAGCCAGGGCCTGCTGGGTATCCTGGTCAAGATTACCCTCATTTGCTTCATAGCTTTCAAGGTAAATCCGTAAAGTGGCACCTTCAGTTCCAGTGCCAGAAAGGCGGAATACAATACGTGATTTATTGTCAAAACCTATACGGATACCCTGATTGTCACTAACACTATTATCAACCGGATCGGTATAACTGAAATTGTCACAGAAGCTAACCTTCAGACCTTCCAGGGTCTGGCCTGGCAAGTTTTCAAGTTGACCATTGAGATGGGCCATGATGCCATTGGCCACTTCAGTATCCATGGCCTCATAGTCATGACGTGAATAATAGTTACGCCCAAATTGGGACCAGTGTTCACGAACAATCTGCTCCACCGATTGTTTTCTAACGGCCAGTATGTTCAACCAGAATAATACTGCCCACAGTCCGTCTTTTTCTCGCACATGGTCAGAACCCGAACCAAAACTTTCCTCACCGCACAGACTGATGTAATTCGCGTCTAGCAGATTACCAAAAAACTTCCAACCGGTCGGGGTTTCATAGCAGGTAATACCCAGGTGTTCAGCAACACGATCCACGGCCAGACTGGTAGGCATGGACCGAGCAACGCCGGAAAGCCCCTTTTTGTAGCCCGGTATAAGGTGCGCATTGGCTGCCAGAATGGCCAAACTATCACTGGGGCTAACGTAGAAATTATTCCCGATAATCATATTGCGATCACCGTCCCCATCGGAGGCGGCGCCAAAATCCGGGCCATTGGGATGACTAAGTAGATCTACCAATTCCTTGGCATGGGCAAGGTTTGGATCGGGGTGTCCGCCGCCAAAGTCTGGCAAGGGCTGGCTGTTCATCAGACTCTCTTCCGCTGCACCCAGCATGTCTACCAATATGGTCCGGGCGTAGGGGCCGGTAATAGCATGCATGGCATCAAAGCGCATGGAAAAATCACCCCCGGTTAATAGTTCACGGATAAGGGCAAAGTCGAATAACTGCTGCATCAACTGGGCGTAATCATTCACAGAATCAATGACCTCAACATCCATGGCACCCATTTGATAGCTGCCTATGCGACTCAAGGGAATATCTGCAGCGTCCAGGAATCGATATTCATCGATTTCCTTGGTGCGGGTATAAACGGCCTCGGTAATCTTTTCCTGGGCTGGACCGCCATTGCTAGTATTGTACTTGATGCCAAAGTCACCCTTGGGGCCACCGGCATTATGACTGGCGGAGAGGATAATACCGCCAAAGGCCTGATATTTTCGAATAACCGCTGAGGCGGCCGGGGTAGACAAAAGTCCGTCTTTACCCACCAGTACCCTGGCAAAACCAGCCGCCGCCGCCATTTTCAGGATAGTCTGAATCGCGCTGTCATTGTAATAGCGCCCATCACCACCCAGCACTAGAATCTGTCCGGTACAATCATCCAGGATGTCTAACAGGGACTGGACAAAATTTTCCAGGTAATGGGCCTGCTGAAACACGGACACCTTCTTACGTAGGCCGGAGGTACCAGGGCGCTGGTCCTGAAAAGGTTGCGTGGATACTACTGTAAATTGGGTCATGCGGGCTCCCTTATTATTATCTATAGATTGAACCACATACCAAAGAGTAAATCGAGGAAATTAGTCAAAGGAGTATCATTAAATTTGATTGATATTGTTATTTCAGACAGAGTCGCTGGGTTATACCCCCCCCCAAATAGCCCTCGCAACAAATTGATATAATCTTAATAGTTACATCCAATCATCCAGCGATTTATCCAATAAGTTAAATCACAATGTCATCCTGGCAGGTGAGGCTGTTTGAACAGCCGTATTATAACAGTGCGGGGCGACCCTTGAAGAGATGAGCGATTTAATTTACTGCAGATAATCAACATAAGCACTTTCAGTGGCAACTAATATGTCAAATTAGGAGGGGATGTCCAATGAGTCTATACTTATCACATAATTGGCTGAGTTATTTTATTGCAGGCTCTTTATATTACAAAAGTGTGAATAAGAAGCACGCTTACTCTTGAAGATGAAACATGGAGAGACCATCATGCGAAAGCGAATTATAACCCAAGTTCAGCAAGAAACTGTATATCCGAATCAGGAATGGTTAAATTTAGATGAGCTCGTTCAGGTAGAAATCACCTCGGAGGACGCATCTCATCCAATTGAATCCGCATTACTGTTGACGAGTGAATCCTCGGGGTGGCGTGCTGCAGAACCAGGAAAACAGGTGATCCGACTTCTCTTTACGTTGCCTCAACGGATTCAGAGAATTTGGCTTCACTTTGTGGAGACCCGAATAGAACGCACCCAAGAGTTTGTCCTGCGATGGTCGCCAGATGGCGGGCAGTCGTTCCAGGAAATAGTGATGCAGCAATGGAACTTTAATTCCCAAGACGCAAACAGCGAGACAGAAGACTATCATGTCGATATTTTGGGCGTTACTGTACTTGAGTTGATCATCATTCCAGATATAAGCGGGGGCGATGCATTCTCTTCTTTGGCTAAACTACGGCTAGCCTAACTTGTTCATCTAGCGGATAACTGAATGACGACATCTCAACTTACCGCGTGAAAAATCAAATCAATCCCTGTGAAACCAATGCATCGTTATATCTATTCCTATAACATCCCGCCATTATTGACGAACAGCATGGATGCTTTACCGCTGATCGCCTGACCTTCATCATATCCGGTTCATGCCCCAATTGAGCTTTCACACAGCCTCGACCGGAAGCGGTCGGATATCCAATTACTCCTGTACGTACATTTATTAAAAGAGCAAGACGCAATACTCGCGCTAAAACCCATAAAAAAGGCCGCATGCCTTTGCCATGCAGCCTTGGTGTATTCGATGTAATCTTTGTCTACATATACAGACCTATCACACCCAACTGCCCTAGATCTAGCATCAGCACCTCTGAATTCTTCGTCCACAGCGTCTTTTTCAAATGGGCTAGATGTGCCACAGAAACCGGCGCTACATCTTGGCTGGTGCCTCCCTCCAGATCCCGAATTCTCACATTCGTCATCACCGAGAGATCACCCTTTCCTTGCATTTCGAGCTCCTCCAAGCATTTCCGTAACTCGTTAACTGTCACAATAACTCCTTAAGATTATCCACATTTTGGTTCTGGTGATTGCTGCACTATTCATACAGTATACACTTGTAATCTGCGGTGTCTTTAGTTCGCCGCAACTACTCAACTCCCTGAATAATGGTGGGGGGGGGGCAGGTTGGTTCTACCCCGATCTAGCGGAGCTTAGATACCTGAGAACAAATGGCAGCAAACGCTGCTAACCAGACCAACAAACACTACCCTTCTGATGGCCAGACAGTCAGACTCATCCTTTCCAGGCAGATATTGAGGAGAGCTGAGAGAGGGGCGCCTTCTTAATCAGGGAGCACAGAGCCCATACTTTTCCAAAGGCAGATCGTCGCACAGCCCCTGCTAAACATTCGAGGGTAATAACCAGCGGATGTACAGTGGCGGTAAATTCAGACATGAAGACAATAAGCTGAAGCCGAAAGTCTAACCCAAAGACCATGCTACCTATATATCTCAAGCCAGAGATCCAAAATTCACCGGAATACTCACTGATGAACTATCAGGATGATGACTTATTGGCGGCTCTAAATTAACAAGAACCGCTTAATTTACCTAAGCAATTGATTTGATGGCGCGCCTTTATGCTGGGAGTGAAATTTTCGCGAGCAGTGCGGACCTCGGCCCCCTTGTGCGGTGAGGATTAACGGCCGCTGGCCGTTCTGCGTGCTTCCAGCGCTTATCGAACCGTCTATTTAATTTTGTCAGAGTTTCGAATTGCACGTTATAGGCAGCCTTTTGCCGTCTGCTAGTGCTGCTTTCTTAAGATTTAATGGCGCACCCGGAAGGATTCGAACCTCCGGCCCCTGGTTCGTAGCTCCAACCGTAACTCGTAACTATCTGTTTTAATTTAAGTACTGGCGCATATGCCCGTTGTATTTTTCACCACTAAGCATATCCATGCAGGACTAAGTCCGGCAGTATCACCTCTCAAGCATAGGGCAGGAAACCACAACCAAATGTGGCCTATTAAGGCAATCAATGCAGATATCCAGTCAATACTGCGATTTCAACTGGAAGCGGACGTTTGTATATGATAATAATTTAGCCACCGCCCCAAAGCGGACGTTAAATTTTAGCTACTGTGATGCATCAATAAATTAGGCCGCCATGAAAAACCCAATTATTGCAGACAACAAACCGGTGAAAGTCAATCTTTCCAAAGGACAGGAATATCATTTCTGTACTTGCGGAAAGTCTAATAGCCAGCCTTTTTGTGATGGCTCACATGTAGGGACAAGCTATACACCCAGAGTAACTGTTTCAGAGCAAAGTGGAGATGCTTATCTCTGTGCATGTAAGCACACTCGCAATACTCCTTTTTGTGATGGAACTCACCCAACAATTCACCAATGAACAAATTGGAAAAGAAGGCCCGGGGATCGCTTCTGACGAAAACATCATGCCAAAGCCTCGTGCAACTAGTGAAGAACCAACACTAGAGCTAATACATCAACTAGCAGAAGAAGGATTATCCACTGTAGGTCACCATGGGCCAATGGTAGCTATGGGGGTTCCTCGAAATCAACTACCAGATCGGGATGATATCCAAATTATGGTCGCGAAGTTGCATCGAAAACCACTGATGGAAGATGTAGATGTTCAAACAAGTTTAGTTATTGGTCCAGAGAGTCAAAAGCCTTTGGAGTTGAAAATCCCCTTGTTTGTTTCAGATATGAGTTTTGGCGCCTTATCGGAAGAGGCAAAGATAGCCTTGGCACAAGGTGCGGAATTGGCAGGCACCGGTATATGCTCTGGTGAAGGCGGTATGCTACCAGAAGAACAACAGGCCAATAGTCGTTATTTTTATGAGCTTGCTAGTGCAAAGTTTGGTTATAACGAGAACCTGTTGGATAAAGTACAGGCTTTTCATTTCAAAGGTGGACAGGGGGCTAAAACTGGAACAGGCGGACACCTGCCTGCTTCTAAGAATATTGGCAAAATTTCGCAAGTACGTGGGATACCCGAAGGTCAACCGGCCATATCACCACCGACTTTCAGCGACCTGAGCACCTCAGCGGATTTCAAAAGTTTTGCCAATAGAGTAAGAGAAGTCTCGGGCGGAATTCCTGTTGGCTTCAAACTCAGCGCCAATCATATTGAACAAGATATCGAGTTTGCTTTGCAGGCCAGTGCCGATTACATCATTCTTGATGGCCGCGGCGGTGGCACCGGCGCAGCACCATCACTGTTCCGTGATCACATCAGCGTGCCCACCATTCCTGCGCTAGCTCGCGCCCGACATTATCTCGACAAGCAAGGAGCCAGCGGCAAGGTGTGCGTTGATCAAAAAACAGTAACCCTGATAGAGTGTTAATGTAATCAGGGAAGTATTAACTAAGGCTCCGCTTTCGCGTGTCAGTCATTCAACCTATAGCAGACATTAAATAGCTAATACTCTAAAAACGCCTTCGGGTCGATTCCTGCCTGCTATCAACTATACTCCACAGTGGTAGCTCCCAGTATCCACCGGAAGTATGCCGGTAATTTTATAAAGGGCTGCAATGGGTTGCGTCGACCGGTCGAAACCGCAGCTAAAAGCAGCCATTCACGTTTACCCATGTGCGGTTAGCTATCCCTGAAAGAGGGTGTTTATATCTTGATGATTATCGGCAGTCAACGACACAAAATAATCATTTCAGATAGCGATAATCTATTCCTGCACTTTAGCTGCCGGATACAAGTCGATCCAAAATGTGGTGCCAGAGGCTGGTGTGCTCTTAAAACCAATTTTACCATTCATGGCAATTACTAATTTTTTAGTTACAGTAAGGCCAACGCCACTACCTTCGCCAGCGCCAGGATTTAATCTTACAAATGGGTCAAATACTGAGTCCTTCTGGTCATCAGGGATTCCAGTGCCACTATCAGCTATAAGGATGCGAATGCAATTATTATCTAGAGTTTCATGTGATATAACAACGCTTCCACTAGGGTTGTTATACTTGATGGCATTCGAAATAATATTAATTAATACCTGCTTTAGTTTAAGATAGTCGGCTCTAACACCTATATCATTGCCTTGTATTTTATTACTAAGTGATATATTTCTCTTTGATGAGAGGTGTTTTAATACCGTAAAACATTCGTCAACTACAGTAGACAAGTCAATGTTGCAGAGGTTTATTACAACCCGGTTACCTTCAATAATTTGAAGATCAAGGGTGTCATTAATAAGGCTGAGGAGATGACTACCAGAAGAGTGGATATAAGAAACACTTTCTTTCTGATCCTTTGACAAGGATTCGTCCAAACTTAAAAGCTGGGAAAACCCAATCACTGCGTTCATGGGCGTGCGTAGCTCATGACTCATGTGAGACAGAAATTCTGATTTAGCATTACTTGCCTTGATTGCTTTATCCTTGGCAATCTCAAGCTCCGCCGTCCTCACTTTAACCCTGTTTTCAAGGGTGATATTCAGGTCTTTTAGATTGTTTTCTGAAATCTCAAGGTCGGCATATAACTGTTGCTGCATACTATAATCTGTCCACCCAATAGTAGCTATGAGAATCGCGGAAACAAAAATTAGCGGCAAAATTAAGGTTGTCATACTTGATGAGATTGATTCATTGTAAATAGAAAATATACAAATCAACCAGACAATAACAGCTCCAGAAATAATAGCCTCTAAGTATTTAGCTCGACTAAACACGAACTCCTTAACAACACCTTCGTTAGTTTCTTCACTTCCCCCTTCAAATGCAGCCATGTAAATAAACCCAAAACCTATAACCCAAAATATATCTAGATAATCTCCTATATTGTAATTTTTACCAAGCAACGAGTATGCATAAAGGGTGTCTGTAGCTGCATGAATTAACAATGCCACCATGAGCAACGCATAGGCAGGAAGATTTTTGTGGGACTTAATCTTAAGAGCACGCAAAATGCCAAAAACTAACACCCCGACATATAGAGTAGGATATGCAAGCGCAGTTATTAAATACAGTTTGCTTTCTTTCATTTCTACGATCGGCGTATAAAGAACGATAATCAGCGTAATTAATACCGTGCTGACAATTAATAAGAATTCACTGGCAGTTTTTACTGTCAATACGATCGTTTCAGAACTCTTAAAGTATGAAATTAGACCAGCCAATATTAAAGGGGCAAACAATAAGAACCCAATATCTGAAAAGCCAGGAAAGGGAATTGATATGCCCTCAATTAATTCAAGGTAGCTCCATACAATCATGCCTAAGAACCATGAAAAGCAGGCCAACCCAAATAGAATCCATGCATTTTTATCATCTTTAACGTGATATGCTGTTATAAAGCAACGGACGGCTGCCGCTAGTGACGCTAGCATCCACCCTAGGTCTGCCCAGCGATGGCGGGCAACCTCGTTTACCTCGACGAAATAGTCACC
>Ga0316190_10003997_pt1 | contig 10715 bp, 20 predicted proteins | sample Eddworburrow2_MG_FD_204929 | JGI IMG/M metagenome (GOLD analysis project Ga0316190, IMG submission 204929) | Coastal sediment microbial communities from Maine, United States - Eddy worm burrow 2 | ecosystem: Environmental > Aquatic > Marine > Coastal > Sediment | place: USA: Maine | collected... | reverse complement strand
ACTCAGCAGAAGAATACATCTGTGAGCTTAGGGCAGAGAAGGAGTGGGAGATATGAGTGCTGGTGGACAAGATATGCCGGGAGGAAAGACTCGCGCACAGTGGCAGCAGCAAGCCGACGAAATCGAAGCCGACGAAATCGAGCGTCTGCAATCCGCGATGCAATATGCCGGGGCAGAGCTTGGTAAGGCCAGAGAACGTATTGCAGAGCTTGAGGCTGATCTGGAAGTTAAGACGCACCGGCACAAACGCGACCTTGCTGAATATAATCGTGTAGCGACCGAAGTCGAGAGGCTGGAAGGTGCCGTACAACATAACCTTGACTGTGTACATGCCCGTGAAGCCAGAATAGAGACGCTTGAGGCTGCTATTGCCGATGCCATGCACTGCCTTGACGAACACGATCCAGAAGTGGCGGCCATATGCAGAGCAGTCACAGAGCAGGAGGACAGATGTCCGCGTTGCGGCAGGCATTTACCTGACCTCAACACCGGAGGGGAGTGATATGAGCGGCAAGGGTAGCAAGCGTAGACCGGGCGAAGGCTACGCCGAGGGTTACGACAGAATTTTCAAAAAGGAAAAACCAAAAATTTCCCGAGAGCTGTTTTACGTTTGCGCACACTGTCTTGAACAGAACCTTAGACAGATCGGGCCAGATAAAATAGACTTTTGCGATACGTGCGACACGATCGTAGAGGGACACACACTCAGAAGTTACAGGATAATAGAACATGATCACGACTGAACAGTTAGACAGCTTGAAGCTAGTCATCGAAGAGAACGCTTTCTTGAGCGAGAAGGCCGTGTTAGACGCGGTCGAGATCGCTGTCACACAAGGCTCCGGTGGCTGGGGTGTTAGACGACAGGACGGCGTTGTCCTCACGCTTGCACGCCAACTCAAGGGTGCACTCGAACGTGCCGAACGTGCTGACGAGGCCTACAAAACTATGAAAGGCCTACAGATGGAGAACGGCCGTCTAAAGAAGTGGAAAGAGAACCACGCCACGGCCGCAGCGGCCATGGAGAGTCACATCAAGACTCTCGAAGAGACTCTGGTAGACGAGCGCAAGGAACACAACAAGCTCAAGGATCAGTTCAACGAGCTTGCCGGAGTTGACGGCGACGAGCATTCGTGATACTCTGAGAGTTAGGGGGAGGCATATGCGCATAGTCTACATATTAATCGGCTGGGTTCTACTCGCGGCACCTGCGTCTGGCGTCTACTTTACGCTAGACATTCCGCACGTAGAAGCGTATGTCTCCCCTTCTCTTCCGACAGTATGCCGGGAGTTCTACAACGATGGCACCGACCGCTGGGCTGCGTGCATGGGAGTTGGACCGCGATGAAGTGGACGACGAGAAACACCATGCGCACGCAACGTTGGTTCGCATGGCACCCGGTGCTGATTGGTGACTACTTGCCGGGTGGCGGTAATACCTACGTCTGGTGGACGTGGGTCATACGCTGCGAAGAGTTTAGCAGTACCGGTGCAAGGCACTACGTCTACCAAGAGATCAGCAAGTGATAACATTCGACCTTGAGACAACCAACAGCAGCAAGGGTAGCGCATTAGACTTGTCTAATCGCTGCCTTATGATTTGCTGGCAAGTAGACGACGGCCCTGTGTACTCGTTCGAGGGTGGTATACTAGACTGCCCTCAGTTTATAGACGACTTGATGGTCGATGGCACAGCTATCTGTCACAACGCTAAGTTTGAGATGCACTGGCTGAAGCGAGCAGGCATAGACATAGACAAGATTCAATGGCACGACACGATGCTAGCAGAGCGTGTGATCGCGGGCAACCGTTCGTGGAAGCTTGGGTTAGGGGATGTAGCAGGGCGCTACGGGGAAGACACGAAAGACCCAGTGATAGACAGCATGATGAAGGCAGGCGTATGTCCATCGGACATGCCCCAACGTAGACTCAAAGCCCGTTGCATAAGAGACGTACGCGTCACTCGCAAGGTATACAAGCGGCAAATTGAGCGGTTGACTGAAGACAACTTACTTCACATCTACCGAACGCGATGCAACTTCGCGGCAGTACTGTGTCACATGGAAAGTCATGGGATGCTATTAGACAAGGAGCGGGTGCTAACAGCTTACGAGGACGCTGCGAAAGAACTTGCGGCAGTCAAACAAGAGTTAGACCGGATCACAGGTGGTATCAACCTGCGCTCCCCGGATCAGCTTGCGCACTATCTCTACGGGACTCTCGGGTTCCCTGAGAAGAGAGCAGGCAAGCGGTTCCTACGTAACAAGCCGTCTAAGCAGTTCCCTGACGGGCGGCCAAAGACAGACCAGCACACGATGCAGTGGCTGTCTAAGCAGGCGAAGACGAAAGAGCAAAAGAAATTCATCGAGCTGAAGCAACTGTTCGGCAAGCTTAACGCTGACGTTACCAAGAACCTAGAGTTCTTTAAGGGTATCGTCGAAGAGCGTGACGAATGTTTCATGGCCCAGTTCAATCAGATCGTAGCGGGTACACATCGGCTGTCTAGCTCGGGCGTACCGGTACAGTTTAGACAGTTTGCGAAGCCGAAGTCTGTCCAGCTTCAGAACAGTCCGCGTAAGTTTAAGCGTCTGTACCGTGCGCCAGAGTTAGACGATGGACATACGTGGTACGTCGTCGAGACAGACGCGGCGCAACTTGAGTTTCGTGTCGCCGCCTTCTGCGGTGACGACGAGCAAGCACGGCGAGATATAGCAGACCCGAACTTCGACGCGCACTGCACGTCGGCCGCGGTCATGAACGACATAGCATACGAGACGTTCCTACGGGGCTACCGAGGTGAGACTACCAAGGAAGCCGCGAAGTCTACGAAGAGACTTAGACAAGAGGCGAAGGCCGATACGTTTAAGCCTCTGTTCGGTGGCACGAGGGGAACACCCGAGCAGGAGAAGTGGTACAAAGAGTTCCAGAACAGGTACTCACACCTCTACTCAGAGCAGGAGGCGTGGGTCGCAGACGTAGCAACCAACGGCGTGCTGGTAACGGACTGGGGAATGCGCTTCTATTGGAGCGCGTCGTACAACCGTCGAGGCATGTTGATAGACAACAAGACCAAGCGACCGATCGGGCCGCAAGTATTTAACTACCCGATCCAATCGCTGGCGACGGCAGAAATGATGCCGATAGCAATAACGTTACTGTACAAGATGTGTAAGGAGTCGGGCCTGACCGTCAAGCTCGTGAACACCATTCACGACAGCGTCATAGCATACGTACGTGACGATGAGTTAGACAGGTACAGGGAGCTATGCAACAAGGCGTTTACGTCTGAGCTACGCGATTATTTGAATATGTTTTATGGCATCGACTTCAACGTGCCGCTAGGGTGTGGGTTCACACCGGGGCGCCATTGGGGAGAAGGTGACGAACAGCTATACGACGAAGTGGAGAGTTAGACAATGAGCAAGATCAAAGGTACAGTTTCCCGCGCAGGGAAGAGTAAGTTTTCGTACTTCATCCAACTGGATGGCAACGATTTCTATTACAACACGAAGTTCGAGCCGAAGTGTGGCGAGGGCGACGTGGTTGGCGTCGAGTTTAAGCCGCAAGGCGACACTCGTGGGCAGATCAAAATGATTAAGGTGCTTGAGGATAACTCAGGTGGCTACGCTAAAGCCAACAGCGAGAAGGGCGACGACTGGGGCGGCAGCTCTGGTGGAGGCAGCAAGAAGTCGTCCGGTGGTGGCGGTGGTGGCGATAGACAGGACTCTATCGTGTGGCAGCACTCGCAGGAAATGGCGATCAGTCTCGCCAGCCAACTGCTTGCGGCTGAAGCCTACGCCGTTAAGGGTAAGCCCGACGAGAAGCGCGTACAGATCGAAGGTCTGGTAGACGAGCTTACCGCGCGCCTCTTTAGCGACGCACTCGATCCGCGCAACAGCACGGCGTTCAAGGACAACAAAGTTATCAGCGAAGACTCAGGTGAAGAAGAGTCTGGCGGTGACGACGACGGTTGGTCCGACGACGACGAGTGGAGCTAGCCATGGACTGGTTAAAGAGCCTCGGTAACTTCATACGTTGTCTACACCCGGTGGGTGGTTGGGTAGTGCTGGCTGCTACCACCATCTTCGTGGGCTGGGCGGTCGGTGAGTTGTTCTTTCCGGCCGAGGCTGGCATGCCAGAGTTCCTGAAGGTTATTATATACTTCTTTATGGGAGCCTTCTGGCCTGCACGGTTCGACAACGAGCGTTTCGAAGAACTTACGGGTGAGCGACTCCCGTAGACAGAACCCTAGTGGTGGTTGCACATGGATGGCGACCACCCTTTTAGGAGACAGACATGTTAGACAGAGTCATAGGTTACGCAATACGCGCCTCGTTTTTTGCACTGCTAGTGGTGATGATGTGGGCCGTACTGGTTTCAATTTGAAAATCCCAAAATTTCCCGTAGCGGTTTTAAGTTTTGTGATAACTGGTTGCGGCGGCGGTGGAACAAGTCAACCGAGTGGTATAGAAACCTTGTCGGACACGGCGAACCCACCGTCGCCACTTTCCTGCACGCACACGTTAACGTGGGAGAATCCTACAGAGAACGTGGATGGATGGCCGTTAGACAGCGACGAGTTGACGGCCGCAACGATTTACGTCTTCGTCATCCCGATGGCAGAGCCGGAAGAAGCGGAGCTACAGATAGGCGAGAACCCGTACGTGCTAGTGCACACACGCACAGTGCAAGCGGGTACATATTATTATCGGCTCACCGTGTCCAACGAGGCAGGCGAGTCCGATCATTCGAACGAAGTGGAGAAGTCTTGTGGTTGAACTACTGTTAGACGGTGACTGGTTGATCTACACAGCAGGGTTTGCTGGACAGCGCTCTGAGTACGTAACGCCATGGGGAGACGACCGCGAGGCTGTCTACCCAAATCAGACCGAGCTTGCTAAGGGGCTGGGCTTCAAGCGGCCGCACGATTTGATAGAGAATCAGGTGCCTGTCTACTCGCGCGTAGTGACCGACCCGCTTGAGAATGTTCTGCACACCGTAAAGAGCATGATCGAGACGCAGATCAGAGAGACGCAAAAGAAATTCAAAGGCGAAGAAGTTCACATTACGATCTTCGTTGATGGCGACGGTAACTTCCGCTCTCGCATCGCTAGCATCCGTCCCTACAAGGGGACGCGTGCGTCTAACTCGAAGCCCTTACTGTTCCCCGACATACGCCAGTACCTGATAGACGTGTGGGATGCCCACGTTGTCTTCGACCAAGAGTCGGACGACGAGATGGCGATTAGACAGACACTGTACGCAGAGCGGGGCACGAAGTCTGTCATCTGTGCAGTAGACAAAGACATGCTACAGGTTCCCGGCTTTCACCGCAATCCCAACAAGGGATGGAAGCGCGTGACCAAGCACGGTGGGCTTCTCTTCTTGTATCGCCAGTGTCTATCGGGTGATCCCGTAGACAACATCGGGGGCTGCTACAAGCTCGGGCCGAAGAAAGCCGAGGCGATTATCAAAGAAGAAATGTGTGAGGAGGAGATGTGGGACGCGACCGTCGCAGCCTACGCCGAGTCGTTAGACAAGTACGGCGAGCAGACGGGCTACGCACACCTCACACCGTTCAACGCAGCGTACGAAAACATGGAGCTTGTTTACTTACGACGATATAGGGATGAACAATGGATGCCACCACCACGCCGAGGATGATATGGAAATCTTTTTCGCAACGCTCGCGAGCTTTGTGTTCGTCTTTCTCAAAGCGTTTCAGCAGCGGAACGTTACGGGACTACATTATAGACCCGTTGTCCCCATATCTATCCTCATGGCGGCGACAGAGGTTTACGTTATCGCAACTGTTGTCCGCGTTGGTTATGATCCCGCTCTTGTTCTCGGGGTTGGTTGTGGCGCTGGGACTGGCGCTATGGCTGCCATGTATCTCCATAATTACATATTTAGGAGAGACTGATGAGTGGTAGACGAAGCAGAGTAAAGGGAGCTACAGGTGAACGAGAATTCTTTAAGATGTCGAACGAGGCCGTGGCTGACGTCCATTGGCCGTATCGTGACCGTACTGGGGACGTATTCTTTAGACATCCCGCCCCACGGCACGGTAAAGGTCAGCCAGATAATTCTGACCCGCACGGGGTCCTACCAGTCACAATCGAAGTTAAGCGAGTCGAGAAACCTCAGTTTAAGACTTGGATAGACAAGCTGCAAGAACAAAGTAGACCCACGCAGACACCCGTGCTAGCGTGGCGACAGAACGGGAAGGCATGGACCGTCATGCCTTTGATGGATGAAGACGAGTGGAGAGAGTACTTACGATGGAAGTTAACGAAGGCCAAACCAGAATAACGACAGTCCCCTACATACTTATCGGGGACGTACCGTTAGACAAGTGCACGCTACCGCAGATCGCTAAAGAGATGCAAGCGCACTGCAAAAAGATACACGAGCAGCGGCAGACGATTAAGATTCTACGCGACCAGCTTCAGGAGAAGACCATTGCTACCGACTGACGCAAACGAACGTAAGAACATTCCTGTCTACTCAGGGTTCATACGCTACTTTCCTAACGCGATAGCCGAGGTCGCTGCGCTGTCTAAAGAAGGCAACGATCAGCACAACCCCGGCCAGCCGTTACACTGGGATCGCAGCAAGTCTGGAGACGAGTTAGACGCGCTCGCTCGGCACCTGTTAGACGGTGCCATGAGCGTACAGCCTATCGACGAGCAGATTCAGCACCAACGCGCCATAGCATGGAGAGCCATGGCACATCTTGAAAAGCTATGCGAGAGGCGACACATCGAGCAGTGCGACGGACCCGAGTATGAGTACGACCCGGAAGACACCGGGTTCACACCCGACGTACACTCCTACATGCGAGAGCTTAGGCTCAAGGACGACTAATGCGCAAACCAAAGATCATGACGATAGACATTGAAACATCGCCGCACCAATCATTTCACTGGCGCTTGTTCAAAGAGAATATCAGCATCAGCCAGCTTCAAGTTCCGACGGTGATGCTGTCCTACGCGTACAAGATCAACGAGGGTAAGGTTGTCTACCGTAAGTGGACAGACAAGGATTTCCACGAGCACCTGTACAACGCGATGGTAGACGTGGACGCGATCATCACATGGAATGGTGATAGCTTCGACCTGCCACACATAGACAGGGAGTTCCTGTTGCAAGGCTTTACGCCGCGCAGACCGGTAGCGTCTATCGACATCATGAAGACGTTCAAGACTCAGTTCCGCTTCGCGTCTAACAAGCTCGACTACGCAGCTCGTGAGCTGCTCGGTGAGAGGAAGTTAGACACGGGTGGCTTTGAGTTGTGGCCTGCGTTTATGGAAGGTGATAAGAAAGCGTTGCGCACCATGGAACGGTACAACAAGAAGGATACTACCCTGACGTGGCGCATCTACAAGAAGCTACGCCCTTGGGTTAAGAACCATCCGTACCTCGTCGCTGACGTTGTCATACCTGACGAAGACAAAGTCTACGAGTGCGAAGTGTGCGGCCACCATAACCACAACGTTCCCGACTACCAACGGCGTACGCGTTGCTTCGCAATTAGACAGATTCGTTGCGAGGATTGCGGTCACTGGCAGGACGGGGCAAGGAAGAAGCTGTGATAGACAGACGACTAACGCAACAACAACGTATCAAAGGCAAGGAGATCAAGGCTGACCCACAACGTCACCTTATCTACAGTATGGAACGCACCTTCGTCGGCAGCGTCGTCGGTAGTGGGACGCGTCTACAGGTACTCGAAGACGTGGTAGCGCACGCGTGCCGCGAGTGGCGTGTGCCTGCCCCCACGATCGGCGTAGAGAAACGTAAGCGTGTCTACGGAGCCTGTACTGAGTCAGAGATACGACTGAACCCCGACTACGATGGCATGACCATGGGCGTAGTTCTACACGAGCTGGCGCACTGGATCACGGATCGTAAGTACGGTCATCTCGATTTAGAAGACCACGGGGAGTACTTCGCTGGCGTCTATCGCTACCTGTTAGACAGGTACAACTTCTTCCCGTCCATCGCGTTCGACGCGCTTGCAAAGCAGTTCGGCGTGATGGCCTATCACGGTGTTATACCCAGTGGCGACTAGGCATTCTGCTGACCCCATGACGCCGACCGAGATAGCAGACGGCATCAAGGAACGCGCTCTGCGCTACACGCAGACGGTCGTACCGGAGAAAGGTCGGAAGGAGTGGGAAGGCAACGCAACAGAGACTTTCAATTCCGTTTCGAACGTCATGACCGTAAGGGTAAACATGACCTGCACAGCGTGTAACTCTTACGAGTTCACAGCGCAGAGAGACTTCTCCTTAGACGACGCCAAGAGTCTCGACAATCGGCAAGTTATCGGGACTCACCTCGGCGCGGGGGTTGTTCGACAACTCCTAGATCATAACAGTGAATGCCACAAACGGAAGAAAGCTATGGACCCTCGAAAGACGAAGGCACAGCCCAAGAAAAAGGCCCCGTCTAAAAAGAAGGGGCCTGCGTGTAGGATTTGTGGAACTACGAAGTCTATCTACCCAGAGTGGGTAGGCCCGTGCGCACACGACGTGGAGAAGGGCGCCAAGTACCGGCCGTTCGATATCCTTGCATCATCGTTAGACATACAAGACGAGGCACGAGTATGATCTCAAGAAAACAGTGGATGTTAGACAACAACAAGCGCATCAGCCGCGGAGCATGGGAGCGTCGCAACAGAGCGTACGACGTACACCGCTCCGCGCTGAAGAGAGCGCCCGACGGATCGTTAGTACCCAAGTTTACATGGGTTCTCATGCAAAGCACTACGAAATACTTCCGTAAGTGCCTACTGTCACACGGACGCAAGCGCTTCACAGCAGAAACGAAAGTCGGTGAACACCGCTGAGTGGGAGGCTATGTGCGATGGGTGCGGTAAGTGCTGCGGCCTCGCTACCACGGGCATAGCTTGTCCCTCGTTAGACACGAAGAAGAATCGCTGTCGTAACTACGACATCCGTCTAACAAAGGAGATGTGTGTACAGCTTACGCCGGAGAACGTACTAGAGCTGCACGAAAAGGACGTACTGCCAGCGAGCTGCGCATACGTTAGACACGAAAAAGGGGAGCCGCCGTTAGACAGCCCCCCTCGTGCGGAGTTGGTTGAGTTCGAAGTAGCGCCACCGGTACTGAAAGATATGTACCTAGCGCAGCGCGAAGAGTGGTTCGCTAAACGACCCCATATACGTCGCAACGACCCGCAGACGTGAATGCACCCGACAGGTACACATGCGAGAAGTCTTTCGACCACGACGCGATGACAGAGTCTTGCGTGATATCAAAGCTCGTATCCTCAGTTCGCGTATTACCAGACGCAGGGTCGAACGCTGCAACATCGAACTGTTGCATCGCGTCTGACGTGCCGCCATCAAATATGTGTATTCTCGTTCCGTCATCCTGCGCAATCATACTACCGCCGCTGGGGCCACCGGGTACGTTGGTGTAGTTCGTAGAGTTATGCTCGACCGTACCATACGAGGTCAGGTCGTACGCTACGGATAAGGGAGTCCACGTAAGCGTGTACGTTGATACGTCAACTCTACCGTATGACCATATACCTGTGCCATCCTCAGACAGCGTGTGTATTGGGTCAGTGCTTGCCGAGTACCCCATGATCTGCGCTTCAGTAGCAGACGAAGTGACCGTATCGGTTGACGCTACTTCGTACGGCGTAGCCAGCGCAAGAAGATAGAACGTATCGTTAGACGCGTGGTACGTAACGTAGTTTCCGGCACCAGTAAACATTGGAGCCGAACACAGCGTACCCAAAGACGGCTTTGACGTACCCGTTTGCGTAGCCGTAGACAGATCGTAAGGAGTAGACAGCTCGAACGAGGCTATGATCCCGTCATAGCTCAGTGCTACCGCCTTGGTTCCGTCGGGGCTAACGCTACAACCACCGAAGCGCCGGTTGGTATTGGAGATGACATCTAGGATGGGTGTTAGACCAGTCCCGCCGTTACCCCCGGACCCATCGGTATAGTTGTATATGGCATTAGCACCATCAGCGCCTATGTCGTACCCATCGCCGGTTAAGTCGGCCAAAGAGGTGCTGGCCGTGGGCGTTAGAAGAAGCCTACGTCGTCTATTTGTTCTTAGTCGTCTATCCGTAAGCACCTAGCGTCTCCTTATCCTACGGCGCATCGCGTGCCATTCGTTCATCGTCATCGCATCTTGGGTTCCGTCTTCGGCCGGAGCTAAGACTTCATCGAAGTAGCGAATCTTGTGAACCAATCCATTGATCTGGTTTACGTCGTTCCAGTTAGACCCGATGTTGAACTGAGTTAGACCGGTAGGTATGCTGTCTACAGCGTCTACGTACTCTGTCCCGTTCACGAGTATCCGCGCGTGACCAGTGTCCCACGAGCATTGTATTCCTACGCGCTCCTTCATAGATATCTCGGGACCAACTACTGTAAATTGTTCTACGCCGCTGCTATACCCTACGAGGTTTAGCAGGCCAGCGCTCGTCGTAATCAACTCGATACGATTGTTAGCGGTGCCATCGCTGGCGCTCCACATGCAGATGTCTTCCTTCCCGCGCGTCCAGAACGCCATGTCTACGCCGCCCGGTCCACCGTTGTTGAACCATGACATGTCTGTGGTAGACAGAACTTCAGCGTCTCGCGTGCCGTCGCCAACCCAGTTCGTACCACGCCCCGGCGTTACCTGCATCTCTTTCGAGTAGATGCGGGTAAAGTTATTAATTGTCA
>Ga0316190_10003995_pt1 | contig 10718 bp, 10 predicted proteins | sample Eddworburrow2_MG_FD_204929 | JGI IMG/M metagenome (GOLD analysis project Ga0316190, IMG submission 204929) | Coastal sediment microbial communities from Maine, United States - Eddy worm burrow 2 | ecosystem: Environmental > Aquatic > Marine > Coastal > Sediment | place: USA: Maine | collected... | reverse complement strand
TAGGCATGAACATCACCATGAGATAATTCAGCCTCCTTCAAGCCGGCAACGATCTCACTTTGAAGCGCCTCAGATAGTCTCTGCAGGGCCTTGGGAGGCAGCTCTTCGGTGCCCAGTTCAAACAAAAAATCACTCGACGTACTCATGAGGAGGCCTCCGGAGCTGCATCACCGCACATAGGAAATCCCAGCGCCTCACGCGACTTAAAATAGGCCTCGGCCACAGCCCGGGATAGCGCCCGCACCCGGCCGATAAAACGGGCCCGCTCGGTAACACTAATGGCATGCCGTGCATCTAGCATATTAAAGGCATGCGAGGCCTTCATGACCATTTCATAGGCCGGCAGGGGTAAACCCGCCGCAATCATTCGCTGAGATTCAGCCTCACAGCTATCGAACTGGGCAAACAACACATCGACATCGGCATGCTCAAAGTTATAGGTCGACATTTCGACCTCATTCTGATGAAACACATCACCATAGGTCACCACACCCTGCGGCCCCTCGGTCCAGATCAGATCATAGACACTCTCCACGCCCTGCAGATACATCGCAATACGCTCCAAGCCATAGGTAATCTCACCCGTGACCGGCGCACACTCAAGACCACCGACCTGCTGAAAATAGGTGAACTGCGTCACCTCCATGCCATTAAGCCAGACCTCCCAACCCAGGCCCCAGGCACCCAGCGTTGGCGACTCCCAATTATCCTCAACAAAGCGAATATCATGTAACAACGGGTCAATGCCCAGGGTCTGCAGAGAACGCAAATACAAGTCCTGAATATCCAGCGGTGACGGCTTGATAACAACCTGGAACTGATAATAATGCTGTAAACGATTAGGGTTCTCACCATAACGACCATCAGTAGGTCGCCGACAGGGCTGAACATAGGCCGCTGCCCACGGTTCCGGGCCGATCGAACGTAAAAAGGTCGCGGGATGGAAGGTCCCTGCCCCCACCTCCATATCAAAGGGCTGCTGCAAAACACAACCCTGCTCCGCCCAATAACGCTGCAGTGACAGGATCAAGCCCTGAAACGTCTTTGCTTCTGTATTTACCGATTCAGACATGCATTCATTACTCAATTCATTGTTATCGCCCGCCATTCCATCCCGACTCAGGACGGCGCAATCACGCAAGGGCTTTCAGGTCGGCCAGTATAACGTGACAAGCCTATGTTTTACATAGGTGTTTTACCTAACATTTCCCATAAACCCCCCGTAAACGAGCTCAAGGCCACTGGCTAGCGGCCGACTTAAAAAGAAAGGGATATGTTTTAACCCATCTAGTTTCGCAATAGAAAGGAGTACCACGATGACACAACTGGTACTACAACCGACAGCAACAGCCCAATGGCATGACCTCGTCAATGAGGCCCAACAAGCCGCCCATTGTCAGCTTAATGAACCCCTTGAAAGCTATCTGGTATTCCTGCTGGAACGCTTCAGCCAACGCCCGGATATGCTGTCACGCATCCTCGCCAAAGACTACCTCAAGGCCTGCTCACACGGTAGCCAACAACATGAACAGCTACGCGACATCGGCGACCATTGCCTGCTGTTTTCCGGCCTATTCCCGCAACTGGCCGAACGCCGTTTAGTCCGGATCAGCTATTTTGTCTCACTAGGCCGAAGCGCCTACGGTCAAATCGCCGACAGCGGACAACGTATCAGCGAACTATATGCCGACCTGTCCCGCGGTTTTATCCAGCTAATGGACATCCTCCACGCCATCCGCAGCCTTGGCGATGAACAAAACGAACGCATGCAACCCCTACAGGCCTTTGAACTATGGCAGGACACCGGCAGCCAACAGGCCTACCACCTACTCCGCGAACTCAGCGACAACGACGCCACGCCCCTGGATCTACCGCTGACGCCGCTACACTGATGGTTAAGTGGGACTACTAAATTTAGATAAAAAATTTTAGCCCCGGAAAATAAAAAATAGAAGCCGTCATTCCCGCAGAAGCGATAATGACAACTCCACTTTTTTACTTTCATCTTCTTTCCGTGTAATTCTCCGCAGGAACAGGATTTCCAATCCGTCACGTGGCTATCTTTTGACTTATCTTGTTTTTTAAGAATACAAGCAACCTGCCCGCCACACCCACCGACCTATTCTTTGCTATAATATGCATCCTGTTAAAACACGCGGTACACCCCAATGACCACACCACGCAAGGCCGTTGCCCTTATTTCCGGCGGACTGGATTCAATGCTCGCCGCCCAAGTCATGCTGGAACAGGGCATCCATGTCGAGGGCATCAATTTCTTCACCGGCTTTTGCGTGGAAGGCCACACCCACGCCATCCGCAAGCAGGACAAGGCCAAACCCAAGCGCAACAATGCCCTGTGGACCGCCGAACGACTGGGCATAAAACTGCACATCATCGATGTCATCGAGGAATACAAAGATATCGTCATCAACCCCAAACACGGCTACGGCGCACACATCAACCCCTGTCTCGACTGCAAGGGTTTCATGGTCAAGAAGGCCAGAGAGTGGATGGAGGAAAATGATTTCGACTTCATCATCACCGGCGAGGTCATTGGTCAGCGCCCCATGTCCCAGCGCAAGGACACCATGCCCGTCATCGCCCGTGAATCCGGCGCGCTGGATCGCCTACTGCGACCACTGTGCGCCCAGAATCTGGCTCCAACCCTTCCGGAACAAGAGGGCTGGGTCGACCGCGAACGACTCTATGGTTTCAGCGGCCGTTCACGCAAACCACAGATAGCATTGGCCCAGGAATTTGGCATCAGCGACTTTGCCCAACCGGCCGGTGGCTGCTGCTTCCTGACCGACCCCGCCTACTCGACCAAATTACAGGATTTATGGCAACAGCGTGGCGAGAAAACCTATGAGATCGATGACATCATGCTACTCAAGGTCGGCCGGCATTTGCGACCGCGCCCCCATTTCAAGCTGATCATCGGTCGCGAAGATGGTGAAAATCGCTTCCTCGAAGGCTATCGCCGCCAATTCACCACCCTCCAGGCCAGCAGCCATAACGGCCCACTGGTCTTACTCGACGGCCATTACAACGAAGATGACCTGCAACTGGCCGCCCGAATTGTTGCCCGCTACAGCCAGGGCCGTGATGCCAACGCTGTCGATATCGATATCACGCATCACGACAAAGATGCCACACAAACATTATCTGTCCCACCAATGAGCAACAACGACATTCCACGGGAATGGTTCGTATGAGCACTCACCAGCTCGATGCCCGCCGCCTGCTCTGCCCCATGCCGGTCATACGCACCCAAAATTGTATTAAAACCCTCGATAGCGGTGACATCCTTGAAGTCACCTGCACTGACCCCGGGGCCTTAATCGACGTTCCAACCTGGTGTCGGATCAATGGCCACCGAGTCATAAATACAATAACCAACGAAAATGAAATTTGTATCACTATAGAAGTAGACGGCAGCTGAGAAATCATTACACTAAGCCTTCACGAACTAAATGAGTTAAAACTGCGGCCGCACCGCCTGGCGTTTAGCTAAAGCCTCAGACATATTTTTGCACCACAATAGTGCCTTATCGCCACCTAATGGTGCAAAAAGGACAAAGAGCCAGTCGAGAGCAGATTAAGCCATTGATAATAAAACAATAAAAATGTGGCACGATTAATGCCTGCACACAAAACAACGATTTCTTAATAGATATAGCGGAGAACCACCATGCCAGGAACCAATATTCAAAAAATGATCAAGGACAACGATGTCAAATTCGCTGACCTGCGCTTTACCGATACCAAGGGCAAGGAACAACATGTCACGCTGCCCGTCAGCCAAATCAACGATGATTTTTTCAGCGAAGGAAAAATGTTCGATGGTTCATCAATTGCCGGCTGGAAGGGCATCAACGAATCAGACATGGTCATGATGCCAGATAACAGCACCGCCGTAATGGATCCGTTTACCGACGAATCAACCATCAATATCCGCTGTGACATCCTTGAACCTAACACCATGCAGGGCTACGAGCGTGACCCACGTTCTGTCGCCAACCGCGCTGAGGCCTACCTGAAATCGACCGGCATTGCCGACACCGCCTATTTCGGACCAGAAAATGAATTTTTCATCCTTGATGATGTGCGCTGGAATATAGACATGCGCGGTGCCGCCTATTCTGTCGACTCCGAAGAGGCATCATGGAACTCAGAGAAGGTCTTTGAAGACGGCAACATCGGTCACCGCCCAACCGTCAAGGGCGGTTACTTTCCAGTACCACCGGTTGATTCACTCCACGATATCCGTGGCGCCATGTGTCTGGCCCTAGAAGACATGGGTGTTCCTGTCGAGGTCCATCATCATGAGGTTGCCACTGCCGGTCAGTGTGAAATTGGCACCATCTTTAACACCCTGGTACGCAAGGCCGATGAGACCCAAATCCTGAAGTACGTCATTCATAATGTTGCCCACGCCTATGGCAAAACAGCGACATTCATGCCTAAACCACTGGTCGGCGACAACGGCAGCGGCATGCACGTCCATCAATCACTGGCCAAAGATGGTAACAACATCTTCGCCGGCGATCTGTACGGTGGCCTGTCAGAAACCGCCCTATTTTACATCGGCGGTATTTTTAAACATGCCCGCGCACTGAATGCCTTCACCAATGCCAGCACCAATAGTTACAAACGCCTGGTACCCGGCTTTGAGGCACCGGTCATGCTGGCCTATTCGGCCCGTAACCGCTCGGCATCTATACGTATTCCGCATGTGTCCAGCCCCAGAGGCCGTCGTATCGAAATCCGTTTCCCGGACTCAACCGCCAACCCTTACCTGGCCTTCTCGGCTATGATGATGGCCGGCCTGGACGGCATCCAGAACAAGATCCACCCTGGCGATGCCATGGACAAGGATCTATATGACCTGCCAGCCGAAGAGGCCAAACAGATCCCAACGGTTGCATCATCTCTGGAAATGGCACTGGAAGCCCTAGACAATGACCGCGATTTCCTGATTGCCGGCGATGTCTTCACCAACAGCATGCTTGATAGCTTCATTGAACTCAAGGCCGATGAGGTGCGTCAGTTGAACATGACTACTCACCCGGTTGAATTCGACATGTACTACAGCCTGTAAGCTCTACCGGCAAAGCGATATAAAACGCCACCTCTGCCAGGCAGGGGTGGCGTTTTTTTTGACAAGCACAAAACTTCAAGCTAAAAAAGAAAAAAGGAGCCTTTAGTCAGACTATGAACAAACACCTCTCTATACTCGGCCTGTTATTGATCGGCCTGATAATCAGCACTGCGCCGACCCTGGCCGAAATCTATACCTGGACCGATGCCGATGGCAATACCGTATTTACGGACCAGCCTCAAGAGGGCGCCAAAAAGATCAAACTGCCACCACCGCAAACCTACTCACCCACCAACATTAAGTCCGCCAGCCCCTCTTCCCACGCCAAAAACAAAACCGAGCCGACGCCTGGCTATCGTCTGCTAAACATTACCCAACCCCTGAACGACCAGGCGATACGGGCCAACAACGGCCAGGTCGATGTGGCCCTGGCCATAGAACCGGCCCTCAATACCAAACAAGGCCATTACATCAACATCAGCCTCGATGGCAAGGTCGTCATCAGCAAGTCAACGCAAAATCACCTGGCACTCCACGCCGTTGATCGCGGCACCCACACCCTGAGTGCAACGATACACGACAGCAGTGGTCACCCTCTGAGTCAAAGCCAATCGACCACCTTTCACCTCCATCGCCAGTCGGTCCTCCACAAGAAATAGGCACACGAACATGAAATGATCGACTGCGCACCATATTGGTGCGATGATGTCAGTCCTGGGACAGGGACAATCATTTCAACCATAACATCGACATTGGCGCCCCATTTGACCCACCAAAGAGACATCGTCAAGCCACTGTTTTATATATACTTATATGTGTCGACCATCAATAATCCGTATAACAGTTACTTATCTAACAATATCAACATAACTGGTTTGTTTTTTGCAATACAACCACTATGATCCTAAGCAAATACATTGATAAGCACGCCCATCTCATCGACAGCCTGAATACGGCCGTGCTGGTACTCGACCGGAATCTGCATTTACAACATATCAACCCGGCAGGTGAGATGCTATTTGCGACCAGCGCCCGCCTGATGCTCAACCAACCCGTTGAACGTCTGATACTGGATAGCCCCAACTTCATCAGCGCCCTGCAACGCTCAACAAAAAACCGTCACCCCTATACAGAGCATGAGATACATATCAAGCTACACAACACCCAGACAATCACTGTAAATTGCACCGTAACCCCGCTTGAAGACCCGGACAACCCCGCCACCGACCTGCTACTGGAAATAACCCAACTAGACCGACAACTACGCATTGCCCGTGAAGAAAGCCTGCTGACCCAGAACCACACGGTACGCATGCTATTACGCGGCATGGCCCATGAAATAAAAAACCCGCTCGGTGGCCTGCGCGGAGCAGCCCAGCTATTGGAGCGGGAATTAAACGACGATAGTCTTAAAGAATATACTCAGGTAATCATTGATGAGGCCGACCGTCTGAAGAACCTGCTTAACCGCATGCTGGGTCCGAATACCCCACCGCGCAAACAGGAAATCAACATTCACACGGTATTAGAACGAGTTTTCACTCTGGCAAAGGCCGAGGCGCCCGCAGGCGTAGAAATCAGCCGCGACTATGATCCCAGCATACCGGAGCTGCACGCCGACGCCGAGCAACTCATTCAAGCCATGCTGAACATCGTCCGTAATGCCATGCAGGCAGTAGGCGAAGAGGGTCACATCACCATACGCAGTCGCACCCAGCGTCAGATTACCCTTGGACAACATCGCCATCGTCTGGCCGTACGCATCGATATCATCGACGATGGCCCCGGCATTCCCGCCGCCATAGGGGAAACCATATTCTACCCAATGGTAACCGGCCACCCGGAAGGCACCGGACTTGGGCTACCCATCGCCCAATCATTAATCAACCAGCATGGCGGCCTGATCGAATGCAATAGCCAGCCTCAACATACGGTTTTCACCACCTACCTACCCCTGGAGTCCTCATGAATTCCGCCACATCTTCCAACATAAACAAGCCCGAACAGGTCTGGATTATTGACGATGACAAATCGATCCGCTGGGTACTGGAAAAAGCCCTGAGCAATATCAACCTCAGTCATTCATCCTTCAACAGTGCCGCTGGCATCCTGGAACAACTGGAACGGCAACAACCCGACGCCATCATTACCGACATCCGCATGCCCGGCATGGATGGCCTGGCATTAATGGAGAGAATCCATGCCCAGCACCCGGAACTACCGGTCATCATCATGACCGCCCATTCCGACCTGGATAGTGCTATTGCCGCCTACGAAGGCGGTGCCTTTGAATATTTGCCCAAACCCTTCGATATTGATGAGGCCACCGACCTGATTCAGCGGGCAATAAAGCAACACCGACGTCAGCAGAGTAAGCCGGATACAGCGTCACCCGAAACCCCGGAAATCATTGGCAAGGCACCCGCCATGCAAGAGGTTTTTCGGGCCATCGGCCGGCTATCAAAATCCAAGATCACGGCCCTGATCACTGGCGGATCAGGTACCGGCAAGGAACTGGTAGCCCAGGCTTTACATCGTCACAGCCCACGCGCGAAGGGACCCTTCATCGCCCTTAACACCGCCGCCATACCTAAAGACCTGCTCGAGTCCGAATTATTTGGCCATGAGCGCGGCGCCTTCACTGGCGCCCAGGGACAGCGACAGGGTCGCTTCGAACAGGCCAACGGCGGCACCCTGTTTCTGGATGAAATCGGCGATATGCCGGTTGAACTGCAAACCCGATTATTGCGGGTACTGGCCGATGGCAGCTTTTATCGCGTTGGCGGCCATACCGAGGTCAAGGTCGACGTCCGCATCATCACCGCCACCCATCAAAATCTGGAACAACGCGTCCAGGAAGGGCTGTTCCGTGAAGACTTATATCATCGCCTCAATGTCATTCGCATTCATATCCCGGCATTACATGAACGCCAGGAAGACATCCCCCTGCTGGCCCAACACTTTCTACAACAGGCAGCAAAGGAACTCAACGTCGAGGCAAAAACACTGGACAAGGACAGCGAAAAGTTTCTAAGCCACCATCCCTGGCCCGGCAATGTCCGCCAAATGGAAAACATCTGTCGCTGGCTCACCGTCATGTCACCAGGACAGGTTATTCACACGGAAGACCTGCCTCCTGAATTGATGCAGGACAATACAGGCAATAGCAACGCCGGCAGTGATGACTGGGAAGATGCCCTGCAACGCTGGGCCGACAATCGCCTGGGTAGCGGCACAAGCAATTTGCTTGATCAGGCCCTGCCCAGCTTTGAACGCATCATGATCACAATGGCATTAAAACATAGCCACGGACGCCGCCAGGATGCCGCCCGTATGCTGGGCTGGGGACGAAACACACTGACACGCAAGATTAAGGAACTGGATATGGAGAAATGAAAAACAGGACTAAGTCCTGAGCCCATCCTTCAATTCAAACGCAAACTACCCACCAGCTGGCTAACCCCGGTCAGTTGATGCCGCTGAAGATAATCAACAATACCGGCATTGATCTGCGGGCAAACCAGAGGATCATAAAACAAGGCTGTACCAATCCCCACGGCACTGGCCCCGGCAATGATAAATTCCAGCGCATCCTCGGCCGTAGTAATACCACCCTGACCAATGATGGGAATATTATGCGCCTTACACACCTGGTATACCTGGTGCACTTTTAACAATGCCACTGGCTTAATAGCCGGGCCAGATAGACCACCCTGATTATTGCCAATAATAGGCTGGCGCTGTTCAATATCAATGGCCATACCCATCAACGTGTTGATCACGGCAAAACCATCGGTGCCGGCCTCAATACAGCGACGGGCATTGCCGGCGATATCAGTCTGGTTCGGTGACAATTTAGTGATCAGAGGCTTTTTAGTTGCCTTGCGACAGGCCTCAACAACCCGCGCCGACATATCCGGATCATTGCCAAAGGCTACACCACCCTCCTTCACGTTCGGACAAGAGATATTTATTTCAATGGCATCAATCGGCGAATCATCAAACAATCGTGTTACTTCATAATATTCCTCTACCGTAGAACCAGAGACATTGGCTATAAAGCGAGTTTCATCAAAATCCAGCTGCGGCAGAATAGTGTTGACGACATGATCTGTACCCGGGTTTTGTAAGCCAATGGCATTAATCATTCCCATCGGGGTTTCAATCACACGATGGGGCGAGTTACCCAGGCGCGGCTCTAGCGTCGTGCCTTTTAGGCATACCGCACCAACATCACGATTGGAAAAGCCGCTGATCCGAGTATATTCCTCACCGAAACCAACGCAGCCAGAAAGCAATACCAACGGTGTGTTAAACTGCATGCCACAAAAATCAACCTTAAGCATTTGCTGCTGTTCATGGCTTAGCCGCTCAAACTGGCTATTGTCCTGATTATTATTCTGGTTGCTACCCTGGCCACCACTCATGGTCGCCCCCGATTATCAGAGTATATTTGATGTTTCATATTATCCTTTATCAGCCCGAAATTCCGCCCAATACCGGGAACATTATACGCCTGTGCGCCAACACAGGTACTACCTTACATTTAATTCATCCACTTGGCTTTGACCTTAACGAAAAAAGTCTGCGTCGCGCCGGCCTGGATTATCGTGATATGACCGAAGTTCACGAATACACTACGCTTGACGAATGCCTGGAAAAGATTCAACCAGCACATGTCTATGCCTGCTCAACCAAGGGACAACGTGGTTATGCCGACGCCCGCTTTGAGGCTGGCGCTGCATTACTCTTCGGCCCCGAAACCCGTGGCCTACCTGACAGCCTGCTGGAAAACTTACCCGAAGACCAAATCTTACGTATTCCGATGCTGGCCAACAGCCGCAGCCTGAACCTGTCCAACAGTGCCGCTATCATCCTCTACGAGGCCTGGCGCCAACAAGGGTTTATTATGCCAGACATACCCCCGTCAACCTCATGAGAACACCCAACTACACAGAAAAAACACATGGTACTACCAGAGCAACGTTCGGAGCAGCTCCAACATTTATATAAACCCACTGACAATCAAATGTCGATCAGATACGGTCTTAACCTGCAAACTGTTTAAACCAGCCGCGCTTAATTGCGCCTCAACCTCATGAACGGTATAGGCCGCCAACAGAGAATGATAATAATCATGCCGCAAGATATCCGGTTCCCCAGCGGCATACTCATGAACCAGCGCCTGCGCCTGTTCATGAGTATCAGGCCGCATCAAATCCATGATAAAGATCGCGGCCCCCGGCACAGCGGCCCGAGCAATGGCATCCCACAATACCCGCGCATCAGAAAGATGATGTAACAGGCTATTACTTATAACGGTGTTATAGGCTGAAGCAGGCAATGGATCATCCGGCAGATAGCATCGAAACAAGCTGACGCGCGAATGCAACCCATGAAGCTCGATCAGTTCCCGGCCATAGACAAGCATGGCTTCTGCACCATCAACGGCATCAATCCGGCAATCAGGATAAGCCTGGACGAAACGCCTGCTGATATCACAGGGACCACAACCCAGATCCAGCACCTGGCCACTGACATCCGTATGCGGGAACTGGCGCCGAAACAGCGCCACAAACTGCGCATGCGGCTGTTCAAAATCGGCCCCGGCATAGGC
>Ga0316190_10003994_pt1 | contig 10719 bp, 8 predicted proteins | sample Eddworburrow2_MG_FD_204929 | JGI IMG/M metagenome (GOLD analysis project Ga0316190, IMG submission 204929) | Coastal sediment microbial communities from Maine, United States - Eddy worm burrow 2 | ecosystem: Environmental > Aquatic > Marine > Coastal > Sediment | place: USA: Maine | collected... | reverse complement strand
ACGGATGCTGGCTCCGCTCCTCGATCTGCCGGTCCGACGGATTCGCGTTGTGAAGCCGCGCATCGGCGGAGGGTTCGGCGTCAAACAGGAGATGCTGATTGAAGACATCGTTGGCCACCTGGCCCTCGTCACAGGTCGACCGGTTCGACTGGAGCTGACTCGCCACGAGGAGTTCGTGTCGAGCCGGAGCCGGCATCCCCAAACCATCACGATGAAGACCGGCGTCAACCATGATGGGAAGCTGATCGCCCAACAGATGAGAACCATCGGGAACACCGGCGCATACGGCACCCACGGCCTGACAGTGCAGATGGTCAGCGGGCTGCGCGGCCTCAGCTCGTACAACTGTCCAAACAAGCGTTTCGACTGTGACGTCGTGTACACCAACATTCCCGTCCCCGGTGCCTACCGAGGCTACGGAGCCCCGCAGGCGCTCTTCGCCCTCGAGGCGCACATGGAAGACATTGCCGCGGGCATCGGAATGGACGTCCTCGAGTTCAAACGCATGAACTGGACCACGGTTGGTGATCCGCTCGATGTCGCCGCCGAACTGGGAGAAGGTGCGGCCGAGATGAAGTTCATCCCGGTGGTCACCTCGAGCGGGATGGAAGAGTGCGTCGCGCAGGGGCAACGAGCGGTTGGATGGCATCGCCGGACCGATCCGGACTGGCGGCAACCGGCAGACCGGCCCAACATCCGGCGGGGCATCGGATTCGCCATGTGCATGCACGGGAGCGCCATTTCCGGTCTCGACATGGGTGGAGCCAGCATCAAGATCAACGACGATGGTTCCTTCAACCTGCTGTTTGGGGCAACGGATCTCGGCACGGGAGCCGACACCGTCCTGGCGCAAATCGCGGCAGAAGTGCTCGGCACCCCAGTCGAGGATATCGTGGTCTATGCAGCGGACACCGACATGACACCCTTCGATGTTGGTGCGTATGCGTCCAGTACCACCTATGTTTCCGGCATGGCGGTCAAGAAGGCCGCAGAAGAAGTGCGCCGCCAGATCGCCGAGCGAGCCGCCTTGATGCTCGACGTCAGCACCCCAGGGGACATCATGCTGCGCGACCAGCATGCCTGGACACCCGATGGCAGGTCCGTGAGCCTCGCCGAGGTGGCCCTGCATTCGCTCCACCAGGACCAGCAACACCAGATCATGGCCACAGCCTCCTACGTTGCCCCGGACTCCCCGCCGCCGTACGCAGCCCAGTTTGCCGAGGTCGAAGTCGACATCGAAACAGGTCAGATGACGGTGGTGTCGCTGGTTATGGCCGTCGACTGCGGCGTGCCGATCAACCCGGTGACCTCGGCGGGCCAGGTCGAAGGGGGAATGATTCAGGCCCTCGGATACGGCCACTGTGAAGAGATGGTGTACGACGAAGCCGGGCAGATGGTCAATGCCCGGCTCGGACCGTACAAGATCTATCGATCGGACGAAGTTCCTCGTATCGAGGCGTATCTCGTGCAGACGATGGAGAAGAGCGGCCCGTTTGGGGCCAAAGCCATCGCCGAGATCCCCAAGGATGGGGTGGCGCCTGCCATCCGCAATGCAATCGTCAACGCCACCGGAGCCAGAATCGACAACCTTCCGTTTACTCCTGAGCGGGTATGGGCTGCGCTCCAGGCTGTCGAATGAGGGCGTGATGCCTGATCAGGAAAGGCAGATCCTTTTCGAGCTGGCCGAGGCGGTCAGAGCGTCCCGCCCGGTCGTGCTCGCCACCGTCGTCGGAACTCGCCGGTCGACTCCTCGCCACAGCGGCACGAAGATGCTGGTTTTCGAGGACGGTGAGACGTCCGGGACCATTGGGGGAGGCGAGATGGAAGCCAGAGTCGTGGCCGCGGCGAGTGAGGCGCTTTCCGACCAACGCCCGCGACTGCTCGAATATGCTCTGGTTGATCCCCGGCGCGGTGACCCGGGTATTTGCGGAGGCGAAGTCAAGATCTACTTGGAGCCCTATATGCCTCGCCACACTGTGTACGTCGTCGGCTGCGGCCACGTCGGTCGGGCCGTTGTCGATCTGGCTCATTGGCTCGGGTATCGAACCGTCGCCATCGATGACCGCCCTGAGGCGGTCACTGCAGAAGCTCTGCCGCACGCGGACGAACGGGTGGTCGGGTCGCTTGCCAATCTGGGACGAAGGATTGAGGAAGATGCCTCGATCGTTCTCGTGACCAGGAATGTCGATCTCGATGCGCTTGTTCTGCCGGAAGCCTTGGCCAGCCCGGCCCGGTACATCGGCGTGATGGGGAGCACCAGCCGCTGGAGAGCGGTCGCGACTCGTTTGACCGAAGCCGGTGTTCAGCCGGGCGATCTTGAACGCGTCCACTCGCCGATCGGGATCGAATTGCAGGCCGAGACCCTCGAAGAGATAGCCGTTTCGATCCTGTCCGAGATCATCCAGGTCAACCGCTCCCCGGCCACCGAGCCCGAGCCGGCGTGAGTCTGTTCGCCGACCACCTGGTGGTGGTGCGAGGTGGCGGCGACCTGGCCACAGGGGTTGTGGCCCGCCTCCACCGGGCGGGATTCCCGTTGGTCGTCCTCGAACTTGCCACTCCGCTCGCCATTAGACGAACGGTGGCCGTGGCCCGAGCCGTGCGAGAAGGTACGGCCGTTGTCGAGGATCTCAGAGCTCGGTTGGTGCAGACAGCGGCCCAAGCTTTCGAAGTGGCCGCCACCGGTGCCATCCCGGTCCTCGCTAGTGACCGGCTCCCGACCTTTCCGGAGCCGGTCTCGGTGCTGGTAGATGCTCGTGTCGCTAAAGCTGCGCTGGATACGACCATGGATCAGGCGCCCCTGGTGGTTGGCGTCGGACCCGGATTGCAGGCGGGTGTCGATTGCCATGCCGTCGTCGAGACCATGCGCGGACATCGGCTCGGAAGGGTGCTGTGGTCGGGCTCAGCGACTCCCAACACGGGAGTGCCCGGTCTGGTGGGCGGAAAGGCTGCCGAACGCGTTGTTCGCGCCACCCGATCCGGCTCGATTGTCTGGGACATGGAGATTGGTGACCAAGTCGAGGTGGGCCAGACCCTGGGGACTGTGGCAGGCGAACCGATTGCGGCCGCTCTGGACGGGGTCGTGCGCGGGCTCATCGACCCGGCCCAACCGGCGATGCCTGGTTTGAAAATCGCCGACATCGACCCGCGCTCCGACCCGGCAGCTTGCTTTGAGATTTCCGACAAGGCGCTTGCGGTCGGCGGCGGCGTCCTCGAGGCCATCCTCATCTGGCTGAATCGGAACCGTCCGAGTGACTGAATCGATCGCCAAGCTGCTCGGTCTCGGTGAACGCGAACTCGTCGCCTTTACCGGCGCCGGAGGGAAATCGTCGCTGATGTTGCGACTTGGGGATGAGCTGGCCCGCTCAGGACAACGCGTGCTGATCACAACAACGACGAAGATGGGGCGCGATCAGTTCGAAGGATTCCCTGCCGTCTGCACCAGCCACGATCTTCCTGCGGTGACTGCGGCCCTCGCCTCCAACTACCTGGTGGCGTTGACGACCGGTGGTGACGATCACAAGGCAACCGGACCTCCCCCCGGGGTGGTCGATGTGCTCTTCGAGACCGTGCCTCTCGACCATCTGCTCGTCGAGGCCGACGGAGCACACGGACTTTCTTTGAAAGCGCCCGGACCCCATGAACCGGTCATACCGGCGAAGACCACAACGGTGGTGGTGCTGATGGGCGTCGATGCCGTCGGGCGCCGCATCGCCGATGTCGCCCACCGGCCGGAACAAGCCGCCGCGCTGACGGGTCTCGCGATGGACGACCGGCTGGAAGTCGACCATTGCGTCACGGTGCTCACCCACCAGGATGGTGGTCTCAAGGGGGTGCCATCAGGAGCCAGGGTGGTCGTGGCTCTCACGAAGACCGGCACCGCGGCCACCGACCGCGCCGCGGCGGAGATTGCCCACCAGCTCGGTTTGCATCGACGAATCTCCCTGGTCGTCGTGGTGCCCGGCTGATTAGGCTCCGCGTATGCGGGCACAGCTGCTCAGTCGGGCCGGGACCATATCGAACTCGCCGCTCAAACACAGCGAACTACCCGACCGGGTGCCGGGACCAGGAGAACTCCTACTGACGCTGACTGCGTGCGGTGTATGCCGAACGGATCTGCAACTGTGCGAGGGAGAGCTTCCCGCCCACCTGCTCCCGGTGATTCCCGGGCATCAGGCCGTCGGTCGAGTGAGCGAGCTGGGGGACGGTGTCGTAGGGTGGTCGATCGGCGACCGGGCCGGGGTCGGCTGGTTGGCGGGAACGTGTGGGACGTGCGGCCTCTGCCGACGCGGTCTCGAAAACCTCTGTGAACAGGCCCGCTTCACCGGATGGGATCGGGACGGAGGTTATGCAACCGAAATGACGGTGCGGTCCGACTTCGCATTACCCCTCCCGCCTGAGATGGACGACCTCGACGTTGCTCCCCTCCTCTGTGGCGGCGTCATCGGCTACCGGGCGCTCAAAGTGTCCGGCATCGAACCGGGGGGCCGGCTGGGTCTCTATGGTTTCGGGGCCTCGGCCCTGCTTGCTATTCAGGTGGCGCTCCATTGGGGATGTGAGGTCTTCGTCGTCACCAGGTCGGCCCAGGAACAGGCCCGAGCCCTCGACATGGGGGCAGCGTGGGCCGGCAGCTACGATGAGGCGCCACCGGTTCGGCTCCAAGCTGCCATCACGTTCGCGCCGGTCGGCTCGGTGGTGGTGGCGGCCCTCACCGCCCTGGAGCGGGGCGGGGTCGTAGCCGTGAACGCCATCCACCTCGATGAAATCCCTGCCTTCCCGTACGAGAAGTTGTGGTGGGAGCGTCAAATCAGGAGTGTGGCGAACTTCACCCGGACCGACGCCCGCCAGTTCTTGGACCTGGCGGCCGAACTGCCGATCCGAACGGTGGTCGACCGGTATCAGCTTGCTGATGCCAACCGGGCTTTAGCCGATGTGAAATCGGGGGCCGTCTGCGGCGCGGCCGTTCTCGAGATCTGATCAGTTCGCCTGCGGAGCGGATCAGGGCGCATCAACCCGGCTAGTTTGATATTTGGCTTGGAAAGGTGCGCTGTGGACATGGAACGTCCTTCTGGTCTCGAGGAGGCCCTCGGGGCATTAGCTGCCAATCCGGAGGCGACACTGCTGGCCGGGGGCACGGATCTGATGGTCGAAGTGAATTACCACTCCCGCCGACCCGAACACGTGATTGCGCTGCGGCGGGTCGAAGAGCTGCGGCAATGGGAGGGGACCAGGCTGGGGGCCGGGGTCACCTTCCGGCGCATCGAGCAAGGGCCCGTCCGGGCGCTTGCCCAACTCGCCAGGACCGTTGGGTCACCGCAAATCCGGGCGGCAGGAACGATCGGGGGCAACCTGGGGACCGCCAGTCCGGCGGGGGATAGCCATCCTTTTCTGGCGGCCTGTGACGCTCACATTGAGTTGCAGTCCGAACGCGGGACCCGCACGGTGCTCTGGAATGAATTCCTGGTTGGAGTGAAGCGAACCAGCTGTGCGGATGATGAGTTGATCACTGCCGTGATTCTTCCTGATCAGCTTCCGCCCCGGCAGGAGTTCGCCAAGATCGGAGTCCGGTCGGCCATGGTCATCGCAACGGTCTCTGCCTGTGTCATGGTCGGCGACGACGGGCGAGCGAGGGTGGCTCTGGGAGCGGTCGGGCCGACCGTACTTCGGGCGCGTCGGGCCGAGGAGATGATCAACGCCGAGTCGGTCAAGTCGGAGGCAGCTTTGGCCGAGTTCGGGCGGCTGGTTTCCGAAGAGGTGAAGCCGATAACCGACCACCGCTCCACCGAGGAATACCGTCGACATGCGGCCGGAGTGCTTTCCCGCCGGTTGCTCGAGAGGTGTTTGGCAGCATGAAGATCACCCTATTTGTCAACGGCGAAGAGCGCGAAGCACCCGTTCAAGGTCCCGAAAGTCTCCTCTTTGTCCTACGTGAGCGGCTCGGCCTTTTGGGAGCCAAGGATGCTTGCCTCCAGGGTGAATGCGGGTCGTGCACGGTGTTGCTCGACGGCGAGCCCGTCTGTTCCTGTCTTGTGATGGCTGGGGATGCAGCCGGTTCCGACGTACGCACGGTCGAAGGTTTGGGAAGCGAAGGAGAGCTACACCCGGTTCAGGCGGCTTTTGTAGAACACGGGGCTGTGCAGTGTGGGTTTTGCACGCCAGGATTCCTCATGTCGACCGTGCATCTACTCGAGCACAATCCCACCCCTACGGCCGACGAGATACGCGAGGCCCTGTCCGGCAATATCTGTCGGTGCACCGGATATGGGGCGGTGTTGCGGGCCGTTGAATCGCTGGTGGGGGAGCGGCGCTCATGAACTCCACGACCGGCACCAGGGTTCGGGGCGGGATCGGCCAATCGGTGATCCGTCCCGACGGCATCCCCAAGGTTCAGGGCGACTTCGCCTTCGCATCCGACCTTCAAGCTGAGGGGATGCTCTGGGGGGCAACGCTTCGGTCCCCGCATCCGCGCGCCAGGATCACCAAGCTCGATATCGCGCCGGCGCTGGCCATCGCAGGCGTCTATGCGGTTCTCACCCACGACGACATACCCGGGCGGCCAACCGTCGGGCAGATCAACCCCGACCGGCCGGTGCTGGCCCAAGGAGAGGTTCGCTACTGGGGACAACCCATCGCTATAACAGCCGCCGAAGATGCCGAAACCGCCCGGCGAGCCGCGGCAGCCATCGTGGTCGAATACGAGGTGCTCGATCCGCTCACTGATCTGGTCGAAGCTCAAGAAAAGGGTGAGATATTTCGCCACGTTCGGGCCTTGCGAGGCAGCCCCGACCGACACGGGGAGGTCGTGGTTGAGGGCTACTACGAGATGGGCACCCAGGATCAGGCCGCGCTCGGCACCGAAGCCGGGATCGCGTTCCCCGACGGTGAAGGAGGAGTCGATCTCTTTGCCCCCTCGCAGTGGATCCATGAAGACCATCTGCAGATCGTTGCCAGCCTTGGCTTGCGAGACGAGCAGGTACGAGTGCATCCGACCGGGGTAGGTGGGGCCTTCGGATCTCGCGAAGACCTCAGCCTCCAGGTGCACCTGTGTTTGCTGGCTCTCTATACCGGCCGGCCGGTGCGCATGGTCTACGACCGTCAGGAGAGCTTCGCCGGGCATGTGCACCGTCACGCTGCCCGGATGTGGTACCGGCATGAGGCCGACCTGGAAGGAAAGTTGATCCGGGTCGAGGCGAAACTGTTGCTGGACGGAGGCGCCTACACGGAGACGTCGCCTGCGGTGATCGCCAACTCGGTGTACTTCTCGATCGGCCCCTACCGGTGTCCGAACGTATCGATCGACGGTTATGCGGTGCGAACCAACAACCCACCATCTGGGGCCATGCGAGGTTTCGGGGCGGTGCAAGTCTGCTTTGCGCACGAGGCACAGATGGATCGATTGGCGGCCGAGATCGGTCTCGACCCGCTCGAGCTGAGGCTTCGCAATGCCTTGGGACCCGGCGATCAGCTGCCCACCAGCGGGCAAGTCATCACCGAGCCGCTGCCAACCGTCGCAGTGATTGACGCGCTGAGAGCCCTGCCCGTTCCTCCCGAGAACGTGAGCGACGATCCGATCCATCTCCCGGGAGGCACCGGTCTGACCACGGCACCGGACGGTGTCATCCGCGGGGTCGGGTACGCGCTCGGTATCAAGAACCTGGCCTTCGCCGAGGCGTTCGACGACTACGCCGAAGCTCGTGTGCTGCTCACCCCGCAGGGAGTTGAGGTGCACACCGCCGCCATCGAGGTGGGTCAAGGCATGGTGACGGTGCTGCAGCAGATAGCCCGTTCGGTCCTGGGTACCGAACACGTGGCAGTTCTCTTTGACGACACGTCGAAGATCGGTTCGGCCGGGTCGACTTCTGCATCGCGGCAAACGCAAATGGCCGGGGGCGCCGTGTACGCCGCGGCCGAGGCAGTACGCGCTCGAGCACTACGTCAGGGCGGTGGCGACGATCTGGACGCTGAAGGCGTGTGGCTGGACGGGAGTCTCGTTGCGACGCTTGACGTTGTGCTCGCAGCCGGACCAATTGAAGAGGTGGTGCGCTTCCGGCATCCCGAAACCGAGCAACCGGACGAGAACGGTCAGGGGAACCTGCATGCGGACTTCAGCGTGGCCGCCCACCGGGCGGTCGTCGACGTTGATCCCGAGTTGGGTCTGGTTCGGGTGGTCAGCATCGATACGGCCCAGGATGTTGGCACGGTGCTCAATCCCCAATCGGTAGTCGGGCAGATCGAGGGTGGAACTATGCAAGGCATCGGCTTGGCGATCATGGAGGAATTGATCTTTGATCGAGGGATGGTCCGCAACGCCAATTTCACCGACTATCTCCTGCCTACCTTCCTCGACGCCCCGCCGGTTGTCCCCATCCTCATTGAGGAGCCGGGGAGCTGGGGACCGTTCGGTGCCAAAGGATTCGCCGAACTGCCTGCCATCAGTTCGACTCCGGCCGTTGTCGCTGCTCTGCGGGCGGCCACCGGGAGAGCGCTCAACAGAGTGCCGGTCCGCCCCGAGGACATTGCCCTCTCAGGGGGACCGGTTGATCAGGCGGCAACCCGGCCGCGCTCCTAGCCCCGGATGAGCCGCCGGGAGGCGAGGTTGTGGTCCTCCAGAAGAGTCTCCAGTTCGAGCGCGACGGGCCGACCGTCGCGGATAACTGCCGACCCGTGCACATACGTGTGCCGGGCAGGCACGGGAGTGCACAACAACAGCGCCGCGACCGGGTCGTGCAGGGCGCCGGCAAACTCGATCCGCTCGAGATCGAACGTCGCGAAATCGGCAGCCTTTCCCGGTTCGAGGGATCCGATGTCGTCGCGTCCCAGCACGGCCGCGCCGCCCACCGTCGCCAGCTCCAGAGCCGTCCTGGCGCTCATCTGCGCCTGCTCTTCGGCATGGATCAAACCGGGCGAGGCGGCCACCCGTGCCAGCAGCATGGCCTGGCGGGCTTCGCCGAGTAGGTGGCCTCCGTCGTTGCTGGCCGACCCGTCAACGCCGAGCCCGGTCGCCACACCGGCCGCGAGATAGGCGGCAATCGGTGCAATTCCCGAGCCGAGCCGCATATTGGAGGACGGGCAGTGGGCAACACCACTCCCGGTCCTGGCCATCCACTCGACGCCGCCCCGGCCTGGGTGGACGGCGTGAGCAAACCAAACGTCACTGCCTGCCCAATCCAGGTCCTCGGCGTATTGCAGGGGAGCGGCACCGAACTGGCTGAGGCAGAAGGCCTCCTCGTCTTTTGTCTCAGCCAGATGCGTATGCAGCCGAACGCCGTGGCGCCGCGCCAGGGCGGCACTCTCGCGCATCACCTCGGGAGTCACCGAAAAGGGCGAACAAGGAGCCAGCACGATCCGTGTGAGTGCTCCCGGCGCCGGGTCATGGTGCGCGCTGATGAGGCGCTCGGACTCCGTGAGGATTGCGTCGGCAGTTTCGACAACAGAATCGGGTGGCAGCCCGCCTTCGCTCTCCCCGAGACTCATCGACCCGTGCGAGGCGTGGAAACGCATTCCTAGTTCGCGGGCCGGCTCGATTGCATCTTCGAGTCTCGAACCGTTCGGGAAGAGGTAGAGATGGTCGGAGGACGTAGTACATCCCGACATCGCCAGTTCGACCAACGCAGTTTTGGTCGATACCCGGATGTCGTCTGGTGTCAGGCGGGCCCAGATTGGATACAACGTCTTCAGCCACTCAAAGAGGGGGGCGTTCTGGGCAATCGCCCTGGTCAAGGTCTGATAGAAGTGGTGGTGCGTATTGACCAATCCGGGAACCACGATCTGACCGCCGAGATCCAAGATCTCATCGGCGGAGCCGGGCAATGACCCGGAGGGGCCAACCTGTTCGATCCAACCATCGCGAGCGAAGAACCCACCGCCTGCGATCTCCGCCCGGCGGTCGTCCATCGTCACCAGCATCGTCGCGTTTTTGGCCAGGAGGGTGGTCACCGGAGTCCTCCGTTTCTCGCTCCTACCGAGAACTTAGTGCGCCGGCACCCGGGACAGATCGATAGGGCGGGCTTTTGGTCCTTGCCAAAGGACCATTGCCTCTGCGCGCAACCCGCTTCGCGTCATAGAGTTGTGGGAACATCGCCGCCAGGAAGTGGGAATGGAAGCATTCATCCGAGGTCTACCCAAGGCCGAACTCCACGTGCATATCGAGGGAACGCTCGAACCGGAGATGATGGTCGAGATGGCTCGGCGCAATCAGGTGGCCTTGCGGTTCACATCGGTCGAAGAGGTGAGGGCTGCCTATGAATTCACCGATCTGCAGTCGTTTCTCGATATCTACTACGAGGGCGCGGGAGTGCTGCGCACGGAACAGGACTTCTTCGACCTGACCTACGCCTATCTGGAGAGGGCCGCAAGCGACCGTGTCCGGCGCGCCGAGATCTTCTTCGATCCGCAGACCCACACCGAGCGGGGGGTGGCTTTTGAGACGGTCATTACCGGTATCCATCGGGCTCTTGAATTGGGCCGGGACGAGTTAGGGATTTCGAGCGGATTGATCATGAGTTTCCTGCGCCACCTGAGTGCTGAGTCTGCGCATGAGACACTCGAACAAGCTCTGCCCTTCGTGGAGCTGTTGTTGGGGGTCGGCCTGGATTCATCCGAGATCGGCAACCCGCCCGAGAAATTCGATGCGGTGTTCGCCCAAGCCAGACGGGCCGGGCTGCTGGTGGTCGTTCACGCCGGAGAAGAAGGACCACCTCAGTACGTCTGGGCCGCCCTCGA
>Ga0316190_10003993_pt1 | contig 10720 bp, 7 predicted proteins | sample Eddworburrow2_MG_FD_204929 | JGI IMG/M metagenome (GOLD analysis project Ga0316190, IMG submission 204929) | Coastal sediment microbial communities from Maine, United States - Eddy worm burrow 2 | ecosystem: Environmental > Aquatic > Marine > Coastal > Sediment | place: USA: Maine | collected... | reverse complement strand
AAGGGTCCATCATGCATGCTTGAACCGCAGACAATGATGCTTCCATCCCCATTGATAGCCATGGCAGAGCCCATTTGATCACCAGCTTCCATTCCTTCAATATCGCTGCCCTGAATGGACCAGGGCTGTGCATGCAATGATCCTATCGCGCCTGCACTGAATAATAGAAACCCGGCCAGAATATGTCGGGTTAAATACCTGGATTGTATAATTTTTTTCATATGCTTTGGTTTGTGTTTCCGGAAAAATCAATGAAATATATTGAACCTAAGAAGATACTGGATTTATTTGCTCAGGTCAATACATTCACTGTTTTTATAGGGATCTTTACATAAGTTGCCAGGTTTGCTGGACAAATGACCCTCTCAAGCAGGGCAAAGGTCACCTTATCTGCCTGCATGTATATAAGCTATTCGGGATGAATCCATGCAGCTGGAGAAGGAAGCAATGAAAAAATCGCTATTTTAGAGCAACTAAGCCAGCTGTTTCATGCGTTTCTCCATACAGCCTGAACAAAGTCCCGAGCAAAGGATGCGGACCATCTCCATTGAGGAGGTGGTGCAAGCATGTGAGAATATCCCGGGGACAAAACCTCCCCTGGAACATTACTTTTCTCCCACGAAAAAGGAGTCTTTTATAAAGAAATATCTGCACTATTTGAATACAGGACTACTGGAGGCCAAGCATGGAAACCTGGACAGTGAGCAATATCTGGCTTTTGTGCTTTCTTTCCAGTTTACAGCTCCTTTGCTGGAAATTCCTGCCGAAAAGGAACTGGGCCTTTTCTTTCGAATCCTTCAAAATACCTATGGAGTCGAGCTTGTGGATCTGAACCTTCATTTTGGCACAGAGGAGTTTGAAGGAGAGATGGTGGGAGAAAAAGAGGCCCTGGAAGCATTTCGTCAAGAAGTAGAAGAGTATTTCGGAGAGACCCGGGAGGTAAAAGAAAGTGTTCAAAAAAGAGTCAAGAAGGATGCCATCCAATCCATCATGGATTGGCAAAGAGAACAGAGCATTCCTGAATTGGCTGAGGCCTTTGGAAGAAGCATTGTAATTCCTTCTTTCTTTTCTTTTAAAGACAACAAGCTAATTCAGTTTTACAGGACCAGCACCATGGGGATCATGTACCAGGTCGCAGTTCCTGAATCACTGGCTTAATACATGAAAGATGATGAAAAAACTCAGCTTACTAATTATCCTGTTTATGGCCTTACAAACCGTTTCTTTGGCGCAGTTCCGCGGACCTGCTGCCGGATTCTTTGAAGGATTCACTGACATTGGCAGCCCCCAATTAAAAGGATCCGTCCTCTATAGTGAACCCGGACAGGATTACAGGATCAGTGCTTCAGGCGAAAACATCTGGTTTGGCAAGGATAGTTTCTCCTTCCTCTGGAAACTTATGAAAGAAGATTTTATTATCCAGGCAGATCTGGAGTTTTTGGGAGAAGGAGTCGATCCACACCGCAAAGCCGGACTGATGATTCGCAGCGGACTCTCTTCTGATGCTGCCCATGTGAGCTGTGTGATTCATGGAGACGGACTTACTGCCTTGCAATACAGGACAGAAAGAGGCGTGGACATGGAAGAGATCAAATTTGATATAAGCGGTCCAAATGTGATTCAACTTGAAAAGAAGGGGGATCTGTTTACCATGTCGGTGGCAAAGCATGGGGATCTCTACATAAAAGAAAGCTTTGAGATGCATATGGAAGGGGCCCTTGAAACCGGACTCTTTGTCTGTTCTCATAACGAGGAGGTAGTGGAGGAGGCTATTTTCAGCAATGTGAGGGTCATGGGGACCGTCCCGGACGATTTGATCCCCTACGAAAGCTACATCGGAAGTTTGCTGGAAGTCATGGATGTGGAAAGCGGAAAGCGTCAGATCCTTGGAGGCTATTCCGGTTCCTGGCAGGCTCCTAACTGGACCCCCGATGGCAAATCTCTGATATACAATGCAGAGGGCTTGCTGTATCGCCGTGACCTTGAAAGCGGGATTACCGAAGTGGTGAATACTGATTTTGCAAACCGCAATAACAATGATCACGTGATTTCTTTCGACGGTACACAAATCGCCATCAGCCACCACCCTGAAGAGGATGGGGGACAATCGGTGGTCTATACCCTTCCCCTGGAAGGCGGAACCCCCACAAGGATTACTCCCAAAAGTCCGTCCTACCTTCATGGCTGGTCGGCCGACGATAACTACCTGGTCTATACCGGAGGCCGGGACGGACAGTACGATATTTACGCAATTCCGGCAGAAGGAGGGGAGGAAGTACAACTGACCAATCTGAGCACCCTGGACGACGGCCCCGAATACAGTCCCGATGGGAAATACATCTATTTTAACTCTGCCCGGACCGGCACCATGCAGATCTGGCGCATGGATACCGATGGAAAGAATCAGACCCAGCTAACATTTGATGACTACAACGACTGGTTCGCCCATATTTCGCCCGATGGAAAATGGATGGCATTTATTTCCTATCCGCCGGAGGTTCCGGCAGCAAGTCACCCTTTTTACAAACGGGTATACCTGCGACTAATGTCTGTGGAGGATTTGAAACCCAGGGTCATTGCCTATGTTTACGGGGGACAAGGGACCATGAATGTGCCCAGTTGGTCGCCCGACAGCAAGAAGATTGCCTTTGTAAGCAACGGAATATTTGAATAAGAGATCCATGAAAACGAAAATGAAATTCCTTTTCATCCTGCTCGGAATCCTTATGATTCAATCTGCAGGATTTGCCCAGGATGCTAACTATAGGCCTGGACTTTTCTTCCGTGAGGATTGGAAAGAGACCCCTGCTGAAATTCCCCTTCACCAGGGACATGTAAATCATCCGGAGTTGATTGTTGGCTTATATGGTCCGGGGCAAGACAGCCTTAAAAAGAGTCATCATGACACGCCATCCGATGATCCTTACTACATCTGGTCGGGCCTTTGCCTGGCTAACTGGGCAGTTACCCTGAAGCACAGTGAGCTTCAGGTAAATCTGAGCGGATCTTCAAAAATCAGGTGGAGGAGCAAACAGTCGGGATTAAGAGAACTGCACCTGGTACTGAAGCTTGCTGATGGCACCTGGTTGTTGAGCAGCCAGGGAGACGGTGCCTCGGGAGACTGGAGAGTTATGGAATTCAATATCTCTGACCTGCAATGGTTTAGCCTGGATATTCATTCCGTCACCGAAATGAAGAAAGTAATAAATCCTGATCTAAGCAGGGTGGAGGAGATTGGATTTACCGATCTGATGCCCGGCGGCTTAAGTGATGCCTGTTCACGGCTTGACTGGATCGAGGTATATGGTTATCTTGTTCGTCCCAACCAGATACAAACTATGCACTAATATCAATCCTATGAAAAAGAAAATTACCCGAAGAAAATTTGTACAGACCACTGCAGCAGCAGCTGCCACCATGGCCCTTGTTCCTGCCGCAGGATGTACAGGCATATCACCTTATGATCCCAAGGGCTTGCCGACCGTTAAACTGGGTAAAACAGGCGCCACTGTTCCCATCCTCGGTTTTGGCTGCGGCAGCCGATGGATGTCGGTTCAAAATGACGATAAAGCCCTGGAGATCCTGGAATCTGCTTTTAACCAGGGATTATATTACTGGGATACGGCTGCAAATTACGGTAATGAGCAGATCTCCAGTGAAGAGCGTGTGGGGATGATACTAAAAGAGCGAAGGGAGAAGGTGTTTCTGGTAAGCAAAACGGACGAAAGGGATGCAGATCAGGCAATGAAAAGCGTGGAGCGTAGCCTGAAACGCCTGCAGACTGATCATATTGACCTATTGCATATGCATGCCATCGCCTCGGTAGAAGATGCTGAACTTCTTGGTAAAAATGGCCAGGTACTTGAAGTATTACTTAAGCTTAAAAGCGAGGGTGTCATAAAGAATATTGGATTCACAGGTCATGCATCGGCGGAAGGCATGAAACGGGCCCTTGAATTATACGATTGTGATGTGATGATGATGGCCCTCAACCACCAGAGTACCGATGGTACGCAAAAATTTGAAGAACTGCCAGCCCCCCTGGCCATGAAGAAGGGCATGGGGGTGGTGGCCATGAAGGTGATCCGGCCCCGGGAAACCATAAATGGTCTGGCCGCTGCCGATCTGGTCAGATACGCCCTTAGCCTCAAGGATTTTCATATGGCCAACATTGGCATGGACAGCCTGGAGGTGCTGAAATCCAATCTGGAGATCATCAGGGACTTCAGCCCCCTGGACGGAACTAAGATGGATGAGCTTAGACTGGCTCTTCAACCTTTCTATAAGGGTCAGAACCTGGAATGGATGCATGCGGCATACCTGGATGGCTGGCACAGCCATGTCCGTCTTGCCTGATAGCTATAACACAAATACCCAACAAAATGGACCGCTTAGACTTTCTGAAAAAATCGGGCTGCGGCATGCTTTGTTTTGCTGCGCCCCCTCTGCTGGCCCACAGTGCCGCCACAAATCCAGCTCCTGCAATGCAGGAACGCAAACGCTTCAAGATCGATATTGAGATTTATGAAGCCCGGGAGGATTCGTGGTGCCACAAAAAAGGGGATACCTTTGAGTATCCTGCCGATATGGGCTCACTCTGTCCCTGGTTACTATCCAGCATGCATGATTTTATAAGGCTCTTACAGAATGACGTCACACTGGGATGGAAATACGAGGGAACTCCCTATGAAAAGGTACTGAACGAAAACGGAATTACTACCGAATACGTCAGGTGCCCGGATCCCACCGGTGATCTGGTAGCCAAAATCACCCGAACAGAGGTGTAAGTCAGAATCTTACTTGCTGTAAAACTTCGTTTTGTGGGCTTCAGCAATTGTAATGAGCCTCTCTGCCACCTCAGGGCGATCCTTTAGCACATTGCTGCTTTCGTAGGGATCGTTTAGCATATCAAACAAAGCCGTATCGATCCGGGCCTGGACATATTTACCAGCATTACCGTCTGTCCCGGCCGAATCCAGGGTCCTGTATGCGTGGGGGAGGTGAAGCTTCCATTGGCCATCCCCGCTCATGACCCCTTCAAAATTGTTTCCATTGGAAAAGGCATAGTATTCATGGGGATTCACAGCACCTTCTTTGCCGGTGAGGAGTTCCCAGACATTCTCTCCGTCGATTTCATTTTTGGGCAGGGCAATTCCAGCCAGGTGACAGAGGGTGGGGAGAAGATCAACAGTACCAAGGGTGCTTTCTGAAACCTTGCCCGCCTCTATTCCAAGCGGGTATTTCATGATGCAAGCGGAACGTACTCCGCCGTCAAAGCTGGTCCCTTTGGCTTCCCGGTAGGGGGTGATCCCGGCATGATCTCCATAAGATACCCAGGGGCCATTATCGGAGGTCAGGATTATGATGGTGTTATCATCAAGGCCACGGTCCTTAAGCGCCTGGTTGATCTGTCCAATGCTCCAGTCAATCTCCAGCATCACATCCCAGTAGAGTCCTTTGCCCGATAAGCCCTCAAACTCGTCGCTGCAGTAAAGAGGTACATGGGGCATGCTGTGGGGAAGATAAACCAGGAAAGGTTCATCCTGGTGGCGATCTATAAAATCTACAGCATGTTCGGTATACCATCGGGTAAGGTTCTTCTGATCGGCATGATCCACCTCTTCGATAGTCACTTCGCCATTCTCCCAATATCGCAGGGGCCATTGTCCCCAGTACTCAGGCGACTCCGGATGGTGTTTCCACATATCATTGGAATACATCAAGCCACAGGTCTCATCAAATCCACGGGCATAGGACCTTGTTTCAGGCTGATCTCCACAATGCCACTTTCCGAAGGCTGCTGTGGCATAACCTGCCTGACTGAATACCTCGCCCATGGTGGCAAAGGTGGTATCCAGACCCCATGCATTGGGACCATGGGCCCCGAAAACTTTGGTCCGGCCGGGATAACATCCGCTCAAGAGTGCAGACCTGGAGGCAGAACAAACTGCCTGGGGTACGTAGAAGTTATGGAAGGCAGTACCCTCAGTTGCCAGCTGGCTTACATGAGGCGTTTCTAACACCACTTCCCCGAAGGGCTCAAAATCGGCCCATCCTGAATCATCAAGAAAAATGATGACCACATTGGGCTTGGAGGGAGTTTTTGTGCTGCAGGAGATCAACAATAATCCGCTTAACAGGATAAAAAGAAAAGTTAGTTTGGTTTTCATAATCAAGTGATGATAAAGTGGGGAATGATGAAGATTATCTGAAATCAAAGGTAAGTTCAATCTGCAAAGATCCTTCCTTCACCCTGCGTGAGTCATAATGGTAGTCTTTGGATTGAGGCCCAAGTTCACCGGCCTCTTTGAACTTGGTGCCAATGGCCGGGATTCCCAGCATAAAGGAGATGTTCCCCACAGGGTGTTCCAAAGTGGTACCTGCAGGATTGGGGGCCTCCTGAGGAGTGAACAAACGAAGGAAAAGATCTTCTGTTTGGCTGTACACCTTGAAGTGATTATCCTGGCGATCTTTAAATGCCGCCCAGTAAATGTTGGCATAATATCCTTTGAACTCCGGGTAGTCGAATCCTGAATGGCCTGTGATGGTGTTATTGTACTCCTTCTCCCATACATTGAAATTCACTCCTTTCATCCTGTTCTTCCACACCCGATAGGGCCCATTGCCTAAATACTTCACGGATTTTATGTCTGGCTCGGGGTAGGAAAAGGAAGCTCCTGTGAAGGGAACTCTTCCTCCGCCTGGCTGGTAACTCAGTTTCATATCTACCAGTCCACCGGCATACATCACCCATACCAGGCTGCCGTTTCTGCCATAATCAGCCACCACATGGTGGCAGTTGCCTGTTGAGAAATGTCTGAATTCCTCTAATTCAAGGGCCTTGTCTCGGAACACCGGCCCATCACTGAGCGGAACCTCTCTGTCCTCAGAGAGTACCCTCTTAAGCAAGCCGGTGCGCTTGTCCAGTTCCATCCTTACAGGACCCGAGCTAAGAATCAGGATCTCCTCACTTTCAGAAACGGAAACCTGAACCGAAGAATCTGCTTTCACCCATTCTTCCACCAGCTCACCGGGAGATTTTACCGGCCAGCTCCAGTTATGGATCAGCCGGCCATGAGGATCCACAGCTTCAATGTAGAGAACATCGGAACTTGTCCATCCCTCGCTTAGGGGAACCACCATCTTACCGTTTTGTCCGGGTTCCAGCGGATCCACCTGGGGATCACCAGAATCAAGAATCTCACCCCATTCAATGGCATCCGGATCAGATATTCCGGGCCCCTCTGGTCCGGGCAAACGTATCCAATGGTATCTGAAAGTACATTGTTCAAACGAGGTGTAGTGAAATCGGTTCTGGATATTGAATTCTCCATTGAATTCAGGTGTGATGTAGCGTTTCTCAAAGTGAACAGGGGCCCAAATTTCCCGGATGGTGTAGAAAGAGCCTTCTTTCTCGTGATAAGGGCCCAGGATTCCATCCGGGGCATGGTTTCCGTCCGAATCAAGTTCACCTGTATCGCTTCTTTTGATTGCTTCATCGGCAAACACCCAGAGAAAACCTCCGGCAGACAGGGGATCGTTCCACATGCGCAACCAGAAATCCTCCAGTCCGGCACCGTGACCGCCATCGTATAAACCGTGGATCATTTCGGTGGGGAAGTATATGCTTCTGTGAGCAAAATTATCCCCGGCAAGGTAGTCATAAGTCACATAGTGGGCCGTATTGGTCTTTTCGAATGCGCCCCATGGGTGGGTGACTTCTCTTTGTTGAATGTCCAGCTCCTTAAAATCCTTATCATAAATGGTATTCCATCCTCCCTCGTTGGCATTGTCCCACATAACTACACTGGGATGGTTCACATCGTGGGCAATCATCTCACGAAGGAGCTTTCTTCCCACCACTGAATCGTAGGAAGGACGCTGCCAGCCTGCCAGTTCATCCAGCACAAAAAGTCCCAGGGAATCACATACATCCAGGAAGTGGCGGTCGGGGGGATAGTGCGACATACGCACCGCATTCATGTTCATATCCTTGAGCAGGTTCACCACCTCTATGCTGAAATCTTTGCTGGAGGTACGGCCATGATCGGGATGGAAGCTGTGGCGGCACACTCCTTTGTACTTGATTCTTACATTGTTCACATAGATGCCATCCTGTTCCCTCACGTCCACAGTGCGAAAACCAATTTTTTCGGACATCTGGTGAGCAATGGAGCCGCTTTCATCCATCAAGACAAAGTGTGCTGTGTACAGATTTGGATCCTCCGGAGACCATTGCAAGGGAGTATCCACCTTTCCCATTATCCGCACTTTCTCACTACCGGTGCCCGAAGAAGCCTCAAAAGCAGCTGCCTGCTTGCCTTGCTGATCCAGGATCTTCACGGCCACTTTGCCCCCAGGAAGGGAAGATGCCAGGAATACATCTGAGCTAAAAGAACCATCGGCCCTTGCATCGATGGCCACCCTTTGAAGGTGATTCTTCGGCTTCACTTCCAGGTAGACGGGCCTGAAGATTCCTCCAAAGATCCAGTAGTCGGCCTTGCGCTCTGCCTGGTTGACCGTTTCATTGTCTGAGAACTTCTTCACTTTTACTTCCAGTTTGTTCTCCCGGCCATATTTCAGCAGTTTAGTAATATCGTAACTGAAGGAGTAGAAGGCTCCCTGGTGCACTTCGCCTGCCTGCTTACCATTGATCAGCACCAGGGCATCGGTCATAACCCCTTCAAAAACCAGATCTACATTTTTTCCTTTCCAATCCTTTTTCACGTCGAAGAAATAACGGTAATGTCCTTCCTCTTTGAGCCGTTGATCAAATGGCACATGACCGTAATTATACTGGCCGAATCCCTGCTGTTCCCAGCATGAGGGAACTTCTATAGTTGTCCATGCCTGGCTGTTCATCCCTTCGGAACAATAGAATTCCCACTCCACGGTTTGATCAAATCCGCTGCCCGAAAGGTATACCACCTCGGTCTCCTGTGCATAAAGGGGTGCATGCAAAAGCATGGCTAAAATGAAAGCTGCAAGGCTTGTTTTCTGGGTCATAAGGATCGGGTCTTGGTTGACAGATAAAAGTAGCAGACAAAATTCACAAATCAAATCCTTTATGCCAGGAAAAAACGCTTGCACTGAATGAAGGCTGTGTGACAGGATTTTCTTATTTTCAAGGGTCCGCAAATCAAAGCCCCCATGAAAGCAAAACACATCCTCTCAGTCTGTCTGATTGCCCTGCTAATGCTTCTGCCTTCCTGCAATACCGGGAAAAATTCTTCCACGGTCGACTCGTATTCTGCTGATGTTATCATCTACGGAGGCACTTCTGCTGCTGTAATTGCAGCAGTCCAGGTAGCCAAGATGGGGAAAAAAGTAATCCTTGTTTCGCCCGACAAGCATCTGGGAGGGCTAACTGCCGGGGGCCTGGGCTGGACCGATACGGGAAATAAGGCAGTAATCGGGGGACTGGCACGACGTTTCTACCACCGGCTCTACTTGCACTATCAGCAGGAGGATGCCTGGAAGTGGCAGAAGAAGAGTGAATACGGAAACCAGGGCCAGGGAAACGTGGCCATCGACGGGGAAAACAGGACCATGTGGATCTTTGAACCCGGTGCCGCTGAAAAGGTGTTTGAAGCGCTTGTATCGGAACACCTTATATCTGTTTACCGTGAAGAGTACCTTGACCGGGAGAAGGGGGTAAGTGTTGAAGGAGGTGTTATTCAGAGCATCACCACCCTGAACGGACTAAAATTTCAGGGAGAAGTGTTTGTGGATGCCACCTACGAAGGGGACCTGATGGCTTCTGCAGGAGTAAGCTATACCGTGGGACGAGAAGCCAATGCTTTGTATGGTGAGGAATGGAACGGAATCCAGACAGGCGTTCTTCACCACGGACATCATTTCAAATCCGATATCAGTCCCTATATAGTTCCCGGGGATCCTTCCAGCGGAGTACTGCCCAGGATATCCATCCAGGATCCCGGGGTTAAGGGAGAGGGCGATCACAGGGTGCAGGCCTATTGCTTTCGCATGTGCCTTAGCGATCATCCCGACAACCGGGTGGCTATCACCCGTCCGCCCGATTATGATTCCACCCAGTATGAATTGATGAGAAGGGTATTTGCTTCCGGCTGGAGGGAAGTTTTCGGAAAATTTGACCCCATCCCCAACCACAAAACCGATGTAAACAACCACGGTCCCTTTAGCACCGATAACATTGGAATGAATTACGATTATCCTGAGGCCACTTATGAAAGGCGAAGGGAGATTATCCAGGAGCATACCAGCTACCAGAAGGGATTGTTGTGGTTCCTGGTCAGCGACCCGGCAGTACCAGCTGACATCAGGGAAAAGATGGGACAGTGGGGCTATGCAAGAGATGAGTTTACCGACAACGGCCACTGGCCCCATCAGATTTATGTGAGGGAGGCCCGCAGGATGCTTGGTGATTATGTGATGACTGAGAACGAGGTCTTAGGAAAAAAGCCCGTGGATCAGCCTGTGGGCATGGGTTCCTATACCATGGATTCTCACAATGTTCAACGTTATATTAAAGCAGACGGATACGTGCAGAACGAAGGCGATATTGGAGTGCATCCCGGCGATCCCTACCAGATCGATATGCGCTCCCTTATTCCCTCCCGGGAGGAATGCAGCAACCTGCTGGTGCCTGTCTGTCTTTCCTGTTCTCACATTGCCTTTGGATCCATACGCATGGAACCCGTTTTTATGATCCTGGGGCAAAGTGCCGCCACCCTGGCTG
>Ga0316190_10003991_pt1 | contig 10722 bp, 6 predicted proteins | sample Eddworburrow2_MG_FD_204929 | JGI IMG/M metagenome (GOLD analysis project Ga0316190, IMG submission 204929) | Coastal sediment microbial communities from Maine, United States - Eddy worm burrow 2 | ecosystem: Environmental > Aquatic > Marine > Coastal > Sediment | place: USA: Maine | collected... | reverse complement strand
CAAGTAATTTCTTCTTTAAACAAGACGGAGCTTGAAAAATTGCGATATCTTATTCGAATAATTTCGAAAGTTATTTTCGCAAAATCTATAACTTGTAGATAGCTACTAAATTGCGCATTTGTCCTCTGAATCGTTGATAGTCAAATAGAATATAGATTAACCGCAGACACACGCAGACTGGCGCAGACATTTTGAAGCGTTGATTCAAAAATATTTCAGAGGGTCAGGCATGATGTAATTCATTGAGGAAAAAAATGCGGGTCAGCGCCGCCGTTGGATCATTTAACTTATAAAAAAAGACCAAGCGCAGCAATTCCATCATTCGTCATTGTTCATTTATCATTTGTCGTTCTAATTCTGTCCCGTGATTCATAATAAAATTTTCCAACCTCGCTTGCTGGATGGCGTTCAGCTGTTGAAATTGCAGCCGAACCTGCCGTATTTCAACCGCATCGCTGGAAACCTCGTCCGGTATCACAACATCGGTTATGGTTTTATACGGCATATTCGCCAGGTAAAATCCACAATCAGCCAATAAGATATCCAGCACGAGAGCCCGGCATAATTGTTCCTTAGTATCAGCATGATAAAACATAAGCCCACCCATGCTGATATTATCGATTTTACCAAGCTTAACCGGTTTGGCATTGAACACGGCACAGGCAATGCACCCCATACTCTTGCCGCGAATTTTCAGGGGTCCGGTGGAGATGGGTCGGATCAAAGCAAATGCATCTTCGGTCAGTTGATATCGTTTGTGATATCGATACTCAATCTGCTTTTTCCCATCTAAGACATCCAAATCCAGCAGAAGTGAAGCATCCATTCCCATTTGATTGTAACCGTCTTCAATCATCACGAGTTCATCGACTGGCAAATTGGGATCGGCTTCGCTGGTATAATTTATGTTATCCATGTCGCTCACCTATTCTTTGTGACTTGGTGTCTGGTGGATGCATTGTTGTCGGCAAATTAGTAAGCCGCTCCAAAATATTTAACGCCGACGCCGTATGGAAAGACGTCGGCACCATTCGCTTCTTGGCACCATTTTACCTCCGCCAGGGTGACGAAGTGTAGCCCCTCGCAGAAGCTGCTGCAGCAGCCATTCGGATGAGTTGTTTTTAAGCGGATATAAACCGTTGCGCCAGGTTTGAGGAATAAATTGGATTTAAAGCACATACCGCCCGAGCCGACATTCAGGGTGTGAGCATCATAAGAATGCTCTTTATTGAAATATGAAAACGCAATATCAGCGGCATAGCGATGACGCTCACAAGCTCTTTTCTCTACATTTGTTTTCATCTTTCAACCCTTTCTTGCCCCATATCACCGGAATCTTTCATGAAAATTTGTGAGAAGTTTAATAGTATTTAATCACAACAGGCTGTGATAATTTGAGAAGTAAAGAAAAATACCCAATGGGTAAATAAGATGACGGTGGATTTTATCTCATTAATTTTCACCCTTCGGGCGAGCCGGAGGCTTTCATATGCTGCGTTGCTAAGAGTTCGAAGTAAAGAACTACGACTTCACCCTTAGACGCCCCCGCTTTGCGGGATCACACATCTGATCTCAAACAATTAAGGTGTGCGTCTTGCCTATGAAAGCCTCCGACTCGTGCAAAATCCAGGTATTAGCTCATCACCTCCAAAACTGTCATTCTCGCCTGGAGTTGGTATAATGTGGTGCGATTTGTAGAGCATTCGACCCGCTGAATTTGATGCGAATTCGCTCATCCGTTACGTTTAACAAATTAGATCTAAAAACCTCCCGCCCGAAAGGATAAACTTTTTTCAATTTACTGGTATCGATTTGTATAAATTTAAAGCTGTTCAAATTTTCCCTGATGGCATTAATCAGTTCCCAAGCCGAACTGCCATCAAAATCGCCCATCAGACGAATGTACAGATTATCAAGCGTTCGATGGATACTAATTTTAAAATTTTGCGCCATTTTTTTTCCAATCAAATGCCGTGGACCTGACACATACTCTTAGTTAAATGCACAGTGTGTGCCATCAAATACATCTTTATTAATTACAAAAATTACAAGTACTTTGCTGCATTCGTATGCAACTGTTTGACGCTTTATAATTAAAATTTAGCAAAAATTCGAATACCGGCTTCGAAAAACTGCGAAATGAAAAATCCAACCCCAATTACGAGTTATTCGTTAGTAGTTAGTTGTACTAATTCATCAGCGACAGCGTCTTTGATTCTATCTACATCACCATAATTTCTGAATTGGTAAACAACGACAGCAAGATTCGGGAAACAACGCCGTGAGCAATGCGATTAACTTATGGTTCACCCGCCCCTGCTCAGAAATAATGACGATTTTTTTCACCGTAAATCTTTCAACGCTGGTTTTTAGTGTAAGTTGTCTGGTTCCTGCTCGGGACTCGTTGCTTTTTTGTGTTAATGCGATTCAGAATCAACCTTTAAAGGTCCTTCAGTCTCTTCGAGGCAATGATCGTGCCAGACACAATTCACCCGGTCACATTGTACTAGTCCCCTGCGATAGCAGTCTTTATTGCCTTCAGCGCGTTGAATACTTCGGATAAGGTTGACTAAATCGACATAATTCGGATTTGAATTTAGAGTGTCGTCAATGCCCATTTTCTCGATCAACTGTATCTTGAATCTAACCTTCAATGAGGGCCTTCACGCCGGCGACCTGCTCAATTGCCTCCATTTTATTTTTACAGACTATACAGTAAGTCGCAACCGGTCTGGCTTTTAATCGTTTTATTGCGATATCTTCACCACACACTTCACAGATACCAAAAGTACCCTCGTCGATCTTCATAAGGGATTTTTCAGACAGATCAACTCTCTCTAAAAAAACCTTGTTTGTCCATAGAGCGTCGGCCTTATTTTATTGGGGGAATTTCCTGAGGACGGGAAAATGTCCGGGATGTTGGGGAAAACAAGCTGAAAGCAAAAAAATAAGAAGATAAGAAGGTGAGGGGGGATCCTGTCTGTCTCCGGCGATGGGCAATTGGTTAGAGAATAAAAAGACGTCTGTGTATTTCTGGGTGGGTCTGTGGCTAATTTAATACCTCATTCCTTCCAGAGGTCGACATCGACAAGGCCCAGCCGGGCGGCATAGCGTACCAACTCGAGCGTGCTATGGAGCCCCAGCTTATTCATAATATTGGTACGGTGGTTTTCAACGGTTTTGGGACTGATGAAAAGCTTTTCGGCGGCTTTTTTGGCCGAACACCCTTCGGCCAGCAGCACCATAATCTCCTGCTCCCTCGGCGTTAAGGTATCATAGGCCGCATCCGTGATTTTCATTTCCCGGTCCGGTGTTTGCATCAGTTCCTCCACCACTCTATGAGAAACGCTGCCGTCCATATAATATTCACCGTCCAACACGCGCGCAATCCCTCCCAGGAGCCTTTTAGTGGCCGATTCTTTGGTCATATAGCCGGTGGCCCCGGCCTGAAAAGCCTTGACAATGTAATCGACCTTGGAATGCATGCTGACAATCAGGATGCGGGTGGGTGGTGAGATGTTTCGGATCTCGCGGCAGATTTCCAGTCCGCTTTTATCCGGCAGCGACAAATCCAACAGCACCAGATCCGGCTTAAGACTTTTGACCAGATGAAGGGCTTCGCGGGCCCTTCCGGCCTGCCCGACCACTTCATATTCGGTCGCGGGTTTAAGGATCGACTTTAACCCTTCCCTGACGAGGGGATGATCGTCAACGATTAAGATGGTTTTCTTGGGCGCCACTCTTTTTCTCCGCAAAGGGCAGCCTAATGAAAACTTTTGTACCCTGCTCCGGTTTGGATTGCAGTTTCATTTTTCCATTCAGCAGTGTGACCCGTTCCTGCATGCTGCGCAAGCCCATTCGTTTTTCCTGAACGGCCGCCGCCGCCCGCGCTTGCACATCAAAGCCCCGACCGTTGTCCTCGACTCGAAGAATAATGTTTGGAAAAGCTGCGGTCAACTTTAGTGTCGCCCGCTCGGCGGCAGCATGTTTGCGGATGTTGGTAAGACCTTCTTGAACCAGGCGGTAGATATTGATCTGAATAGTATAATCCAGTTTCAAGTTTTTCAGACCGGCGGACTGAAAATCTACCCGCAGACCCCACATTTGAGTAAAATCCTCGCAGAACCGGTAAATCGTCTCCACAAGCCCCAGTTCCTCCAGCAAGGGAGGGCGTAACTCATAGGCCATATTACGCACGCCCAGGATAGTTTTTTGCAGTGATTCGCAAATTTCTTGGATCCGGTCGGCTTCCGGTTGTTGTTTGCTTAAAAGTTCAACATAAATTAAGTCACACGCCATTTTGGCAACCGACAGGTCCTGGGCCACCGTATCGTGCAGCTCACGCGAAATCATCTGACGCTCATCCTCCTGGGCCTGGATCAGTTGTTGTGACAATTGGTGAATGCGTTCTTCGGACGCTATGCGTTCTGTTATATCCGCCATGGCGCCCTCATAGCAGGTCATCTGCCTCTCGGGATCATGGACCATGGTGGTATTGATGCTCACCCAGACACGCCTTCCGTCATGCCGGCGAAGCTGAACCGCAACGTCGTGAACAAAACCTTTTTCTTCCAGCAGGCGTTGGACTTGTTTGCGATCATCGCGATCAATATAAATATCCAGGGATTTTTCTTGCAGCAGGGTATTTCTATCCGGATATCCGAGGATGTCCAGCATGGCGGGGTTGACATCCAGGATCGAACCCTCCGGTGTCGTGCGGTAGAGCCCGATTGGAACACTGTTAAATAGCTCCCGGTAGCGTTTTTCACTTTTGTGTAGCGCTTCCGCTGTATGCTTCTGTTGGTCTATATCGCGCATGACGGTAATCCTGACGTCTTTGTCTTTATATCTCATCATTTTGCCACGAATCTCGACGTGGAATTTGGTGCCATCTTTTTTCTGTGCGATGGCCTCATAAGGTCTTTCGTAGCCTGACAGTATGTGGCGCTTGACCAATTCTTTAGACTCATCAGCGATGACATCGGTGCCGAATATGCCGATTAACTCATCGTAATCATAACCGAACAACTCAACTGCTCTTTGATTCGTATCCAGGCAGACTCCCTTTTCAGAAATGAAGATGGCCTCAAATGTTGCCTCAGACAACGCTCGATATCGGGCTTCACTTTTCCTCAGGTTCTCCTGAGCATTCATACGTTCCGTAATGTCGCGTATGGCCCCGATAATCTTTTTTCTTCCTTTTGAAATGAAATTCCCGGCATTTATTTCACCCGGAAAAACCGAACCATCTTTCCTCTTAAAATAGCGCAAAGGCACCAAATTGCCGCCTAACTCCCCGCTTTTCACCTTTTTTACCGCAACCCGTGTTTTTTCCTTCTCGGCCGAGACATCGACTACGGTTAATGTCAAAAACTCTTCTTTGGAATACCCGTAAAGATTTAAAGTCGCCCTGTTGGCATCTTCAAACCGCAACGTCTCGGCATCAAAAATCATCACCGCATCCGATTCGTTTTCAAAGAGCTGCCGGTATTTCTCTTCGCTCTCTCGCAGTGCTTCCTCTGATTGTTTGAGTTCGGTAATATCACGGAGGTGTTCGATCACCGCGACCACCTTTCCTTTATCATCCAACATCGGAAACACGCGTATGTCCCTGATCTTTCCATCTATCGGATTTGTAGCCTCAAGCTGATTTATTTCACCGGCAGAAAAGACCTCCATGGCGTAGCAGGGATTACAGGTTTTTTTGCGGTTCATAAACACTTCATAACAGTAGGGGTAACCCTGACGATCTTTTTCTGAAATGTAATCATGACCTTTCCAATTCGACATTCTAACCCGAAAATCTGTATCGATGACAGTCACCATGTCCTGGATAGCGTTAAACGTATTGGAAAGCAGGTTTTTTGTCTCATGCAATTCCTTCTCCGACCTTTTACGCTCTTCTATTTCCTGTCTCAAGGTCTCGTTCACTCCAACCAGCTCGGCAGTGCGTTGCTCCACCCGTAGCTCCAATTTATCTTTGGCGTTGCGGAGTTCTTCTTCGGCCCGCTTGCGGTCTGTGATATCCAAGGTAATCTCAGTCGTACCCATATCATGGCCATTATGGTCTCGGACTGGATGGCCCTGTATATACCACCAACGTCCGTCCGTGGTCATTTTTTCAACCCGTTGCGGCTGTCCAGTTTCACGCGCTTTTATTACGGAGCAGTCTTCGCAGGGACTCCGGCGGTCAGCCCATACCTCATGACAATTGCGGCCCAGAAGGTCTTCGCGCTTCATCTGCACTGATTCGCAGGCTGCTCTGTTCGCCCACAGGATCTTCATCTCTCTATCCTGGTAGACCACGTGCTCCACCAGGCTGTCGAGAATGGCTATCTTATCTTGTTCTTTTTTTTTCAGATCATCTTCAGCCCGTTTCTGCTGGGTAATATCCGTGAGTACCGCCTGGATCTGCTCCCGGCCGGGCTGGCCTCCGAGCGAGCAAACCTCCAGCAGACAGATATGAAGGGCGCCGCCCGGCTTTAAAATCCTGATTTCCTGTTTCTCGACAATTCCCGTCTCCACCGCCCTTTCAAACATGAGGTGAACGGGCACCTGGTTCTCAGGGGTCACAAGCGTTGAGAAATACTCTTTCAGAAGCGCATTCTCAGGCCTGCCAAAAAGCCTTTGAGCGGCACGATTGACTGCGGTAACACGGCCGATAAAATCGACGACCAGATACCCGACAGGGGATAGTTCCCAAAGATCCTGGTATGCCTTGCGCGACCCTTCGGTCTCGGCCTGGCTTTTTCGAAGCTCCTCATTTTGCATCTCCAGCCCAACCAGGTGGATGCGTAACTCATGGATGAGCGTTGACATCTCGGAGGTCGACATATCTGTAAAAGGTTTATTGTCGGCGGCTACTTTTTCCTCCACCCGCTTGCGAAGCATTTGGGCAGCGGTCGTTTTTCCGAAGCCGGGATCGTTTTCGCCTGTCATTTTCTACTCCTTTTTTTCTTGGCATATTTTATGCTATACAATAACACGAGACTATAAACAATTAAAAAGTTTCGGTAACAATGTAGCACCTTGAAAACGGGTCTCTGAAAGCTTGATTATTGAGCGCCGTTTGTGTATTATGACTCATCTTCCGAAGAGATTGGCGTTGAGCGTTCAGATAACATTTCTCAAGGGGATGTGCCCTGCATTTATGTAAATATAGTGAATATGCCTGACTTTCATGAAAGGAAGGAGGGGATGAAAGGAACTTCAAAATGAAACCCGCTGAAATTGAAGAGGTTCTGGCAGGCTGTGAGCTATTCAAGGGCCTGGACCAAAGCGAGATTAAAAATATTTCCAAAATGTGCCTGGTAAACACCTTTAAAGCTGGCGCGCTGGTTTACCAGCAGGGTGATTTCGGAGAAAACATCTACATTATCGCAAAGGGCCAGGTGATATTGGAAAGAACCATGGACATGGGCTCCCGTGAAGGCCGGGTGATCATCGCCACCCTCGGCAAAGGAAGGGTATTTGGATGCTGGTCCACCCTGCTGGGTGAGCCGCATATTATGATGCTGAGAACCTTTTGCCAGACACCCGCAACCATATTGGTCCTGAACGGTGCCGAGTTGCGGGAGGGCATGATCAGCGACACTCGTTTAGGATTTAATGTCATGGAAAAATTATGCTTCCTATTGCGGGAACGAATTCAGTCCGCCTATGGCGCCATGGAGAAGATGTGATTTGCAGTTTGGCAATCCAGGGAACTCCCTTGATAAGCCGCCGGCTTTGTTCAGTTTTAGATCAATGAGCCGTGATCTCCCGGTAACGGTAGAACCTTTTCAATTCTCATCCCGTAAGGCGGGGTGGCTTATCAAGGGAGTCAAGGAGTTGTGAATGGATGTAGAGCTCAGCGCGGAGGAAAAATCCCTTCTGGAACAGATCAAAACAGATCTTGCTGAAATCGGCAACGATCGCAGCAAATTGATTCCCATCCTTCAATTGGTTCAACAAAAACTTGCCTATCTTCCCGCAGAGGCCCTTCATCTGGTGGCCGACCATTTGGATATCTCTTCTTCAGAAGTCTACGGGGTTGCCACTTTTTATAACCAATTCCGTTTTAACCCGCCTGGGAAAAACCCGATCAAAGTTTGCTTAGGGACTGCTTGTCATGTGAAAGGCGGGGATATTATTCTCGAAAACTTTGAACGCAAACTGGATATCAGAGAAGGTGAGACGACACCGGACAGGGAGTTCAGCGTGGATCGGGTGGCCTGCGTCGGGTGCTGCGCCCTGGCTCCGGTGACCGTGGTGGGAGAGACCGTGCACGGTCATATGCAGCCCAGCAAAGTGGAAGGACTCGTGTTGAGAACCCGGATTGAGAAAGAAATGCAGGAAAGAGAGAAACAAAAAAATGAGCCCATCGAATAACGCACCGGCCCGGCCCGTATTTGAGGAAATCCGGCGGGAAGCCGAAACCAGACGCAAGGCATTCAATGAGGCACCGGGTGCTAAGATTCATATCGGTATGGCGACCTGCGGGATTGCTTCCGGAGCGCTGGCAACCAAAGACGCTTTCGAGCAGGCCCTGGCACAGAGCGGGATTGAAGCCCATATCCACACCGTGGGGTGTATCGGCCACTGTTACGCGGAACCTTACGTCATCATTGACCACCCGCAATCCGGTTTTCCCCCCGTATTCTATGCCGAGGTAAGTCCCGGTAAAGCCCGAATGCTCACCAATCTTTTTCTGGCCGAGGGAGACCCCCGTTTCGAACATGTTCTGGGTGCCACCGAAGAAAATGATATGATTCCGTGGGTGATGGAATTTTCGCGGTTCAATCAGGAAAAGCGGGTGGTGATGGAAAAATGCGGCCGCATCGATCCGGAGGACATTTACGATTACATCGCCGAAGATGGCTATGCCACCCTGGTCGACATGCTCCAGCGGTCGTCTGAGGAAGTCATTCAGCAAATCAAGGACGCCGGCCTTAGGGGCAGAGGCGGTGCCGGGTTTCCGACGGGGGTCAAATGGGAGCTGGCCGCTGAGGAGCCCCGGGATACTAAACTGGTAATCTGTAATGCCGATGAAGGGGATCCCGGCGCGTATATGGATCGCACGATCCTGGAAAGCAATCCGCACCAGGTCCTGGAAGGCATCATTGCCTGTGCTTATGCCGTCGGCGCCCATAAAGCCATCGTTTACATCCGGGCGGAATATCCGCTGGCGGTCAGAATCGTCTCCGATGCGATCCACCAGGCCCAGGCCCTCGGACTGGTCGGCAAGAACATCCTAGGCAGCTCCTTTGACCTTGAGATCGAAGTCTTTCAGGGATCCGGGGCCTTTGTCTGCGGCGAGGAAACGGCCCTGATCAGCTCCATCGAAGGTTTGCGCGGCATGCCAATCCAGCGACCGCCCTATCCGGTCAAAAAGGGTCTGTGGGGAAACCCCACGGTTATCAATAATGTCAAGACCCTGGCGTCGGTACCCCCCATTTTGAAAAACGGTGCCGACTGGTACAAACAGATCGGCACCGGTGACAGCCCCGGGACCGCCATATTCTCCGTCGTCGGCGATGTCACCCACCCGGGTCTGATCGAAATTCCCATGGGGGTGACCCTGCGGACCCTCATATTCGACATTTGCGGCGGAATTCCAAACCAAAAGAAATTTAAAGCCGTCCAGATCGGGGGGCCCTCCGGCGGCTGTCTGCCCGAGTCGTTTTTGGATACACCCATTGACTTTGACTCGCTGACCGCGGCCGGCGCCATGATGGGCTCCGGCGGTATGGTGGTTATGAACGAAGATACCTGCACAGTGGACATATCGCGCTATTTTCTTGATTTTATCCAAAAAGAGTCCTGCGGCAAATGCACCTTCTGCCGCATCGGAACGTTTCATTTGCTCAAGATGCTGGAAAGAATGACCGAGGGCCAAGGCCGGGAAGAAGACCTCAAAACCCTGGCGCAACTAAGCGAGGAAATCAAAGCCGGTTCCCTCTGCGGGTTGGGCAAAACAGCCCCCAACCCGGTTTTAACCACTTTGCGATATTTTAAGGACGATTATGAGACCCATGTGAAGGAAAAGCGCTGCCCCGGTATGGTCTGCCGACCTTTGATCGCCTTTTACATCGATCTGGAAAAGTGTGCCCGGGGCTGCGATGCCTGCGTGGGATGCTGTCCGGTGGAAGCGGTGTTTACCACCAGCACCCGCAAAAAAGGCATCGACCAATCCCTGTGCGTCAAATGCGGAGAATGCGTGGTTGCCTGTCCCCCGGAATATGATGCCGTGCGAAGGGTGTCGCCGCCGGAGTTGGCGCCGATCATCGAGCGTCCCGCCCAGCCGGTAAAAGAGTGAAAAACAACAAGGACCCGGTCAATGATCACCCTGCGAATAGATGACAAAAAAATCGAAGTTGCTGAAGGTGCAAATTTGCTGGAGGCCTGTCTGGATAACGGCATTTACATTCCGAATCTGTGCTATCTCAAGGGCATGGAACATCCCCCCGCCTCCTGCCGCCTGTGTTTCGTTGAAATCGAGGGAACAGACCATCCCGTTTCCTCCTGTTCGATAGAGGTCGGCCGGAAGACGGTTGTGCACACCGACACCCCGCGCGTTCGGCAGCTGCAGAAAACCGCCCTGCAGCTGCTGCTTTCGGTCCATGACGTGGACTGCAAAAATTGCCCAGCCAATCGCAAATGTGCCCTGCAGGATATGGCCAAATTCTTAAAAGTCGCTTTAAAATCCAAAGGCCTCGATCGGCTCCTGAAAGAAACCCGGAT
>Ga0316190_10003988_pt1 | contig 10727 bp, 4 predicted proteins | sample Eddworburrow2_MG_FD_204929 | JGI IMG/M metagenome (GOLD analysis project Ga0316190, IMG submission 204929) | Coastal sediment microbial communities from Maine, United States - Eddy worm burrow 2 | ecosystem: Environmental > Aquatic > Marine > Coastal > Sediment | place: USA: Maine | collected... | reverse complement strand
GGCCGTACTCGAAGGTGCAGCCGTGGACGACGCCACCGAGATCTTCGCTGACATGAGCTTGGGGCCGCTCCACCGACTGGTCCGGGTGGGCGATGTGCTGGCCACATCCGGCAACGGCACTCAGGTCCGACTATGGGAATCCGAGACGGGCCGTCTCCTGACCGATGTTCCCACTGATCCCGGTGAACCAGCCGAACTCTTCGCCCATCCCGACGGTAGCGCAGTGTTTTACCAGGACGCCGGAGGGGTGCTGCGGCGCTTGCTCCTCGACCACCGGGATCTGGCCGAAGTGGCCCAGGGTCGGGTCCAGCGGGGCTTCACCGATACCGAATGCGAGCGATACTCCCCGACGGCGATTGTCCTGACCTCCAGCCGCCGGGCTGAGACCGACAATCAAGCAGTTCCCGGCCAAACATCGACGTCAGCCTGGTCTTGACAGCTTCTTGATCGCCGGCTGGCAAGGTCTTGGAACTGTGGCGTCGCTTCGGACGCCCGAGGAACTGGAGGTGAGATGCGTAGTGAAGTGAGGGACTCCTACGGTCGTCCTGAACGGACCGGATGGCTGGGCCATCAGCGACTATCCGGCCGTGCGACGGGCGCAGCCCCGGGCAGAATGAGGGCGCCCTAGTCGGCGATACTGGGGCTCGCCGCGGTGACCCTGCCTGCCGCCTGCTCGGGATCGGACAGCACCGACGTTGCTGCCGATCCGGTTGAAGCGGTCAGAAGCCAAGTGGCTGCCTGGCCCGGCGAGAGCGACGAGGACCTACCCCTCGCCTTCTCCCCCGATCTGATCTTCACCGCGGTTGGTCTCACCGGCGGGATCTGCAGGGGACGGGACAAGCTCGGTCGATGTGGCGCTTCACGGCGGCCTCGATCGAGCTTGTCCCGTAAAAGAGGGCCTTGTCGCAACACGACGGTGGCGACGAAACGGGCGCATGGGGGCAGCGGTATCTACAGTGACGTCATGAGTGACAATCTCCGTACCTACGTCAAGGCTCTCTACGGTTTCGATGCGGTTGTGGGCCGAGCACCTGCGGACTCGTGGGCCAACCAGTCACCGTGCGAGGAGTGGACGGCGGCCGACGTCGTTGCCCACAACGTTGGCATGAACACCATGGTCACCGGATTCACCCAGGGCGTCAACGCCCGTGGCCCTGGCCAGGAGCGCCCCGACGACCCAGCGGGCGCCTGGCGGGAGTCCTTCGATGGCTTGTTGGCCGCCCTCGACCACCCCGGTGCGCTGCAGACGGTGGCCAAGACCCCGTGGGGGGAAATGCCGGTCGACAAGTTCCTCGGTTTCGCCTGGGTCGACCCGCTGATCCACACCTGGGATCTGGCCAAGGCCACCGGTCAGGAACCGGCGCTCGACGGGCCGCTGACCGAGCGGGGAGCCAAACAACTGGAGCGGGCAGGCGATTCGCTGCGGGGCCCCGGCCGCTTCGGGGCCGCCGCCGAGGCCGGAGACAACGCCCCCGTGGCTGACATCTTTATCGCCTTGAGCGGCCGGGATCCCCACTCCTGATCCCCTCAGCGGCGACCAAACCTGCTCGACCACAATCGACGAAGGACCCATCATGAACGACCGCGCCCCGGCCGCCGCCGAGGCCCAAACCGCTGAGCACGCTCCGACGAGCAGCGCCAACAGCGGCCCGGCCGCCGTCGACACCGGGCTATCCGCCATCGATGACCTCCATCAACGGGCGGCCACCATCCGCACCGAGATGGGTGGCCTCGACAAACTGGAACGAATGGCGGGTGAAGGCGACCGCTCCATCCGTGAACACATCGACGGGATCCTCGATCCGGGGTCGTTCTCCGAGATCGGCACCTTCAGCCGCTCCATCCGCGAACACGATCGGCACCGCACCCCCGGTGACGGCAAGATCGGGGGTCACGGCACGATCGACGGCCGACCGGTCGCCATTTTCGGCGACGACATCACCGTGTACCGGGGATCCTCGTCGATCGTCGGTACCCGCAAGGAGCATCGTCTCTACCAGCGGGCCCTGGCCATGGGCATCCCCATCGTGCACTTCGGTGAGACGGGAGGGGCCCGCATTCCCGACACCATGGGGGCCGAAGGCATCTCCGAACCCGGCGATCTGTTCACCATGGCCGCCCGCCACCATCAGGTCCCGATGGCCACCGCCATCGTCGGTCAGTCCTTCGGTGGCTCCTCGTTCCTGGCCGGCATGTCCGATTTTGTGGTCATGACCAAGGGCTCGTGTCTGGCGGTGACCTCGCCCCGGGTCTTCGAGGTGGCCACCGGGGAGATCATCACCTTCGAGGATCTGGGCGGGATGGAGATCCACGCCACCCAGACCGGCCAGATCGACCTTGGCGTCGACACCGACGAAGAGGCCTACGAGGCCATCCGCCGCTGGCTCAGCTATCTGCCCTCCAACGCCCACGAAGCCGCGCCCCGGGGCGAGCGACCATCCTCAATCGAATCCGACCCCGGCCTGAGCGATCTCGTTCCCACCCGCCGCACCCGGGGCTACGACATGCGTCGGGTGGTGGCCCGCATCGCCGACGAAGAGTCGGTGTTCGAGATCATGCCCCGCTACGCCCGCAGCGTGATGTGCTCCCTGGCCCGCATCGACGGGTTCCCGGTTGGCATCATTGCCAACAACCCGATGTTCAACGCCGGGGTGCTCGACCCCGAGTCGTGCCAGAAGATCATCCGCCTGCTGACCTGGTGCGACGCCTGGAACCTTCCCATGGTGTTCCTCGCCGACATCCCCGGGTTCCTCGTCGGGCGGCGGGTCGAGCACGACCGCATGCTCAACTGGGGGATGCGGATGATGCAGGCCCTGCAACTGGCGACCACGCCGACGTTGACCGTTGCCATCCGCAAGGCTTTCGGGATGGCGTGGCAGGCCATGAACGGCTCGATGATGCCCGCCCACGGGGTGTACGCCTGGCCCGGGGCCGAGATCGGTTTCATGGACCCCGAGGTCGGCATCAACGTGGCCTACGGCACCAAGCTGGCCCGTATCACCGACCCCGAGGAACGTGAGCGGGAGCGCCTCCGCCTGGTGGCCGAGGTCGCCGAGGCCACATCCCCCTACGATGCGGCGGGCACGATGCGCATCGACGAGATCATCGACCCCGCCGACACCCGCCCCATACTGGCGGCCGAACTCAACCGCCTGGCCAACCGCCCCGTTCCCCCGCCCGAGGCCCGCCCCCTCACCTGGTGGCCGACCGTCTAGCTCCCACCACTTGGCGCTCGGCCACTCCCCCGCTCGAACACTGGGCCGCTCGGCCACTCCCCCGCTCCCCGCCGGTCATCTCCGGTGACACTCCCGCTGGAGTGTCACCGGCCAGGGGCGTGCCACTGACGGGCTTCGCTGGGGCCAAGGTTTGACCTTTTGTGAAGATCCGAGCGATTAAGCGAAGTTAGTTGTCGCCACGAGCTACTCGTCGACCTAGGCTTGGCTCTTGTGCCGAGACAGATTTCCTGTGGCCATTGCGGGGCCTCCCATGGTTCGGTCGCCGAGGTACGGGCCTGCGCGGTCGACAACCCGGCCGCCGACCCGACCATCACGAGCAGCGCAACCAGCGACAACGGTGACCCAGGCCCGGCGGGGCCTCGACCGAACGGCTCCCAATCGGATCGACCACGATCACGCAATGGCCAGTCCAACCAGAAATCGGCGGCGTCACCACCATCGGCCCGCCCTCGCCAACCCCGGGCGCCACGAAAGCTCGGGCTGACAGCAGAACAACTGGCGGGCCCGGACGCGCTGGGGCGGGCCCTGTTGATCAAGCCCGATCAGACGATCCCCGCGCCGTGGGACAACAGCCAGACGATGACGGTGTCGGCCGAGGCCAAGCCCGAGGTGGTCGAGCGTCTGCACCAGGCGTGGCGCGAGCGGGAACGGCTTGTCATCATCTGGGACGGACCCCTGCCGCCCGAAGCCCCGGTCCTCGACATTGCCTTCCATGAGTTGTCACCCCAAACCGAGGTGCCGGGCGAGCGCCTACGATTTGCCGCCACCGCCAACAGCGTCAACCTGCTGGGCGACGAACCCGACTTCGCCCCCCTGCAACGGGCCGCTGAGCTGGGCGCCATCATTATCGACGGCGAGGCGACCGATCGGGGCCCCGGTGAGGTGACACTGGCCAACGGCAACCCCGCCTGGGTCGATGGTGGGCCCCTCGCCCGACTGACCCCGGCCGATCTCGAAGAGGTGGCGGTGGTTCCCGCCGCCCACCTCATCGCCGGTCGCCTGGCCCCTGAGACCCTCGATTGGCCCGATCCCTCAGCTGAACTGGCCCCCGATCAGCTCCTGGCCGTTGGCCACGCCGGTGGGCCTGCCCGCATCATCGCCCCCGCGGGCTCAGGCAAGACCCGGGTCCTGACCGAACGCACCCGACACCTGGTCAATGATCGGGGTATCCGCCCCGCCGTGGTGTCACTCGTGGCCTACAACCGCCGGGCCCGGGCCGAGATGGCGGAGCGGTTGTCCGATATCGGCGGACTCGATATCCGCACCCTCAACAGCCTGGCCCTGGCCATCACCACCGGCCGGGGTCCGTTCGTGAGTTCGGGGCGTCGCGACCGGCTGATGACGATCAACGAGATGGACGCCCGACGTCTGTTGGAACGCATCGTCCCGGGGAAGCGGCGTCGTCAGCTCACCGACCCCCTGGAACCGTGGATCGACGCCCTCTCCGCCTGTCGACTGGGTCTGCGTGACCCTCACGAGGTCGAGTCGGCCTACGGGGCCGACGTTGCCGGGTTCGCCGACGTGGTCGGCCAGTACCGGGCCGCCCTGGCCGACCGGAGCCAACTCGATTACGACGAGCAGATCCTGCGGGCGGTCGAGGTACTGCTGACCGAGCCCGAGGCCCGCCTGGCCGCCCGGCAGGCCGCCCCGGTGCTCCTGGTCGACGAATTCCAGGACCTCACCCCGGCCCACCTGCTGTTGATTCGCCTGCTGAGCGGCCCGGCAGCCGAGGTCTTCGCCGTCGGCGACGACGACCAGACCATCTACGGCTACTCCGGAGCCTCCCCTGACTGGCTGGTCAACTTCGACACCTTCTTCCCTGGGGCGGCCGATCACCGCCTCACCATCAACTACCGCTGTCCCCCGTCGGTGGTGACCGCCGCCACCAATCTCCTCTCGCACAACCGCACCCGGGTGGCCAAGGTCATCGCTCCCGCCCCCGGCCGAACCGAGATCCCCGTGGCCGGCGGCGACCGGGGTCTGGCTGTCAACACCGCGGCCGATCCCCAACGGGCACTGATCGAACGGGTCGAGAAGTTGACCGCCGAAGGCACCAGTCTGGGCGACATCGCCGTACTGGCCCGGGTCCACGCCGCCCTGCTTCCCGCCGCCGTTTACCTCAGCGACGCCGGTTTCCCCGTCACCCGCTCCCCCGGTGTCGGCCCCCACCTGCTCGAACGCTCCGGCATCGCCGCCGCCCTGGCCTGGCTCCGCCTGGCCGCCGCCCCGGCCCAGCGCCTGTCAGGCGACGACCTGCGACTGGCCATCCGTCGTCCGCCCCGTTCGTTCCACCCCCGCATCGTCGACTGGATCTGTGAACAGACCTCGATCAAGACCCTCACGGCGCTGGCCAACCGCCTGACCTCCGAGCGCGATGCCACCAACCTGACCGAACTGGTGGCCGACATCGCCTCACTCCGTCAGCAATACGACGCAGGCACCTCAACCGTCGACCTGCTCGACGTGATCTACAACGAGATCGGTCTGCTGGGGGCGGCGTCGCAGCTCGATCAGTCGCAGCGGACCGCTCGTCGGGCGGCCCACGCCGATGAGCTGGCCGCCCTGCGGGCCATCGCCGAGATTGGACCCGTACCCCTGGAACTTGAGGGCTGGATCCGCGATCACCTCGACACCATGCCCAGTGACAACGATGCCGAAGCCAACGGCACCGATCCGGTCGAACGGGTCACGTTGGCCACCATCCACACCACCAAGGGCCTGGAATGGGACCACGTCGTCGTTCACGATGTTCGGGGTGACCTTCATCCCCACCGTCTGGCCAACGATCAGGAGGAGGAGCGGCGCATCTTCCACGTTGCCGTCACCAGGGGGCGACGTTCGGTGCTGGTCAACGCCGTACCGCGGGGAGCGCCCCACCCCCGCTCACCGTTCGTGGCCGAGTTGGCGGAACCTCGCCCCGACGATCTTCCCTGGCCCACCGCCAAACTGGGCGTCGGGGCCAGCCAAACCCGCCAGAAACTGGTACAGAGCACAGGCAAGGACGCCCGCGGTGCCGGCCCCCGACCCCGAACCGAACCGGCCTCGGAAACCGAGGCGGCCCGCCGCCAGGCACTGACCGAGTGGCGATCCCAGCGCTGCAAGGCCGACGGTGTGCCTGCCTACGTGGTGCTGGACAACGCAACCCTCGACGCCATCGCCGCCTCCAACCCCACCTCGCTGTCCACCCTCGGCCAGACCAAGGGCATCGGGCCGACCAAACTTGACCGCTACGGGGCCGACATCCTCGGTGTCGTGGCCAGCATCGACTCCTGAACACCACCAATCCTGGACACCACCAATCGCGAACCTGGCCGGCTCTGAGGGGCACCAGGCCCGGCTAAGAGCACCGTTCCGGCGGGCCAGGCCCAGGCCCGCCGCGCCCGGCCGTCACCCGGGGAAGGCCGTGACCTCCGCCCGGACCCCGTCCGGCAGCACGCGTTGGGCCAGGCTCTGCACCGCGCCAACCGTCACCTGATCCAACAGGCGGCTGCGGCGTTCAAAGGTGAGGGGCTCAACCTCCGGTCCGGTCAGCAGCAGATCGATCAACTCCTGGTTGTTGGTCAGGGCGAAGTCACCCTCGATTACCGATCGGGCCAGTTCCAACTCCTGTGACGTGGGACCCCTGGTGGCCAGGTCCTCCGCATCGCTCACCATGGCGAGACGGGTTTCCTCCACCCGATTCGGATCCACGTTGGCGAAGAACAACACCTCGACCCCCTCGGTGGGGGCGAATCGGGGCTGGGCAACGACATAACCGCCGTAGGTGGCACCCAGTTCCTCGCGCAACCCATCGAAGAGGCGGCTGTCGAGGATCTGCTCCAGGACCTGCAACTCGATCAAGGTCTTGGCCGTCACGTCACCGCCGCTGGGATAGAGCAGGGAGACCGCTCCGGTCGCCTCACCCGAACCGACCACCAGCTCGCGGCTAACCACCCCACTGATGGGCTCGGGCCGGACGTCCACCCAACTGTCGCCCTCCCGGGCGGGCAGCGTGCCCAGGTAGGCGGCGGCCAGTTCTTCGACCTCTCTCGTCCCGACATCACCCACCACGGCGATGGTGAGATCATCGACGGCGCCGAAGCGTTGCCGGTAGAGATCGAGGGCCGAGGCCCCGGTGAGGGCCGAGGCGCCATCAGGGGCCACGGCGAAACGAGGATCACCGGCGTAGAGCATGTCGGCCAGAGCATCGTTGGTGGCGCTGGCGGTGTCGGTCTCGACCAGGCGCTGCCGGTCCTCGGCATCATCGATGGCCTGACGTAGCGCCGTGTCCTCAACCCGGGGTTCGGTGACAAGCAGATGCAGCCGCTGGAACAGGATCTCCAGGTCCTCGGTGGCGGCCGAGCCGAAGAAGCCCTCCGATGTCTCGTCGATGTATGGCAGGAGTTCGGTGCTGGACTCGGCCAGGAAGCGGCGATAGGTCAGGCGATCATATTCGGCTACCCCACTTCGACTCACCGCATCGACGGCTACGGGAGCCAGTGATGCGTCGTCCGGGCTCAGGGCGCTCCAGCCACCATCGGCGGCACCCTGGACATGGACGGCATTGGACACGATGTCGGAGGAGATATGACGCACGGTGACACCGTTGGCGAATACCCATTCCGTCCCCTCGAGTTCGCGGAGCGCACGCTTGTCGGTCGGCTCGACCGATTCCGGTCGGCTCATCAACTGCTCGATGGCCTCCACCTCACCATCACCAGGGGAATCGTCAACGGTGTTCTCGGCGGCGGCAATGGTGGCGGCCAGCTCGGCCTCGGTCGGCAGCGCCCCGGCTTCGGAGCCGACGGCGACAACGATGGGTGCAGTCTGGCTGAGGTCCCAGCGGAACAGGCCGGTGACCTCTGCCGCCGTGACCTCCTCGAGAACCGAGGTCAAGCGTTGGTGGGTGTCGTCCACCGACGAGATCTCCGCTCCCGACAGGTAGTTGGCCACGTACTGTTCGGCGAAGATGGCGTCGTTGGTCGACGCCGATGAGGCCTGGAACTGGTCGAGCTGAGCCGATATCTGCTGCACGGCGCGGGCCAACTCCTCGTTGGTGAATCCCGCCAGCTCGATGCGGCGGAGCTCGGCCAAGGTGTAGTCGATCCCGGCGCCGACCTCGGACCCCTGCAGGTTGAACCCGAGGAAGTTCTGGTGACGATTGTAGGCGAAACGCCCGACCCAGGGCTCGTCGAACGGGCTCTCACCCTGATCGACGGCGTCAAGCAGTCGATTGTGGATCATCAGTGCGTACAGATCCTGGATAAGGGTGAGCCGCTCCCCTCCCACGGTGCCTACGTCCCAGCTGGCGATCGGGTAGTCGATGGAGCCGTACGGTGCAGGCACCTCGGGGTGGGCCACCACATCGACGATCGGCTCGCCGCTCAGCTCGATCTCGGGCTCCACTCGTTGCGGGGCGTCGCTCCCCTGCGACTCCAGGTCCGAGAACCGGTCACGAACCTCCTGCTCGAGCCGATCAGCCGAGAGGTCGCCAACGGCGACGACCGCCATCAAGTCGGGCCGGTACCAGCGCTGGTAAAAGCGGCGCAACTGGTCAGCGTCGGTTTCGAGGATCAGATCGCTACGGCCTCCCGGCTCGTGGCCCTCATAGGCGGTGCCCCGCAGGTAGGCCTCGTCAAAGACGGCGGTGATGACACCATCGGCGCCCTCATCCCGCAGGCGGATCTCCTCCCGCACCACACCCCGCTCGTCGACTGCGGCCTGGGGTTCGAGGGTGGCGGCCGATGCCCACTCGGTCAGCACGGAGAAGGCGGTGTCGATCGAGGCGTCATCGATATCGGTCAGGTCGAGGCCGTAGACCGTCTCGTCGAAGCTGGTGTAGGCGTTGAGATCGGGTCCGATCAGCACACCAATGCCCTGAAGAACCTGGGTCATCTCGTTGCCGGGAAACTGCTCGGTGCCGTTGAACAGCATGTGCTCGAGGAAGTGCGCCAGTCCGGATTCAGGATCCTCCTGTTGCAACGAGCCTGCGTTTATCGCCAGGCGGAGTGAGAGGCTCTGACCGGGCGAGTCGTTCGACTGCACGTAGTAGGTGAGCCCGTTGTCGAGGGTGCCGATCCGCACATCGTCGGTGGGCTCGATCGGCGTGGGGTCGGGATCAGGGGCGACGAGCTCGAAGCCCCCGGTCCCGGTGGCGGTCCCCTCGTCCGCCCCAACCGTTGGGGTGACCGTCGACCTGCTCGACTCATCGGCCCCGGTGCACCCCGCAACGATCAGAGCGGTCACCACTATCACTACGCGCCACGTCATGGCTTGTGAAGCTAGCAGCCGCGACCACGGCGCCCCTGGCAGGGTCGGCGGTGTCGGTGAGCGAAAGTCCCGTTCTTCGCATGATCAATGAGCCGTTCGGCCCCATCGAAACTACGGTGACACCATGGCCGAGTTCAACTACTCAGAAATGCTTCCCCTCGGGGAGGACACCACCCCTTACCGGCTGGTCGGCACCGACGGTGTGGAACAGATCGACCTCGGGGGCCGGGCCTTTTTGCAGGTCTCGAACGAAGCCCTGCGCAACCTGACCAGCACCGCCATCACCGACATCTCCCACCTGCTCCGTCCCGGCCATCTCCAACAGCTCCGCAACATCATCGACGACCCCGAGGCCTCGGCCAACGACCGGTTCGTGGCCTCGGAATTGCTGGAGAACGCCAACATCGCCTCCGGTTTTGTGCTCCCTGGGTGCCAGGACACCGGCACCGCCATCGTCAAGGGGAAAAAGGGTCAGTACGTGCTGACCGAGGGCAGCGATCCTGAGCCGATCGCCGCTGGCATCTTCGACGCCTACCAACGCTCGAACCTGCGCTACTCCCAGATGGCCCCCCTCACCATGTGGGAGGAGACCAACACCGGCACCAACCTTCCGGCCGAGATCAAGATCGAGGCCATCCCGGGCCAGGTCTACAAGTTCATGTTCATGACCAAGGGAGGCGGCTCGGCCAACAAGAGCTTCCTGTTCCAGGAGACCAAGGCCCTGCTGAACCCCCAGAACCTGCGGGCCTTCCTCGACGAGAAGCTCCGCCTGCTCGGCACCTCGGCCTGCCCTCCCTACCATCTGGGTCTGGTGATCGGCGGCACCTCGGCCGAGACGGCGGTGGAGACGGCCAAGTTGGCCTCGACCCGCTACCTCGACTCGTTGCCTACCTCCGGCTCAGCCTCGGGCCATGGTTTTCGTGACCTGGAGCTTGAGGCCGAAGTTCTGGAGATGACCCGCCACTTCGGTATCGGCGCCCAGTTCGGCGGCAAGTACTTCTGCCACGATGTGCGGGTGATTCGACTGCCCCGCCATGGCGCCTCGTTGCCCGTCGGCATTGCCGTCAGCTGCTCGGCCGACCGCCAGGCCATGGCCAAGATCACCGCCGAGGGCGTCTTTCTTGAACAGCTGGAGACCAACCCGGCCCAGTATCAGCCAGAGGTGACCGAGGACGACCTCTCGGCGCAGGTCATCGACGTCGACCTCAACCAACCAATGGACACGGTCCGGGCCCAGCTGAG
>Ga0316190_10003985_pt1 | contig 10730 bp, 6 predicted proteins | sample Eddworburrow2_MG_FD_204929 | JGI IMG/M metagenome (GOLD analysis project Ga0316190, IMG submission 204929) | Coastal sediment microbial communities from Maine, United States - Eddy worm burrow 2 | ecosystem: Environmental > Aquatic > Marine > Coastal > Sediment | place: USA: Maine | collected... | reverse complement strand
AGCGCCTCACCAGCGGACAATACACACAAATACTAACAAGTCCTGCAGGCACGGGAAATCTCGATACCAAAAAAATATACCCAAACAACAAAGCACAACTAAAAATCGCCAAAGTTGATGAAGGAAGATTGGTGTATTTGGAAGAAATACAAGGGGCACAAAGACAGCTACTTCCCTACTACATCTTTCGAGGAAGCGGACAGTTGGACAGCGGATATGATGTGAAATTTTTAGCATCAGTCGCAGCGAGCGATGTATCGGTCTTAGGGATCAATCAAAGCCAACAGCAAGGAACAATAACGTTTCCAAGCGATCCTGCAAGTTCATCCGCCAAGACAGGATCGCCACCTAACACAACAAGCACAGGTAGGATCAACTCCCCTTCAACGCGATGTTACGAAGGGGTCGATCCCGACGATAATTGGCCTCATCGCAACGAGCTATCCAATGTTCAAAGTGATGCGAGTGGAAATGAGTATGGACAATATGCTGGCAAAAAGGGTCTTAATGATGGGCTAAACCTGTGGTATGTATCGTTAAAGACCAAAACGCTTGCGGCGCTTGACAATACGATCGATTATGCCGCCTCAACTATTGGGCTTGCCCACAGAGGAACCTCGCTTGCAGGACAATTTAAGGATGAAGATGACGACAAGGGCCGTGTTTTGCGAACAATGAGCAAGATTCAAAAAGACTTTGATCGCACCTCTGGCGATTGCCCCATAAGACTTACCGGCTCATCCCCCACCATGTTCATCTCCAGTGATCGCCCCACCGCGTTTACCGTGGCGGTAGATACTCGACTTACCTATGCACAACCTGGACAATCAAATAATGCTTGGAGTATAGACTATCAAAACAACCTCAAAGTAAACGGAGAAAAAGTGCCGTACATATACTACGAATACGCACCACTTCGCTGGGACAAGCCAAGCACTGGGTGGAGCACCTCACAAACTCAATTACCGCAGCTATCTCAGCGCATCGCCAGACAACTTGGACTCACGAGCACCGAACAAGACAGGCTTTTGTTTGAACTAGAGCATGCAGCCAGCGGCGTGGATGAGAGCGCTCTTTATGTCGGGCTCATTCCCCAAAACCAAGTAGATAAGCAGCTCCCCCTATCACTTGGAAAAAAGGCAGATCATGTGTATCGATATCACTTTTATGTAGCAGCCAGCAGAGGAGCAATGCAAAGACAGCCGGTCCTCTCGCCTATTACTCGCGATGGTCTCACCATCCTTGAGCTGGGAGCAAGCGCTCAATAATACGAAGCCTACTCACCTTTCACATGCTTATCAAAAAACTCAACTGATCGTTGGAGTGCAATGCTAAGATTTGCGGAAATATTGTGATCATCGCCATCATAGATATATACTTCGCTCGTTTCACCAAGCGCTTGTAGATCCTCATGAAGCTCTTGTGAAAACTCCACCGGCACAGATGTATCGCTCGTGCCGTGATGAATCTGTATGGGGCCAGATATATCTGCTAAGTATGTATTTGCTGATACAGAGTTCCAAAAATCTGGATTTTCATTTATATCCTCATAGCGATCTGCACGCCGCCCCTCCCTGTTTGCAGAGCGCCTGTACCACCTGGTGAGTAGGTCTGGGTATGAAGCAACCACTCCTGCCCACACTACTCCCGCCTTTATGTCGCCACGCGCTACCATGGTGCGAAGCGTGATAAACCCACCCATACTGTGCCCCCACATTCCGATGCGATTTGGATCTGCGCTAGGATATTGCTTCAAAGAAGCCACGGCGTTCATCACATCAATCGTGTACCCAGGCGATCCGTATGCACCGCTTGGCTGACCTTGCGAGTTAGCATGTCCACGATAATCAGACTTAAACGTTATGTAACCTGCTCGCGCAAATGCGTCTTGATATGCCACATAACGCTCCGTTGTCGCATATTGACTCGGAGCGATGTACCCGTGATTGAACACGATGATTGGCCACCCTGATTCTGGAGGCGCTCCTGTAGGCACCGTTAGAAGTCCAAATATTTTGAGCCCTTCTGACTTGTGTGACGCGATAGCGCGCGTATAGCTTGATCCCGACTCAAGTTCTTGCTCAATCACAATATCGCTCCCTGGATGTTCACCGGTGCGCAGAGCCGCAATCGACATGGGGTGCGCCTCCACTAACCCCGGCCCGCCAAGGTTCACATCTTCAGATACGCCCTCCAAACCAGTTCGCACAAGCTGCTTTGCCACTTGATTGTTCCTCGCAAGAACAATTCCTACAAGAGCAAAAAATATTAAAAAAATAATAGTGTTATATTTCGTAGCTCCTAGCATGCAGGAGCAACCTGAAAGGTCGCTGAAAGCGTCTGCCTATAAAAGCGGGTAAATGATGTAGGCGAGATAGGTAAAATATGCGCCGATAAGCACAATACCTGCGCGGCGACCAAGCCACCAATTGCGAACAATCAAAACAAAAAGAATTGAAATTACTGTCGCAAAAAGCAAGATAATGCTGCTTATTAAGTTCTCGGTGGCAACAGACACATATCCGCCATGTATCCCCAACCACAGCATCCACGGAAACCCCAAACCAAACAGAATGTCAAAGATGTTTGAACCGATCGCATTGCTTACCGCCATGTCACCTCTGCCTTGCCGCGCCACAATGACCGATGATAGTAAGTCGGGAATTGAAGTCCCCGCCGCTAATATCGTTAGGGCAACTATCGTGGGGTTTATCTGCAGGATTGCCGCCATATGCACCGCTGACTCCACAAGCCCGTGCGATAGCGCTGCAATTCCAACAAGAGACATAAGAAACGTGAGAATATAGCGATTGCCAAATGGGCGCGGGCGCGGCACCACAAAACCTATGATCGTGATTATCAGCTTTTTAAACGCACCATGCGTATCTCCCTGCTCCTCAACGTCAACGATGTCCACGTCATCATACGGAAGAATTTTTTTCCAAAACACAACCGCGAAGATGTAAACCACATAGAGCGCAACAAACATCCATGCTTCGTTTATTCCCACGCGACCATCCCAAAACACAAACAAAAGCAATAAGATGCTCGCACTATAAAACAGCGCATCGCGCACAATGGGTTGCCATGTAAGGCGCGCGCCTCGAAACATTGCAGACGCACCAATGATCACCAAAATATTAAAGATCGCTGATCCAACGATTGTTCCTGCACCAACGTTTGCCAGATCATCCGCACGAAATACCGCAAAAAATGAAGTAAACAGCTCCGGTGCGCTTGAGCCAACCGCCATAAGGGTTGCCCCAGCAACGTCTGAGGGGAGATTGAGACGCTTGGCAATAGCATCCAGCGATGGCACAAAAAACTCATCGCTCAAAATAGCCATGAGGTAAAAAATCCCCACCAAACCAGTGCCGTACAATAGTAATTCAAACATAGTGATTCAAACAGTAATTATAGCGTAATAACCTCGTACTCACCAGATACAATATCGGGTAAATGTGCGACAGATTCAGTTGTTGTGGCAATAATCTGATGATTGGCAATGATGCGCATAACCAACCGCTCATTATCTTCGTCAAACTCAGAAAACACATCATCCAGCAGCACAATCGGTTTTTGCTCACTTTGTGTGGTGGCATAGCGCATCTCTGCACACTTGAGCCAGATCATTGCCAAGCGCTGCTCGCTGCGTGAGCCATACAAATCAATTTGCTTATACTGCTTTTGCGGTGGGTTGAGCATGGAGATTGTGAAATCGTCTTTTTGTGGACCGATCAATGTACGCCGAGCAAACCGCTCGCGCTCACTAGTTTGCGCCAAACGCTCATGAGAAAATATGTTTGGCGCATAGTCTGCACGAAATAACTTTTGCTCAAGGTTTGGCTGCTCACAAATAAATGAGATATAATCGGTTCGCGCTTTTGTGACATAGTGAGCTTGATCAACCAAATACCCATCCCAAAACAACAGTTCTTGTTCAAGTTTGAGCTCATCTTGCTCCTTCTCAAGTAATTTATTTCGCTTGCGCAGCGCCTGCTCATAATTTGCCAAACGCTTTTTATACTCCACGTCATATGAACCCAAGAGCAAGTCAAGGTAGCTGCGGCGTCGAGAGGGGGAGCCAGTGAGCATTTCAATTTGCTCCGGCGCAAACAATACTGCTTTTGGGTTGTGCTGCAAGTATGTGCGCAGCGCCTTTTTGGACTTGTCGATCATGTACGTTTTGCGCACGAGTCCATTCGCCAACTGAAACGTCAACTTCGCGCTCAGCGTCTGCTCATCTGCCTCACCGCCACCATACAAACCCTCAACAGATGCAATGTTTGCGTTTTCAACGGTGTAATTTATATGCTCAATTTCCTTCCCTTCACGAAACCCCGACCCAACAAGAAGCGCATATACTGCCTCCAGCAAATTTGTCTTACCGCGCGCATTGTCTCCTGTGACAATCGTCATGTGTGGATGAAGTGAGTAGACTGCCTGATTAAAGCTTCGAAAATTGTGAAGTGCGATCTTTTGTAAATACATATGATGTATGGTTTTGGATTGTCTGGGTGCTTTCTTTTATAAAAACAATGAATGAACGTGCAGGGTTAGGGGTGTACGACAGTACCAATTACGCCTTGCTCATCCGAGATGAGTCGCTCTAAGTTATCCAAATTGCTCCCATTCAGAATAACAACCGTCAGATCATTATCCGCGGCGAGCTTTGTAGCGATGGGATCAAATGGCGCATTTAGTCCCGGCGTCCATGTGTCACCAACAATTTTCTTAAACTCATCCCAGTTCATCGTGGATATCGGCTTTGCATCACTATGGATTTTGGGGTCCTTGTCGTATACCTGATCAATGTTGCTCATATTTATCACAATCTTTGCACCATAATCTATTGCCATGCGCACCGCACAATAATCTGTTGACCAACCAGGCTTCCACCCTGCGCCAACCAAAACCTGTTCATCCCATAAGCCAATTTTTGTATCATAATTTTCGATGATGCGCGGATGAGCGATATCATGAAAAACGGTGCGGATCAGATGCGCATTAAGACGAGTTGCGTGTATACCCAACCAATCCATATCGTCATTTGTTAGCGAGTTCACAACAGTGCTCGCGGCGCTTGGGTAGGTTCGTGCAGGAGAGCCACCACCCACAACCATGAATACTTTTTCAAATGATTTGTCCTCAAGGTGTTTGCGAATAAAAGCGCTAAAGTGAGAAAGAAACTGGGTATCAATACCTCCGTTTGGCACCACAAGACTGCCACCTACTGAAAATACGAAAGACTGTCCGGGCGCAAGAGAGAAATCCATGTATCTGTATTGTACTCAACGCTTAGGCACATAGCAATAAGACATAAGCGCGCGAAACATAAAATAGCGAGAGATAAAAGATACCCCACAACAAAAACGTGATTATTGAAAGAGTTCTTCACCCAAACCAAAGACTTGGCTTATGATGCGTATGATAAGGAACGAGGCAACAAGAAGGATAAATCCAACAATACCGTAAGTGATTTTATTGCGAGCGGCGGCAATCTTTTGCGGCTCGCCACGCGAGGTAACCAGTTCATATCCCGCCCAAATAAAGATCAGAAAAAGAATGGTAGCTGCGATGCCAATGGACACTTGTACAAGAAGAGAAACAATCCCGCCAAGCGTCGCCTCCTCGCCTCCTGGTAGAATGAGCCTTCCTCGCAACTCTTTCCCGCTAACATTAATTCTTTGTGCGAGAATACGTGGATCCATGAAGATTAGTTTACTACAACTTGTGCGCCAACTCCAGCACCCATACCTGCCTGCCCGTTGGTTACAGCAGACCCGTTTAGAGAAAGTTCTGCGCCGCCCTTGGTTGGAGCTGTGGGCTCCTTCGGTGTTTGCGCGCCACCACTGGTGTCTGGATTAGCAGGATCTGTATCGGTGGAACCAAACATTCCCTTCACTTCAGCTTCAGTTTGCGCTCTCTGAGTAGATGGATCAACCATTCCAGACGTGGCAGGATTTTGTTCGTCGACATTTGGAGTGCCATTTTCAACTGGTGCTTGTCCATTTAGCATAGAATTATCTACCTTCTGTGGTGCTCCATCTTGAGACTCACCTGTCTCATTTGGCTTTGCTGGATCGGAAGTTTGCGGCGCATCCGTGCCGGCTACGCCGTCACCGTTTGCTGGTTGTTGTTCTTGCTGGGTTTTATTTTCCGCATCACTTGCTAGCTGCTCACCGCCGGTTGCGCCATTTTCTCCATCTTTATTAGCGTCATCGCCCTCTTTGGCGTTTTTTTTATCGCCATCTTTTTTCTCCTCACCCTCTGCGCGCTCTCCCGAATCTTCTTTACGCCTATTATCGGCCGCTTTGCGCTCCTTATCTTCTTCCGCCTCAGTCTCAGCCTTATTCAACTCGCGCACTTTTGCTGAACCATTGTAAGGTGAGATTACCGTCGCTGTATCTTTGACGATTGTCTTAAAGGTCTTATTGGTGGTTTCACACATAAACCATTTCTTAGCTTGATCATCCTCAAACAGTCGACCCTTACCAACATCAAACACAAAGTCTTCTCCTACAAAATCAATCCGCACAATATCTCCCTGCTTCATTGTTCCCTTAATAATCAGCGTTGAAATAGGATTCTCGATTACTTTTTGGATCGTGCGACGAAGCGGACGAGCACCAAACACAGGATCATATCCTTGGCGGGAAATCTCCTCAAGCGCGGCGTCTGTATACACCATACTCATTTGCTGATCTTCCAAAAGCTTCTTTAGCGCCTTCAGTTGCAACTTAACAATCTTCATCACGTCCTCAAACGAAAGAGGTTTGAAGACGGTCACCTCGTCAAAACGATTGACAAGCTCGGGGCGGAAGAACTTCATGAGCTCCGCCATAACCTTTTCTTTGATCGAGTTAAATAACTTCTTATCTGTTGCTGCATTTTTATTGTTGATAAGGTCTTGTTGAATAGTCTTTGTGCCGATGTTTGAAGTGCAGATAACGACCGTATTCTTGAACGAAATAACGTGACCTTTATTGTCGGTGAGACGTCCATCATCCAATATTTGCAGCAATATGTTGAAGATGTCTGGATGTGCTTTTTCGATCTCGTCAAACAACACAACGGAATATGGTTTACGACGCACAGCTTCGGTGAGCTTACCGCCCTCTTCGTAACCAACATACCCAGGAGGTGCGCCCAGCAACTTTGCAACCTCGTGCTTTTCCATATACTCAGTCATATCCAAACGAATCATTGCTTCTTCTTTGCCAAAGAGTATCTCTGCCAGAGTCTTGGCTAGCTCCGTCTTTCCTACACCGGTTGGCCCAAGAAACACAAAGCTACCGATTGGACGCTGCGTAGACTTGAGGCCGGCACGTCCTCGACGCACCGCTTGCGCCACAACTCCAACCGCTTCTTCTTGATCGATCATGCGCTCGTGAATGATGTCCTCAAGCTTTGAAAGCTTTTCAACCTCAGATTCACTAATCTTGGAGACGGGAACACCAGTCCAGCGAGAAACAATATCCTTTATGATCTCAGGAGTGACTTCGGTTGTCGTCTGACCCTTTTTCAGGTTGTATTCCTCTTGCTTGACACTAAGATCGGCTTGGATATCATCAACCTTATTGTTGAGGATATGCTCTCTCACGCTGTCTTGGGCGGTTTTTGCCTCATCACGCTCTTGAGTTACCTGCTTGAGGCGTGTTTCAAGAGACTGAATTTCCTCAGGAAGTGAGATCAGCGGCAGGCGAACGGCGCTTGCGGCCTCGTCAATTAAGTCCACTGCCTTGTCGGGCAAGAAACGATCTCCAACATAACGCTTTGAAAGCTTGACAGCATCTTCAACGACCTCATCCGAGATTTTCACCCGATGAAATGCTTCATATTTACCCTTAATTGCCATAAGCATCTTTGTCGCCGCCTCTTCGGTTGGCTCAGGTACAAGCACCGGCTGGAAGCGTCGCTCCAACGCTGGATCTTTTTCGATATATTTGCGATATTCTGTTAGAGTGGTTGCGCCGATAAGCTGAATCTCGCCGCGAGCAAGCGCGGGCTTTAGGAAGTTGGAGGCGTCCATAGATCCTTCTCCCGATGAACCAGCGCCAACAATATTATGTAGTTCGTCAATAAACAGTATGATCTGACCCTTTGCGCCTTGCACTTCTTCAACAAGGTTCTTCATGCGCTGCTCAAACTCTCCGCGATGTGAGGCGCCTGCCAAAATGCTCATAAGATCAAGCTGGAGGATCTGTTTATTGAGAAGTGGCTCTGGTACTTGATGTGCGACAATACGCTGCGCAAGCCCTTCGGCAATAGCAGTCTTTCCTACTCCAGCCTCACCAGTCAATGCCGGATTGTTTTTGGTTCGACGACTCAGGATGTGAATGACGCGCTCGATCACATCAGACCGCTCCACCACAGGATCCAACAAGCCTTTTGCTGCTTTCTCAGTGAGGTCGACAGTAAACTCAGCGAGCGCACTCTTGTGTTGCTTATCTTCTTCCTCTCCTGGCTTGCTTTTTTTGCCGGTTACTTTTTTGTTAAGATCTTCTTTTTTAAGCCCTAGCTTCTTCAATACTTGCGCACCCGCACCTTCGCCCTCATCAACAAGTGAGACGAGAATGTGCTCGGGGGAAATAAACTCATATCCAAGCTGGCGTGCTACAACGAGTGAAAGATCTATGATACGCTTCACGCGTGGTGAAAATTGAGGAGGCGTGGTTGCCGCTTCTTTTTTGTATATCTTGGCCAATTCGCCTTCAATAAGCTTTGGCTGGACCTTCAGCTCTGTCAATATTTTGTAAATCTCGCTGTCTGACAAAAGACCAAACAGCAAATGTTCACTGTCGATAAATTGATTCTTAAATTCTTTTGCTTTGCCTTGCGCCAACATAAACACACGATTAGAACGCTGCGTCAGATGAGTCATAAGATCAAGCTCTTCATGCTTTTTATCAGATGCTGATTTAGGACCAGCTTGAGGTTGTGTGCCGGGAGCAGATGGAGTGCCCGCTTGAGCTGGCTGACCTGGCTGCGCATTGGGCGCGCCTGGCGCAGCGGGATTTGCTGAAGCGTCTGCTGTTGTGGGTGGAGTTTGTGGTGTGCCTGCTTGATCTGGTGGGGCACCTGCGGCTGGATTCGCCCCGTCGGGCGCAACAGTTCCATCCGCTACGGCAGTTCCGTCGGTTGGGGTTGCGGGATTTGCTGAAGCGTCCACAGATGGATCGGCTGGCATAGAAGCAGGGGCTGCGGGATCAGAAGGCGATAGGGGTGGGGGAGTTGCGGTCATAGGATCGGGTGATTGCTCTGCAGCAACAACAGGGGCAGGCTCGGCGGGCGGCGCGACCATCGGGGCAGGCGCGACAACAGGTGGTGGTGTCGGTGCAACTTGCGCTGTTCCAACAGTTTCATAAGCTGCTGGTGCAGATTGGGTGCCTCCCATTCCAGAGTTACCACCCATGCCACCACTCATGCTTCCACCGCCAACGACGGTTTGCGTTTCTTGTGTCTGTACTCCAGTCGACGCAACCACAGAACCACCGGCATCAGCTGGTGGGATATTGGTCGGCTGCTTTGGTGACTTCTTCATGAAGTCGAGAATACCCATACTTACATTCTTCCCAAACTTTAGACAAAAGTCAAATCATCTTGTGAATGCGTGCCTACGTTGGTCTTTTTATTGACGAAACGCTCTGTGATTCACTACAATTAGCTTGCGCTACCTAAAGATACATATTAGTTACCGACACAAACTCATGCCTTCACCAGCAAACAACAAAGATATTTCACGAACCGAAAAAGCTCTGCTTGCATTTGGCCTGGTAATAGTAGTGCTGGGAGCATCCGTACTCACCCTCAGACCCTCCACCTCCGGCAGCGCATTATCATTCAACCCCACCAAATGGTTCGCTTCAAACAATACTTCGACGAGTGAGCAGATTGGCGCTGTCCTGCAGTCTGACACCACTTCCGGCGCAGACGTGCCGGGGTTTATGAAAGTTGTTCCCGCCCTCATTCGTGTCATAAGCGGTGATGGACTACCCGACACTGGCGAAGGCGATAGTACACAGGAAAGCGCTGCCTCGACCGATGACGATCTCCCACCCGCGCCCGGATTACTCGCTAGCTACCCCGACCCCAATAACACTGGCCCAGCACGAGCTCCTTCTCAACCATACACCTCAACCAATGTATCCAACGATGCATACCTCATAACGCAATCGATTGATGGACAAACATTTGACCGATGCATCCAAGTGACAGGCAGTGATATTACAATCAGCAACTCAACAATCAACGGAGATTGCGAAACACCAGTCATAAACGATACCGGAAGCGGTAACTCGTATATTAATAATACTATTATAGGAGCGGGAGCAAAAAGCGCAGCAGGCGTACTATGTAGTGACTGCGTCATATCGGGCAACAACATCTCAAACGCCGTAGACGGGATTAAACTTGGATCAAATCAAGTAATCCAAGACAACTATATTCATAATCTCTCTGTAGGTATTGTTGGCGGTAATCCGACCCACAACGACGGCATGCAGTCGCAAGGCGGTACCAACGTTACGATCAGACATAACACGATTGATGGGTCATTTTGCCCAGCTATTGGTACCGATGGTGGCGCCTGTAACACCGCTATATTTATCAAAGTAGATCCAAGCCCTGTCTCGGGCTATGTTATCGAAGACAACCAAGTTGTCGGTGCGTGGCCATATTATGGTGTGCGCAGCTGCCCCGGTACGGAAGCCACTGTACAAAACAATAAG
>Ga0316190_10003983_pt1 | contig 10731 bp, 11 predicted proteins | sample Eddworburrow2_MG_FD_204929 | JGI IMG/M metagenome (GOLD analysis project Ga0316190, IMG submission 204929) | Coastal sediment microbial communities from Maine, United States - Eddy worm burrow 2 | ecosystem: Environmental > Aquatic > Marine > Coastal > Sediment | place: USA: Maine | collected... | reverse complement strand
GTCTGGCCTCTGTTGTCACGATATCGAACATACACGTCGTTGCCGTCTACGCTGAACCGCCATGATTGCCGCACTCCGCACACCGTTCACCTATCTGGTCGGCCTCTCGGCGACCGGTCTGGCCGCCATCGCGGTGATCATCATCAGCCTGCTGGCGCCCACATCTCCCCTCATCAATCGCATCGTGCGCGGATGGGCTCGCATCGTCTTGTGGTCCGGCGGAGTGCGCCTGAAGGTGATCGGCGTTGAACACGTCGACCCCTCCACTTCGTACGTCGTGGTCTCAAACCACCAGTCGACCTTCGACATCATGGCTCACTTCCTGGCCTTGCCGATTCCGATCAGGTTTCTGGCGAAAAAGGAGCTCTTCGGTGTGCCGCTGCTCGGGTGGGCTCTGCGGCGCCTGAACATGGTCCCCGTCGACCGGTTTGCGGGCAGAACCGTCTACAACGAGATCGAAACAGACGCGGCGACAACCATCGCTCAGGGCAACTCGATCATCGTCTACCCCGAAGGAACCCGCACCACCACCGGCGATCTGCTCCCCTTCAAGAACGGAGCGTTCTTCATCGGCGCCCATACCGGCCTTCCCTTGCTTCCGACCACCATCGAGGGTTCCTTCGAAGCCTGGCTACCGAGGGCCAAGATCATCAAGGGCGGCCCGATTACCGTCACCATTGGCACCCCGATCCCTACGCAAAACCTGACTGCGGAAGATGCCCCGCAACTGCGCGACAAGATTCGAACCGAGATCCAAGAGACTCTGACGGAGTTGCGATCACAAGAGGCTGATTGAACAAGCGCGCGCCGAGCGAGACGTCGGGGCGAACCTCCCGAGGACGTCCACGACACGTTCTGCATATGGCTCGAGCCGATCGCTTTTTGCAGAAAAGGCTTCCTCAGTCATAGACCCCGATCACATACATTTGCTCATCTCGAAGCTCGCACAACAACGCCCCCGCCGAGGTGACCATCTGATACCGGTCGACATGGCCCTCTCCCTGCCACCAGCGACCCAGCTTCCGCCACGGGCCGGCCCAGTTCAGAACCGGCTCCCAGCGGCTCCGCATGCGAACCCGGGAGGGCATACCGCCGTCCCATTCCACTTCAAGCAACTGGGGTTCCGGTGGTACCAGGGCGGGGGAAGGCCCGGGGGTCGAGCCCGGCCAGGGAGCACCGGGGTCCCGTTCAAACGCGGGAGGGTCGTCGCCCCACCGATGCCAGCGCACCTGCTCAATCGGGTCGCGGCCCCCCTGAGGCCTGCCTTCCAGCACTGCATCCGGTCCGAGCAAGGCCTGCACCCGGGCAACCGCCCGCTCCGCTTCGATCCGGGCCGAGACATCTTCCAGTAACGTCAACTGCCGTCCCTCCCCCGACAGGTCGGCCGGGGCAAGCGTCAATTGCACGATCCCACCAGGTATTCCCGCCGATTCGTTCCAGGCTCGTAACTGCCACCAGACACGTTCGGTGAGGGTTTCATCCGTGAACGGATCGGCACTACGCCACACCCGGGTCCGCACCGTGCCATCTGCAGCCCTCGCGCTCACTTCAACCCGGTGTGGCGCAACTCCGTTCTCCTTCATCGCCTCCATCAAACGATGGGAAAGGGCCCGGGCTGCGAAACCGACCTGTTCCAGAAGGACGAGCGGCTCTTCGAAACGCTCCGTCACGGAAGGGTCCTCGGGAAGGTCGCGCGGTTCGGGGCGCCGATCTTCACCGCTTGCCAACCGGTGGGCGTGCAGCCCGGCCTGTCCAAATCGAGACAACATGGCCGGTCTCGGCAGTGAGGCCAATTCCCCCAGGGTGCCGATCCCCAGCCAACGAAACGTAGCTACCAGTTCCTCTTTGCCCAGGACATCCACATCCAACGATGCCAAAAACTGCCGATCGTCATCGACGACGAACGGCTCTTCTCCGGCTACTGCCGCCGCCCAGCGGGCAGCAAACGGCCCACCGGCTAAGCCAATACGCCCTCCCGCTCCGGCCACGTCTCGAACCGCCCGAGCAAGGTTGGCGACGACAGCTCCCTCCCCGCCGTAGTAGCGAATGGCCCCATCGATAGGAACGAACAAGAGACCAGGATCGGACACTTCCACTCGCGGGACCAGTCCTTCAACTGCACTCGCTACCGGTTCGAAGGCGAGCGATTCGGCCGCATGGTCCTGCTCGAGGGTTGTCCCGCCCGGACAGAGCACTTCAGCCTCCGGGCGACGCATACCGAGTCGTACCCCCGCCTCACGGGCGTGCTGATTGAAAGCCACCACCCGGGGGGTGGCCGACCGGTCGACGACCAGACAGGCCCTATCCGGCGACGCGTCCGGCCGGCGCAACGGCCAATCGGGAAACCATACGCACAACGTCCGCACCATCGTCCTCCACCTCTATCACCCGCTCGATGCCGGACATTCCTTTGCCGGATGCTTCCAACATCAGCCGCCGCCCTTCGAGACGCCCATGACCGGCGTCGGGACCCTCCCAGGTCACCTCTCTGCCCTGGTAACGCACATAGGCCACCCCGGCAGGTAGATCGCCGCCCAGCGGCCGCAGCAACAGGGCAGATCGCCGCGACCTGGCCAGGGCCGCCAGCCGCCGCACTACCGGTTCCCGGACTCCCGCCGGGACTTCTGCATACACCGCACGGATCCCCTCCAACAGAGCGGCCGCCGCCTTTGGCCACAGCAACCGATCCGAGCACCGCACGATCACCAACCGTTCCGGCGAGATGCCTGCTTCCCAGGCAGCCAAAGGATTCATCCACCCGCGCACATCCAGATACACCACCGGACCGGTCCGGGCAGATGCGGCCAGCATCGACAACCCCACTCGCGTGAGCCCGAGACCGGGTGGTCCGACCAGGCCGATCACCTTGCCCGGCTCGAGAGTCAGGTGACCGGAAGGGACGTTGCGAGCGTTTTCCACAGGAAGTCCAATCTATCGAACATATGTTCGATAGGCAAGAGCGCGAAAAAGTAGCAATCCTGATTGCACCATGCCACCCACGTCGGGGAATCTGGAAGAGTCGAAAGACGTCGTCTCCTAAACGCTGATGTCGCGTCGACGAAACGTGAAGGTCGCCACCAGCACGAAAAATGCGCTCAATCCGATCAGTACCCCGGCGTGCCCCCAGTGGAGCCCGTTGACCAGGGGCTGGTGGTCGCCGTAGTAGTAGAACGGGGTCAATGGATGTGCTGCCTCCAGCCAGTCCACGATCGGGGCCAAGGTCTGAATCAGGAAGGCCACCAATGCCACCCCGGAAGCCACCCCCAGGCTGAGGCCGCGCTTTCCGGTGGCAGCGCCGACGGCTAGGGCGAGCGTGCCGAACACCATCCCAAGCAAGACTCCGCTGAACGAGGCGGCGGCCAGGTTCACCATGGAGATATCCATATCGACCGCGACCGCCCCCACCGCCGTTCCGGTGAACACACCTATACCCAGCAACAACACCAGCACGAACATCGCTCCTAGTTTCTGCAGGATCACGTAGGTGCGGGTCACGGGTAGTGCCAGCAGGAGATCCATGGTCCCCGCCTCTTCCTCTCCCGCCACGGCCGCCGCACCGACGCCAATGCCAAGGGCGAGGGTCAGCAAGGGCACCAGCCAACCGAATGCCTGCGACGTCAGATATCCGTCGGGGGAAAACAAGGCTGCTCCGGATTCCACCCCGAACATCGCCAGCAGTGCGTCCGGGTAGTCGGCCAGCAAGGATTCATACGCCGATTGCTGCTGTACGAAGAAGGTGTACGTGGCGGTGATGGCTACCAGATAGCCGATCGATCCCGCGATCCACCAGATCATCGATCGCCTGCGGTCCCGCAGTGTCTTGGCGAAAACATTACGAAGCATCGGCTTCACCCCGGTAGTACTGCAGAAACAGCTCCTCGAGATCCGCTTCATGGCTGACCACGTTGGTGACCTCAAACCTCGCCGCCGTCTTGATGAGCTCATGGACCGAGCCGACCACCCGGCAGCTCACCACGGCGTCGTCGACCGAGACGTCTTCGACATTGGGGAGGGCTTCGAAGGCCGCGGCCGGAATGGGGCTCGCAAAGTGCAGATCGAGGCGGCGCGGCGCCCGTGCTTTGAGAGTGTCCAGTTCCTCAACGACCACCATCTTGCCTTCACGGATGATCCCGACCCGATCGGCGATACGCTCGACTTCCGACAGCACGTGGGACGACAAGAACACCGTCCTGCCATCCTCTTTTGCCTCGTGCACGAGCCGGTAGAACTCCTGTTGCATGAGCGGATCCAGCCCGCCGGTGGGTTCGTCGAGGATCAATACCTTGGGGTGGTGCATGAAGGCCTGCACCAGCCCAACCTTCTGTTTGTTGCCGCTCGAGAGATCACCGATTTGGCGGCTGAGATCGAGCTCGAGCCGCTCGGCCACCTGCGGGGCGTCCCCGAGATCGTTCATCTTCCGCAGGTTGGCGATGTAGGTGAGCATCTGGACACCGGACAGGTTCCCGTAGAGCGCCAGTTCGCCGGGCAGATATCCGATGTCGGACCGGACCCCGACTCCGTCGAAGTACGGATGCTTGCCAAGGACCCGGCTGGTGCCCCGCGTCGGCCGCAAGAGGTCGAGCAGCAGCCGGATCGTCGTGGTTTTGCCTGCCCCGTTCGGACCCAGGTATCCGAACACCTCACCCTGGTCGACGTCGAGATCCAGGTCGACGATGCCGCGTTCTTTCCCGTAGAACTTGGTCAGACCTTCCGTGTGGATTGCGACCGTCATAGCCGCGATGCTAGACCCGGCCGATCAGGGCGAATCGCCGGTTCGCTCCTCGAGGTCCTCGATCGTCTTGGGCCAGTCGTCCTTCAGCAGACGAGAGAGCGAACGATCGGCCAAGAGCTTGCCATTCGTCTGGCAGGTGGCGCAGTAGTTGGTTTCGTTGCTCGCATAGACGATGCGCTGGACCTTCGAACCGCACACCGGGCAAGGCTCCCCGAACTTCCCATGTACCGCCATGTCCGGCCGAAAAGCCGTCACCTTGGTCGGGAACCCCTCTCCGACCTCGGCGCGGAGCCGATCGGTCCACTCGATCAGGGAGGACTTGACCGCCTCGTAGAGACGGGCGACCTCGTCTTCGGTCAGCCGACTGGTTCGTTTGACGGGTGACAGGTGGGCCCGGTGCAGGATCTCATCCGAGTAGGCGTTTCCAATCCCTGAGAAGATGCGCGGATCGGTGAGGGCTCGTTTCATTGTGCGGTTCTCTTTGGTCAACGCCTCAGCGAATTCGGCCGGGGTCGCCTCGAGCGGCTCCACTCCCCCACGATCATGCTGAGCGAGGGTTTCTTCGCCCCGCACGATCCAGAGACCGGCCCGCTTCCTGGTGGCCGCTTCGCGTAGCAAGAGGCTCCCCTGTTCGAAGTCGAACGAGGCCAGGCCAATCTTGCGGGGGATCGCGGCCCCCGGAGCCGTCCAGGCAAACCGGCCGGCCACCATCAAGTGGATCACCAAAAACAAGTCGTCGCCCATGTCAAAGACGATGCGTTTTCCGATGCGACGCAGGGCCACGACCATGTGACCTTCGACCGCTGAGAGAGGTGGATCGTAGGTGCGCAACACCGACGGGGACACGACCCGGACCTTCTGCAGGGTCTCCCCCACGATGAGCCGCTCCAACGCTTCGAGGTAAACCACCACATCGGGAAGTTCCGGCATGGGAAGAAGTTATCAGTTCTCAGTCATCAGTTGTCAGATAGGAGCGGACCCCCGAAGGGGTCCGCCTTCAACCAATAACCAACAACTCCCTAGTCGTCGCTCTTGAGAGTCTTCTCGAAGTCCTCTTCAAAGGAGACCACCCGCCGGCCGCTCTTCTCAGCGCCTGCGCCCTGATCACGATCGCCTCCCCGGTCACGATCGCCTCCCCGGTCGCGGTCACCACCACGGTCGCGGTCACCACCACGGCCACGATCGCCACCACGGCCACGATCGCCACCACGGCCACGATCGCCACCACGGTCACGGTCACCACCACGGTCGCGATCACCACCACGGTCACGGTCCCGACCGCCTCCACCAGAGCCAGCCCGCTGGAGAGCTTCTTCCGATGGCTCCACCTTCTCGGCGAGGTCGAGGTTGACCTTGCCCATCCGGTCGATCTCACGGACAACAACCTTGACCTTGTCGCCCAGATTGAAGTAGTCCTCGACCCTTTCGACCCGTCGTTCCGAATCGATCTTGGAGATGTGTAGCAGACCATCGCGGCCCGGCAGGATGTTGATGAACGCACCAAACTTGGTGATGTTCACCACTTCACCGTCATATTCCTTGCCAACCTCAGCCTCGGGCGGGAACGCAAGTTGCATGACCTTCTCTTTGGCCAAGGCCAGCGAGTCTGCGTCGGGCGAACCGATCCGGACGATGCCCTCGGCACCTTCTTCTTCGATTTCAATCGAAGCACCCGTGGTCTCCTCGAGCTCACGGATGTTCTTGCCCTTCGGACCGATGATCTCGCCGATCTTGTCCTTGGGTATCCGGACGGCCTCGATACGCGGGGCCCATTGATTGAGCTCGGCGCGCGGGCCGGGCAGGGCTTCGTTCATCTTTCCGAGGATGAAGAGCCGCGCATCCTTGGCCTGGTCGAGCGCTTCGGTCAGCACTTCGGAGGGCAACCCCTGGATCTTCGTATCGAGTTGCAGAGCCGTGATGACTCCGGCCGTGCCTGCCACCTTGAAGTCCATATCTCCCAGGGCATCCTCGGCTCCGATGATGTCCGTGAGCGTCACGAACTTCCCGTCCTGCGAGACCAGACCCATGGCAATCCCGGCTACGGGCTCCAAGATCGGCACCCCGGCATCCATCAACGAAAGGCTCGATGCGCACACCGAGGCCATCGACGTCGACCCGTTCGAGGCCAAGACCTCAGATACCAGACGCAACGCGTACGGGAACTCGTTCTCGTTTGGTACGACCGGCAACACCGCCTTTTCGGCCAGTGCCCCGTGACCAATCTCGCGGCGCTTGGGACCACGCATGAAACCCGCCTCACCCGTTGAGAAAGGCGGGAAGTTGTAGTGGTGCATGTAGCGCTTGGAATCCTCGAGGGCGAGGGTATCCAGCATCTGCTCCATCTTGAGCATGCCCAGGGTGGCAATGTTGAGAACTTGAGTCTCACCACGCTGGAAGAGACCGGACCCGTGGGTCCGAGGAACGATTCCGACCTCGGCAGTGATCTCGCGAATGTCCTTGGGTCCGCGCCCGTCGAGTCGCACTCCCTCGTTGACCACGCGCTCGCGCATCATCGTTTTCGAGACCTTCTTGAAGGCGCGCTTGGCAGGAGTCAGTTCGTCCGGATCTTCGATCCCTAATTCGGCCACGACCTGCTCAAAGGCAGCATCTTCTGCCTTCCCGCGATCCTGCTTGCCGGGAATGGTGATGACATCCACGAGCTTGGGACGGGCGGCGTTCTCGACGCGCTCGAAGAGCTCGCCGCTGAAATCCACGACCGTTGGCCACTCGCGAACCGGGATCTCGACTTTGCCGGCCAATTCCAGCTGCAGATCGATGGTCTGGGCGATGTAGGCCTTCGACTCCTCGAGCCCGCGTGCAACCGTTGCTTCGTCGCTGGCGGGTTGCCCGGCGGCGATCAATCGCAGCCCGTCCGGCGTGGAGCCGGCTTCCACCATCATGATGTCGACTTGGCCTTCTGCGTTGCGCCGGCCGGCCACGACCAGCTCGAAAACCGCGTTCTCGAGCTCTTGATACGTCGGATTGACGATCCAGCTGCCGTCACTCAGAGCGAGCCGGACTGCTCCGATTGGCCCCTCGAAGGGAATCCCACTGATCGTGAGAGCTGCCGAGGCGCCGTTGAGCGAGATGATGTCGTATGGGTTCTCACCATCGATGGACATCACCGTTGATACGACCTGCGTCTCGCAACGGAACCCGTCTGCGAAAGACGGACGCAAAGGACGGTCGATCAGCCGGCAAGCCAAAATGGCCTGTTCGCTGGCGCGACCTTCGCGACGGAAGAACGAGCCGGGGATTTTCCCAGCCGCGTACATGCGTTCTTCAACGTCGACGGTGAGGGGGAAGAAGTCGATACCTTCCCGGAGTTTGTCGTTGGCGGTAGCGGTAACCAGGACATTTGTGTCTCCGGTCTGAACCGTCACCGCGCCGCTGGCCAACCCGGCCAGCTTGCCTGTATTGATGGCGACCTCTTTGTCGCCCACGAGGCCGCGTACCGTGATTTCGGTCACGCTTACCTCCCTTTCGGTATGGAGGGAGGGCGGGCCAATTACCAGTTGTCATGCCTCTTCAAAAGAGGAGGGATGACAACTGACAACTGGACTCGTCCGTCCCTCGCGTCGGTTGTTTTCGGAGTTCGTCGGCGGGTCCCGGGCCCGTCGCCCTTGGAGTGATCCAAGAGCAAGAGAGCGGCCGACCGGCCGCCCTCCCGAAATCTTCTATCGGCGCAAGCCGAGTTTTGCAATCAACGATCGATACCGTTCGACATCTTCACGCCGAAGGTAGTTCAAGAGGCGCCGGCGCTTGCCGACCAGCATCAGGAGCCCGCGACGGCCGTGGTGATCCTTCTTGTGCTCACGAAGATGATCCGTGAGGTGATTGATGCGCTCCGTCAGGAGCGCGACCTGGACCTCGGGCGAACCCGTGTCACTGTCGTGCTGGCCGAACTCTTCGATGATGGTTTTCGTGTCTTTCATTCACACACGCGCATAGCTAGGGGAAGGGGAACGGTGGGAAGTGTAGCACCGGTTCGACATAGTCACGAGTCCGGTGCGATGGGTCACGATGCTTTTCGCCAGCAGGGTCACGGCCGCGGTCTGCGAGCCGCCAACCCTCCGACCAACATCGCAACCACTCCCCCCAGCACCCCCGCGAATTGCCGCAAACCGAACTCGGTCGCATCCCCGATTCCTATCACATCTGCCAGCGCGGAGATCAGCACGAGGACGGCTCCGGCAGTGGCGACCACGATGCCCAGGGTTCTACGAGACATTTCCGTCCTGTTCGTCCTCATCTGAGCGGCCGGCCTCGGGAAGGTTCGGGGGCACGACTGCTTCGACTTCGACCTCCACTTTCCAGGCCGGATCGATCAACGCAGCCACCACAACCATCGTCGCGGCAGGCACCGCTTCGCCGAATATCTCCCGGTGGGCACGGCCTACCTCGTCAGCGTCGACTGGATCGGTCAGATACATCCTGGTCCGGACCACGTCGGCCGGAGAGGCGCCCGCCTCTTCGAGCACCGAGACAATGATCTGGCCGCATCGCAGCATCTGCCGGTACGCCGTGCCTGCGACTTCTTCGCCGGCATGGGGTATAGGTGCCGTGCCGGCCACAAGCACCCGGCTACCGACTCGGAGTGCGCGGGAGAATCCATACTCAGGTTCGTAGGAAGAACCCGAGCTGAAATGTTCGCGCTCACTCATGAGGTGACCCGGGAATTGGGAATCTCTGCTCACGTGTCATACCGCTCCCCCAAAAGCCGTCTCGCCAAAGCGATATCTCCTTCAATCTGCGCCATCAACAGATCAACGCCGGAAAACCGTATCTCCTCACGCAATCGGTGTTTGAATCGTACACCGAGGGTCTGCCCGTACAGGTCGCCTTGGAACCCCAGCAGGTGGACTTCGACGGTCAAGACTTCGCCGCCGAAGGTGGGTCGGACGCCGACATTCACCACCCCGGGAGTCAAGCGGTCTCCCATACTGACTTCGACCGCGTAGACCCCGCGAGCAGGCACCGCCATCTCGTCCGAGAAAGACAGGTTCGCGGTGGGAAAGCCGATGGTCTTTCCTCGTCCATCACCCGGCACGACCAGGCCGCGCAACTCGAATGGCCGCCCCAGGGCGCTCTCGACGCCTTCCACATCACCCGCGGCCAGGAGCGAACGAATAGCCGAAGACGAAACCGTCGCTCCATCGCCCCGCAGAAGCTCGACCGCGTCAACTTCAAAGCCGTGCCGGGTTCCTTCCTCCCGCAGCGCACCAACATCCCCTTCCCGGTCACGGCCGAACCGGAAATTGGATCCGATAACAACCAGCCTGGCTCCCAACGAGCCGAGCAACACCTGGTGGATGAACTCGGCAACATGCATGTCGCGGACCTGCTCGAAGGGAAGCACTCCAACGAGGTCAACCCCGAGCGACTCCAGAATCTCGAGACGCTGTTCGATCGTGGTCAAGAGACGTGGTACTCGCTCGGGGGAAACGAGGCCAAGTGGATGACGATCGAACGTGAGCACAGCCCGCTGCGGAACCTCCAAGATGACGGCGCGGGTCGCGAGATCCGACAAGACGGTCTGGTGACCACGATGCACACCGTCATACACACCGATCGTCACCGCCGATCCTCCCGGCGGGGCCGGGCCCCACAAGCGCGGGTTTCCCCGCAACACTTTCATAACAGGACCACCTCAGCCACCGCCTGGGGACCGGACTTCCGGTACACCGCCAAGAGCTCCCCGAATTGATCGAGCACCCGGAAGGGCTCGTCATCTTCGATCTGGGCGGCAGAGAATGAACCCTGAAACTGCCTGCCGTGGCGAACAGCCTCGGCCGTAGCCGCGTCGGCTTCGATCGAAGGCAAGTCTGCCAAACCCGCCGCAGGCAGCACAACGAGGCTCTCCAGCCGGTCTTCTGCAGCCGCTTGTTCAAGATCTGTGATCCGGTATCCGTTCAGCTCCACATCCAGGGAACCGGCCCGTGTCCTCCTCAGCGAAGCGAGGTGGGCTCGTCCGCCAAGCGCCTGAGCGATGTCGTCCG
>Ga0316190_10003982_pt1 | contig 10731 bp, 11 predicted proteins | sample Eddworburrow2_MG_FD_204929 | JGI IMG/M metagenome (GOLD analysis project Ga0316190, IMG submission 204929) | Coastal sediment microbial communities from Maine, United States - Eddy worm burrow 2 | ecosystem: Environmental > Aquatic > Marine > Coastal > Sediment | place: USA: Maine | collected... | reverse complement strand
TTGCGGCGTTAGCATTCAGCACCGAATAGACTTCCTTGTTCTGAACCCGACGAGCAGCGTTGCCATGCATTGCAGGCGTCCGCGAGATCGCATCGAGGTCGTCGTTGACAATCGTCTCCCAAGTGACGGAGAACTTCCGCCCGAACTTCTCGACCTTGTATGACTCTTTCGAGTCGCTCATCGCTCCTTCGGGATACGGATTGTTCTCCGGCACCATCAAGAGATCCGGGCTCTCGCTGTAGCGTACCCGATTGATCTGCTTGAAGTCTGGCACTGACGGCGCTTGGCGAGCCCACAATGACCATGTGAACATCGCTTCTTCGTAAGCGCCGAGCAACGACTTGTTACTGGCATCGAGAAGCAGATTCGCAAATCGTCCGGTGGTGTGGTACGCAGCACTGTCTCGTTCGATCGCGTAACGATCGATCGTGGAACGGTGCCCCATGCCGATCATCGCGATATCACGCGGCTGCATCCGAGCGGTATTGATCCCACCGCACTGAAGCATACGCTCGACCATTCGGAACATGCTCATGTGCTGGAAGTCCCGAGCATCAGCATGCGGCTTCGCCCCTTCGAAGGGATCGTAGGTCCGCACTCCCGCACCGGACACGGCGCGAATGATAAGCCCGTCTCGCATTGCAGCAGTCAAGCGATCGATGCCCTGCCCCACGACGCGGGCACCTCCGCCCTCGGTCGTTGAGCCAGCGGCTTGGTTTCGTCCGATAGTCACTTTCAAAATCCTTTCGCGGGCGGCATTTAGTGGAGTGCCGTTCTCACACATCTCGTCCGCAATGCTGCGCTCGATGCGTGCTCCCTTGCACAGTGCTTGAATCTCCCTGCGGCGCTTGCCGTCCGCCTTGAGTGCCCGCTCGATGCGGGTTTCGATTGCCAGGCTGCGCTCGGTTTCCGAGCCGACGCCTGCGCCCACAAGCTCTCCCTCTTCGACCACTGCCTCGGAAGTTTCGGACGTGGCTTCATCGACCAGCTCCTCTTCTTCTTCGGTTGCGGGAAGCGGAAGATGTTTTGCGGCCCACGCTGCAATCGCGTCATCGTCTTGCAAGTCGTCGGGCATACCGCGCTCGATCAGCAGTTGTCGTAGAGTCTCGTTCATTGGTTTGGTTCCCTTAGTGGAAAGTGATAAGTCGTAGCTCCGAGCCAACGACTCTCGCACGACAGAACGCTCGTCAGCACCGGTTGACACAATCGATGCGTTTATTGCACGCCATTTGCGAACGATGTTTGCCGGCCCTTCAACCGACTGATCGCCCACCATTGTTTGCTCGCCCCTCATTACCTGTTCGATAGCGATCGGGACGGCTGTGATCGAAAAGTCTTTGAGGTGTCCCTCGCTCACTTTCCGAAACGTGGATTCGCTATCCGCATCGGAAGCGAAGTACGCTCGACCGATCAGCTCATCGCCTTTGGTCTGAATACCTCTCACGCTCCCATACACATTCCGAACGGTCGTCCCGTCGTGGGAATCGACTATCGGAACTTGAGGATCGTTGCGCCTGAACTCGACACCGGACATATCGAGCACTTCGGCAACGACCTCGCCGCGGTCATAGTCAAACCGCGACACAGGTTCCTCGGTTGCGATCACTACCTCGAAGGAGCGATCGTTCTCGGTAACTGTATTGATTCGGACGACCGCTTCTCGAAGCACCCAATGCTTCGGGTCTGCGATCTCCTCAGCATTACGCCAGCGCCGCTTCGCTTCTTTCAGTTGGCGCTTCACTTTCGGCATCGGCATTATTGGTCCCCGGAGGTTGGTTGAATTGTGGTGGAGCAACGGGAGCGGGCGGCGGCTCTGCTTCGTTCGCCTGTGCCTGCACGACCTCTTCCGCAACGTCCTTCGTCAAGCCGAGCGTCATCAGCAGTGCGACCGCTGCATCTTCCGCAACCGAATCGTTTGCTACGCCAGCAAGGATCTCGATCGCTGCAAGGATCTGCGAACCATTGAGCGTGCTCGACGCTACGTCCTCTCCTGACGCGGAGGTCCCGAGCCCGAGTTCTTCAGCGAACAGTTCCTCCGCCCTGCGTTGCCGCATGACGTGCTTCCAGTTCTTGCCCTTCTGGCCGAGTTCATCCCGAAGAGTCGAGAGGTTCGCTTTGATCGCTCGCTCGCTCGCCATCTCCTCCTTCATCGGATCGACCCATTCCCAGCCCGTTGACTGGTGCTCTGCTGGGCACGCATCTGGTCCTTCAGTGAGAAGCTCGGTCATGTCCGGGAAGTCGGGATGTTCGATCATTGCTGCGGCGATGCAGAACTCCCAGTGAACTCTCTCGGTCAAACGTGTCACCAGGTAGTCTTGCCACACCCGGAAGCGTCGACGATCTTCGAGCTGGCTCGCCCGGTTGCTGCTGTAGTTGGTCTTGCTGTAGTCACGCGCGACCGTCTCGTAGGACAGCCCTGTGCCGACAGCGATCCCTCGCAGCATCAAGGAGATCCAAGGTTCATTCTCGCTGGCACCCGATCCGGGATGGCCGAACGAAATCTTCTCTCCCTTCGCCAGATGCATGATCAGGCCAGGCTGAATCCAATCGTATGTATTGCTGTCTGCGTCCTCGGAGTCCTCCGCACTCGGAGTCGAGAGCACCGAGGAGAATGGTCCGTCTGTTTCGATTGCTGCCGTGAAGCACGCTGCGATAGCCGATGCCTGAAGCTCGTTGTCGAGATAGGTCCCGAGACTGCGTAACCATTCGATCGCCGGTGCGAACCACGAGACGCCTCGGCTCTGGCCGATGCGATCCCTGCGGTACAGATGAATCATTCGGTTTGCTGGGATCGGGATCACTTCAGAGCGAACCGATATCTGCTGATCAGGATGCGCCTTGTAGACGTAGTACACCTGCGGCTGCCCGTCTGCATCGATCAGGATGCCGCGTTCGATACGCGAGCCGTCCTCAAGCGGACGAATCGTGTCCATCTCGATCGCAAGTCGGTCTGCTTCGATCAGTTCGAGTGCCATCGGCACCGGGCGTCGTACTCCCTTGTGCTGTCGATCCACGGGCACGACATGAACAAAGCACTCTCCACCTTCGGCCATCTCTCGCTGGCAGAGTCTTTGAAGCTCTGCGAAGGACAGTTGCCCGTTCACATCGCATTGCCGCGTCCACTGCTTCCAAGTCTTATCGCGGCGCTCGTTCAGCGATTCGTCCTCCGAGACGTGCTGAACAACGATGCCGCGTCCGACTACGCTCGACACAATCGTATCGACCACGCCGCTCGCGTATGCGTTATCTCGCACCAGCATTCGCGCCCACTTGCGAACCGCGTCTGCGCCGTATGGCTCGCGGTTCTCCTGGTCTGCGGATCTGTTCTGCGGATTCGACCTCGCGTTGAGTCGATCAGGGCGGGCTGATGCGTAGGCACGCTCCAACTGCGTTCGCGCGTGCTTCCTTCGCAGCGCGATGTTCGGTGCAAGAGTCTCGATGACGCTATCGAATACCTTGGCAATCATCACCGGCTCGTCCTCCCCATCTTCGCGACGTGAGCGATACCAGTCGTCTCACGGGCCGCCTGAATCTCAAGTCGCCGGCGCTCGTCAAAGAGCTTGCCGATGTCGAGATAGGTGAAGGACCGAGGGCCGATCTGGTACGCCTGCACCGCGCCCGAGAGGAGCTTGTCGATGGCAGTCTGTACCGCAGCGAGTTGTGAGGAAGCGCTTGACATGCCCGAAGCATCGCAGCAAGCGACGCCGAGCGTCAACATTCCAAGCGGCGATTCTATGCTACCGCTGCGACCCTTCCTGAGTATCCGGGTCATGGATCTGGACCGGCATCGGTGCAATCCACGACGCGAGGCGAAGCAGCAGGATCGCAAGCTTCGCTCGCCAGAGAGTGCGATTCAGATGCCTGATCGTGATATCGAGTTGGACGTTTGCGAATACCTCGCGGGCGTCGATTGCCATCTTACGTTTCACTATCGATCTCCGGGTCCCAGGGGTCCTCGACTCGCCAGACTCGTTCGCAGAGTCCGCATTCAAGATACCGGCGGACGAACTTCAGCGCTGGGAATCGCTGCGTGTTACGCACGCTAGTGAATCGCTGACCCTCTTGTTCCGGGGTCCTCTTCGCCCTGCACGATTCGCACTCCGGTGGGACATACCTCTTCGGCCTCGGCGTCATCGTCTCGCTCCTTGGATCCAGCCCCCGTTGCGTGTTTGATACGGCGAGGTCCGCTGCATCGGTGCTCGCTTCTTTTTCGGAATCCGAGCTTCCTTCTGTGCTATCGCCTGACTCACTTCGGTCGGCTGCATCTTTACCACCTCTGATAGAAGTCGCACGCCCTTCATCGAGGCGGCCGCGGCTGCGTTGTAGATTGCGTCGAGATAGTGATTGTTTTTGTTGTGACATATCCAGTACGTTTTCTCTCCCTTGCCCTCGGTGAACTCCTTGACCCACTCTTCGGCGCAGATGTGCTGCGGAAAGACAATATGACGCCGCGAGCCCAAAGGTGCAAACAGGCTCAGGCTTCCGGGGTTGAACTGATTCTTCTCGTCGAGGGGAGGTGTCAGGAATCTTTCGTGAATCCACTTCTTCCAGTAGTCCGTATCGAGATGAATAAGCCAGAGCTTTTGGTGCGGCTGATAGCGTCCGTGAATGTGGAAGCCCACGTCCACCTTCTGCGTATTATCGGTTCGCGGCTCGCGATAGGGCACCATCCCCTTTGTTGCGAAGAACGGGTTGCCCCCGACCTTGCGAACGAACTCATAGGCTGCGTCGGTGAAGTCCCCTGAGTCAACGAATATCGAATCGATCGTTCTCGTTGCGCCGGTGAGGTCGACGATCTTCGTCCCGAGTATCTCCTCGCGCCACTTTATCAAGGTCCGATAGATGTTCGGCTCGCTGGACTCCTTCGTCATCTCAGGAGAGGTGCCAGGAACTTCCGCTACCCCGTAGTCGAGCACGCAACCGCCCCCGCCCTTGAACCAGGCAACGAGCACCCAGTGGCACGAATACTTGCCGAGGTCGATCCCTGCCGTGATGCAGATAGTGTTCGCCGGTGCTTGCAAGCGAGCCAGCCCGGAGATCCGAGAGGACACAAGGGAGACAGTGAGTCCGCTCGACTCTGGGCCCTCTTCCTTCGGAGGGTCGTTATCGTCCTCTGTAGCCACTGCCTCGGCACCGAGGTCGGCTACGCGATTGAAGTACGCTTGGATCGCCGAGAGTTCCATCGGCTCTTTGTCTGGGTGCTCGGTCGCGTCGAAGGAGTGGACGTTCGACACGATGCAGCCGAAGTCCATCGCCTCTTTGTTGTCCCTGTAGAAACGAAACGCCTCTCTTGCATCCGGGTCATCCGTTCCGCGAAGCTCCCTCATCTCAACGTACTTCTGCCAGAGGTCCATGCGATCCGGCTTCATAATCATCTTGCGATACCGCTTGCCGTTCCAGCTTGGTTTCTGCGCGGGGTCTGTGTACTTGAACGCAATACACTTACGGTTCTGAGTGGTGCAGAGCATCACGCGCGAGACCCTCCGGCGCCCGGTGCCAAGTCCTCCGACGTCCTTCTCGATTATGTCCTCGTTCGATGCGATCAGCGCATCGCTCTTGGCAGACTCTCGGCTCTCGATGTCGTCGATAAGCCCGAGCGTTGGTCGGGCATCGCGATAGTTCGTACCTCGGATGGGTCCATCGATTCCGAGGGCTGCAAAGATTTGTCCGTTCGCTACCGACTCGCATTCATCCGGCCACTCATCCGGCAGCATCTCTCGCGTGATCGTGGGGAACGCAATGTGATCTGCTGCGAGCCCGATGTTCGTATAGCAACCCGCAACGGTCTGCATTCTGCATCGACTCGACCAACCTCCGACTGCTTGGAACGGGACTCCAATCTCGGGGAAGTCCGCAATCAGCAATGGGTTCTGTTGCAGCCGCTCCCTGATCGTCATCAGTTCGTTCTGGCTCTTCCCCTGGCTCTTGCCGATCACGCACGGGAAGTTCGACAGCCCCTTCATCATCAAGTAGATACTTCCATACATCGCTAGCCGCGTCTTGCCCTCGCCGCGTGGCCCCGCGATTGCATGATCTCCACCGTACTGCGCTGCGTAGAGAATCGCTTCGAGCATAGCCGCGCGATCCGAAGTGAACTCCTCGAAGAACGTGGACGCGAAGTATGTCGTAAAGAAGAGCTGAGGGTCTTGAAGAGAATCGTTCCTGCGATTGATATCCTCAGGGATCGGTATCGTCAGGTCGCGCAGCCTGGCTCGCTTCGCTGACATGCGAGCGGCCTGCGTCTCCCTCTCGTCCCCTTCCGAGGTCACTCTGAAGTCCGCTGCCAGAGTCGGGTCGAGCTGGGCTAGGATCATTCTCTGATCCTTCGGACTGAAGCGCTCCAGCACTTGCACTAAGTCCGAGTTCTTCAAAGACCGAAGCGAAGCGATTTCCATCGGGTTCAGCGGGCGTTCCAAAGAGATCGTCACGTTGATTCTGCGCCTCGCACGCCAGTAGGGTTCGCATCGCGCGGTCGATGTCACGCCGGGAAGCGTTCTTGTCTGCGAGAGTCTCAAGCACCCTTCGCACTCCCGCCTGCTTCGCTACCTCCGGGATCGGCCAGCGCTGCTTCACTGCACGCTCGAACAGTTGAAGCTCTCCCCTGACGCTCATTTATTCAGTGCCTTGTACTTCGCTATTGCCGATGCGATCGTCTGGTCCATGTCAAGATACTTGTATTCTCCGATGCGTCCTCCGAGAGTCAACCTCGGAAACGCCAGCTTCGCCGCCTTGGCGCATGCTGCGTATACCTCGCTGTTCCTCGTGTCCCTGATCGGGTAGTACGGCTCTGGGTGCTCGGAGTAAAGCGCCGGGATGTCGCTGGTTACGACCGAGATGTTTCTATCCTTCTCGGATGCGTCAGCGTGCTTCGTTAAGTGGGCGAGGTCGTAGAAGTGCCGATGCTCGATTGTCCGCAATGCTGGCACAGAGTAGTCGCACCAGTTCAAAACCGCATTGCCCTGCTGATCTCCCTCGTGAAGCGCGACCTCGAATCGCATTGTATTGTACTCCAAGTCGGGGAAGCCACTAACTAGCCGATCGACAGGTCCGCAGTAAACGATGCGGCGCGCGATCTTGCACCACTCTTCATACGACTTCGTTTCATATCTGGTTGCAAGTTCAACCGTGATGCGCCAATCATCGAGCATCTGACCGATGAGGTTCGTGTATCCTCCGATCGGCATTCCCTGGTAGTCAGTGCTGAAGTAGTTTTCTTCGTACGTTAGTCGGATCGGCACTCTTTGCACGATCGATATCGGTAGCTCCGACGGCTCTCGATGCCACTGCTTCCTGGTGTAGCCGTAGAAGAACAGCTCATAAAGCAGTCGCCCCATTCGACTGAGCAACCACTCCTCGGCATTGCGAGGGTTCGGAATCTTGATCGCTGCGGCTGCGAGTTCCGCTCTCGCTTCCTGCGGGCTTGTGACGCCCCAGACCTGAGCGAGCGTCATAAGGTTTATCGGGAACGAGTAGGCGTTGCCGCTTGCGATCGCCTTGGGTTTGTTGATAAACGTATTGAACGCTGCGAACCTCTGAACGTAGTCCCAGACCTGGCGGCTCTTGGTGTGGAAGATGTGAGCGCCGTACATCCCGACGTGTATCCCCTCGATCTCTTTGTCGAATGCAGCACCGGCGATGTGATCAGCGCTATCGATAACCAGGCAGCGCTCCCCGTTGTCGGCTGCTTGTCGAGCGAAGGTGGCACCAAAGAATCCCGCGCCGACGATCAGATAGTCATACGGTTGTCCCGACATTGTCGCTTCCATACTTCCTTAAGGTTGGACGTGATCATCGTGAACTCGTAAGGGTCACGATCCTCCACGTCGAAATAGCCAAATGTTTCGCAGTCCACTTCGTAGATAGCCCGCACTCGCTTGGCAAGCTCCTCGTCGTAGTAGTCTGCGTATGGTTTCCGTGGCTTGGTCGTGCCTGCATCGTGCTGTTTGACATGCGCCTCGATCCCGAAGTTGAGCCCGAGTCGCTTGCTGACCTTTGCCCAGTCGTGATGCAGATGTTCGTATCGAATCACAGCATCGAGTTCAGGCAGCAACCATCGCCACTGCGGGTGCGTCAGCGAGTACTTGACCGAGAACGGATTGAACTTCGTTACCTTCTCGGTTCGTTCGAGCTTCTCTATGAACTCGCGGAATGAATTGCAGCCCTTGGCAATACCACACGCTCCGTTGCTCTTCTTGCCGCTTTCCCACAATCGATAGAACGAAACGGTCCTCTCCCACGGGTTGCGGCATTGCCCGATCTTGAATCGCTCATCGTACTGCGGCCGGCTCATCACTTTGCCAGCGAGGATAGCGGCAATCGGCATGTGGTTATGGGATACCGACAGGCTTGGACTGTATCGCGACTGGTAGTACGCGAGCACGTTACGCTTCGCACCGATCAGTAGGTAGTCGAGCAGGTGGCTCTTGAACTCGTAGTGAAGCGATGTCGATGCGGTTCGCGGGACCTTCGTGAAGAGAATAGCTCGCTTCGGGCGCTCACCTCGCTCTGCTTCTATCAGTGCTTGGTTCCTTGCCGCGAGGTCCGCCAATAGCGTATTGATATCGTGGTCGGCTCGCTTCATCGATTGGTCCTCCACGCTTGCACTGCGAACGGGATCCAGCAGAGCATCAGGATTGCGAGCACTACCCACGCCGGAATAAGTGACTCAAACCACTCACGAAACTCGAAGATACTCATGCCTGTTCCTCGCGATACGACTCGTACAAGTCCTTCAGTTCGCCGCTCTTGATCTCCGCGACTGCCTTGAGGGTCATGCCCAGCTCGCTAGGTCCGGCGGCTTCGAGAGCTTCCCAGTCGATATCGCTACGACGAATCAGGGGCGTATCGAATCGCATCCAGTTTGAATGAACCTTGTGCTGCGGCCTGCCGAACTTGCGGGTCGTCTTAACGATCCTCGGCCATTGAACCTCCATGGCGCGAGACATCCGAAGGCGACCGTCGCCAGCGTAGTGGTCCGCTTGCCCTCCGGTCGCGACGGTTATCTTGCCGCCTGAGTTCGTCGAGCCTGTCTGCATGTAGAAGGTGTTGAAGAGAATCGTGCAGTACCCTGCTGCGAGCACTTGCAGGGTCATGTCTGTGTCCTCGTTGTAGCGGTTCCGAAACGTATTCGGAAGTTCGTTCCACATCAAGAAGCACGTGTAGCAGCGAGCGTTAAGATAGAACGGTGGGATACGCATCTTCGGCGGCAGGAAGCCGATGTGATTCAGGCTTGCGAGCCCGACGTTCTCGTAGCGCTCGACGAAGTTCTCGCATTCCGCGAGCGCGATACCGGCATCGATCCTCAGTCGATACCGCTTGTACATCCTGCCGATCAGTCGGATGTCGTCGTCGAATTGCCAGTGCCGCTCTGCACCGGAATCGATCGAGTGTTGCTTACAGAAATTCCGGGAGTACACAAGTCCCTGATCATTCTCTGGTAGCACGACGAGCTTGCTCTTGTCGATCCTCTGCGCATACGCATCGACCTCTTGCGGCTCAACGACTACCAGGTAGGGCACACCCTCGGAATCGAACAGCCTCGCAGTCTCGCTTCTCCCGGCACGCCCCTTCGATGGAATGTAGATCGGGTATCGCGGCTTGCGACTCATACGGATTTCTCCTGCGCCGGGTCGGCTTCCTCATCTTCCTCGACGAACTTCACTGACTTCAGGTCGTTCTGCGGCTTATGCGGCCACCACATTTGACCCTTGCCCGACTTGTAGTCCCTCGGGTCCGCGTCGTGGAGCTTGCAAAACTCCTCGCGATCCTCTTGGTTGCGGAAGCGAACGATGATCTCGATCGCCTTCTCAGGTTCCTCATCGTGCTCCGGCATTCCGAGCCACTCCTTTGCGGCATCGAAGTTCGCAATCTCATTGGCTGGGCGCGTAACCATGATGAGATTCGCAAGCACTTCGTCATTGAATCCAGTTCCGAGCAAGCTCAGATCGTCGGATTCTAGGTCCCTGATTGCTCGGAGAAGCTCCGTCAGCTCGCGATCATCGACGTGGGCCAGCTGCGCCATCTCGTTATCGCCGATCAGAAGCTGGATCGCGATCGGGCTATCGTGCTCTACCGGAAGAAGCTTCACCTCAAGCTCGGTCCATCCGAGTTCGGTCGCGGCCAAAACTACCCCGTGCCCCGCGAGAATGTACCCGTCAGAGGATACAGCTACGTTTCGATACTGACCGTGGATCCGCAGAGACTCCTTGATGTGAGCGAGCTGATCCTCCGGGTGGCTCTTGTAGTTCCGCGGGTGTGGCTTCAGATCCGCAATCGCAACAAGCTCGGACTGCGCTGGGATCTTTTCAGTCTCTACCGACATCGGTGAACCTCTCTTTGGGGATACCCTCTTCGGCATCAGACCCTTCGAGCACCGGCAGGATTGCGTAACAACCCTCCCCGGCGTAGCAGACACGCACAGCTGCGATCCTTGCGAGGGTTCCGACTTCGAGCCCACTCTTTCGGAGGGCTTCCTCGCGGTCTGCGGCTGCAACGAGCTTGTAGTTCATAAGGGGCATGACACGTCCGGGCGAACGGAATGTGAACTCGACCCGCAAAGCATAACTGATCCGGGACCTCGAATCACTACCGAGAGGCGACCCCACATCGACGAGGTCCAGCGCGGATGCCCGGGAGGTCCTAGCAGTCACACCGGCAGACCGAGCCCCCTCCCCTCATCCTCGGAGGGGAAACGCACTAACTTTGTATGTGAGTATCGAGCCTTCGCTGCAG
>Ga0316190_10003981_pt1 | contig 10732 bp, 9 predicted proteins | sample Eddworburrow2_MG_FD_204929 | JGI IMG/M metagenome (GOLD analysis project Ga0316190, IMG submission 204929) | Coastal sediment microbial communities from Maine, United States - Eddy worm burrow 2 | ecosystem: Environmental > Aquatic > Marine > Coastal > Sediment | place: USA: Maine | collected... | reverse complement strand
CGAACCAGAGACCTTCGGTCTACTGAAATACGCCGATGCAGTTGTCGACGTTCTGTCCCTTGATAACTACCGGACTGCCAGCTGTCCGAATCGTTCTTTTCAGGCTGTGGCTCCAATGGCTCCAATTCTAATTTCATAGGTAGTTCCCTCTGTAGAATCTAATTCCTGATCCAATTGGGGGAAGAATAGACTTTTGGCTATGCCAGTCAACCATAAATTCCATACGGCAATGCCCAATCTTGGGCAATAGATCCGAGCCTGGACAGCTGGCAACGACCGAGCAGCAGCGTGACTAATATGATTTTTAATTGGAAATTCAGAGACTTAGGCGTTGATGCCGTCCATGCCAAACACCATCAAGGGGACAGGGGCGGCTATGGCAGCCCCCCGTACAACCTGCCGTATACCACCAGCAAGCTATAGACTGTAAAGCTTATTCCAGGGTGTACCTAAAGAGCGCCGGTCCTTACCTGAGCGCCTCTCCTTTGCTCCCGACTCAAAACGCACCTCAGCACGCCGGTCACTGCTTTGCCTGCGATGATCCTGACGGCGCTCTTCACCAGTGTATTGGCTGACCTCTGCACGCTCCTCCGCTTCCTTCTTGGAGTCCTCGCCCGTTGGCTCTATTGGTTCAAGCTCTAGTTCCATAGTGATACCTCTAATAAAAAACCACTATATAGTCTTCAAAGTTTAGCATAGCAACAAACAAACAATCAGCATACGGTTCCCAAATTCACACCATCAAAATTGGCCTACCCTGCTGATTACAAACGAATTACTCCACTAGGCGCGCATTCACAGGACGCGATACCCAACCCTTGACACCATCCCGGCTGGCCAGTGGGCCAATATCAGTCCTTATCGCCACCGTATCACCCGGATCTATCCTGCCGCTGACCCGAAACAGGCGTGGTGCACCCAGCCTCCCCCTGGCATCCCTCCGGTTTAACTGGACACGCACAGCTTTTAGCGGAAACTTGGTGCTATTTTTTACCTGTATCGCCAACCGGCCTGATCGATCCTGGACAAGCCACACCTTAAGATAGCGCTCTGTATTATCCGCAAGGTCAAGGCGCATAAACTCCTTTGCCGCCGCCTGGCCATCCGTTGAGCGAGAACCGGACGCCTTGCGAAAATAATCCTTGGCTTGCTGGCGCTGGCCTGACTCCAGCGCCAAACGGCCAAGACCAAAATAGGCAGGGGCGGTCGGCAGCAGCTTTATACTCTGATCAAAATCCCGCTGCGCCCCCCTGGTATCCCCCTGTTTCTCCCGCACCAGACCACGCTTCACATAATATCGGAAGAAATCAGGGTCACGATTCAATGCCTGGTCATAATCCCTTAACGCCTGCCGCTGGCGGCCCAATTCAAAATTGGCATCCCCCCGCAAGCCATAGAACAGGGCCTCCTGGGGCTCGATACGAATCGCCTTTTCCGCCAGACTAAGCACCTCTTTCGGCCGTTTCTTACCCAGGGCCTTGCGCCCCTCGTCAAAGGCATCATAGGCAGGCTTTGTCCTTCGCAACTGCGCCGTCATTCGTCGATAGCGCTCCCGCCCCCAGTCACCTCCTTTGGCCTTTAACTGGCGCACCAAGAGTCGATTCTGCTCAACCCGCTCCCGGGAGGGGGGATGGCTGGCAAACAGGCCCGTCACCCAGCCTTCATTCCCATGGCGCTTCTCCGCCAAACGAACGAATGCCTCCTGTAGGCGTACCGCGGCGGTGGGATCGTAACCGGCACGGACCATGTACTTGATACCGTAATGGTCGGCCTCACGCTCCGCATCCCGCGAATAGCTCTGATTCAGCAGATTTGCCCCAAGGGCCGCCGAGCCCACGGCCAGGTTTGAATAGTCACTACCCCCAGCAGCAACCCCAGCGGCGATCACGGCCCCCTGCAGCAACATGCCCCGCTCCATGCCCTTTGCGCCATGCCGCGCTGCCGCATGGACAATCTCATGCCCCAACACCGCCGCCAGTTCTGCCTCACTTTCCAGCTCAAACAGAAGGCCTCGATTCACCGCGATCTTACCCCCGGGAAGCGCCCAGGCATTGGGCGTCGAGTCGTTAATGATGCGAAATTCATAGGGCAGGCGGCGGTCACTCACTGCCGCCAAACGCTGCCCCACATTATTGACATAATCTGTGAGTGCCGGATCCGAGCGGTAATTCCCGCCCTGCATTTGCTGGCTGGGGGCATATTGAGCACGCCCCACCTCCAATTCCTGGCCCTCAGAGACCAGACTCAACTCCTGCTCTCCCGTAACGGGATTGACAGCACAGGCCGTCACTATTGAGAGCCCAACAACCAGCCCGACCACTCGTATCAAATACATCATCTCTCTCGGTTCATTATTGCTTGATGGTATTGACCCTCACCAACCCTGTCCGTTCCAGGCAATAGCAGTTATCGACCAACACCACTGGCTTGCCGCCCATTCAACCGGCTGGATATACTGAGCGGCCTTTCTATATACACAGCATCTCCGACCATGCGACACGACACACCAGCCATTAAATCCTTCTCACCAACCCCTCGAACCCTGCTCGGCCCCGGACCTTCCGATGTACACCCACGTGTGCTGGCCGCACTGGGCAGGCCGACCATTGGCCACCTTGATCCAACCTTCATCCAACTCATGGATGAGATCAAGTCCCTGCTGCAGTATGCCTTCCAGACAGAAAACAGCGTCACCTTTCCGGTCTCCGCCCCCGGCTCTGCGGGCATGGAGGCCTGTTTTGTCAATCTGGTGGAGCCAGGGGACAAGGTAGTTGTCTGCCGCAATGGCGTATTCGGCGAACGCATGCGGGAGAACGTGGAACGCTGCGGAGGTACTGCCGTGATGGTAGATGATGAGTGGGGACAGGCCATTGCTCCAGATAAACTGGAGGAAGCCCTAGAGGCCCACCCCGATGCCCGGATCATCGCCTTCGTGCTGGCCGAGACCTCCACTGGGGTCCAGTCAGACGCCGAGGCCCTGGCCCGGCTGGCCCGTAAACATGATTGCCTGGTCATCATGGATGCGGTCACCGCCCTGGGTGGCACCCCGGTACTGACGGATGAGTGGGGCATCGATGCGGTCTATGCCGGCTCCCAGAAATGCCTCTCCTGCACCCCGGGGCTGTCACCGGTCAGCTTCAGTGATCGCGCATTGAGTAAGGTCAGAAACCGTTCTACCAAGGTACAGAGCTGGTTTCTGGATCTGAATCTGGTACTGGGATACTGGGGTGAGGGCGCCAAAAGGGCCTACCACCACACAGCGCCCGTCAATCCACTCTATGGTCTGCACGAATCCCTGCTCATGCTTCATGAGGAGGGGCTGGAGCAGGCCTGGAGACGGCATCACCAGCATCATCTTGCCCTGCGCGCCGGCTTGGAGGCATTGGGGCTGGGGCTACCGGTGGCCGAGGCAGATCGCCTGCCTCAGTTGAACGCCGTTGCCATTCCCGAGGGCATTGATGACACAATGGTACGCTCACGCCTGCTAAAGGAATATAATGTGGAGTTTGGCGCCGGCCTTGGGCCTCTGGCAGGCAAGATCTGGCGCATCGGTCTCATGGGATACAGCAGCCGCCCAGAGAACATATTGCTGTGCATCGGCGCGCTGGAAGCGATCCTTGGCAACATGGGCGCCCCAATACAGCCCGGTGCCTTGGCGGCGGTACAGAAAACCTTTGGAGAAGTATAAAAATGTCAGCGCTTGATGATTTGCCCCTGATCCTTGAACCCGAGGAGCTAGAGCCCCTATTGGGTACAGAGGGCCTGTTGGTGGTCGATGTCTGCCGTGCGGAGTGTTATGCAGAGGACCACATTCCCGGCGCGATCCATATCGACTACAACCAGATTGTAGCGGCCAATCCACCAGCCCACGGCCTGCTGCCGGAAACCGGTTACCTGGAGCAGCTGTTTTCCGCCAGTGGTATCGGCAACGACACCCATGTGGTTGCCTATGATGACGAGGGCGGCGGCAAGTCGGCCCGCCTGCTCTGGACCCTGGAGGCCATGGGCCATACGAAATTTTCGCTGCTCAACGGCGGCTTCCACTCCTGGGCCAGTGAAGGCCACCCCCAGGAGGAAAAGGCAGCCACCCCAACACCCGCCAACTTCAAGGCCAATTTCAACCAAGGCCCCGTAGCGGATGCCGATTACATCAACCAGGCCCTGAACAAACCCAACCTGGCCTTAGTCGATGCCCGCACCCGGGATGAATACGAAGGCAACCGCCTCATGGCGGCACGGGGCGGTCATATCCCGGGGGCCAAAAACTGGGACTGGATGGAGCTCAAGGACAACGCCCACAACCAGCGGCTCAAGCCAGCGGAGGAGCTGCGGCAGGCCCTGGTCGAGCGTGGCGTCAGCCCGGACAACGAGGTGGTCGTCTACTGCCATACCCACCATCGTTCCTCCCTGACCTATATCGCCCTCAAAGCACTGGGCTACAGCCAGCTGAAGGGTTATCCCGGCTCCTGGTCAGACTGGGGCAACCGCACCGATACCCCCATTGAAGAGTAGCCAACCGAACGAACCAAACCCTAAAGGTGGTGGCAGGGAAAATCTGCCACCGTCCACAGCAACCACACTTGTGATCCCAATAGACATCCCATGAATCAAGAACCGGAAGTCAGCCTCATCGACCGGCTGTTCGCCCTGCTGCTCTATGTGCTGCCCCATCATCTGCTCTCGGAGTTGATGCATTGGCTTACCCGTCTTGAATGGGCACCGCTGAAAAACCTGCTCATCAAACTGGCCATCAACGTCTATAAAATCGATATGGGACTGGCGGCAGAACCAAATCCAGCAGCCTACCCCTGCTTCAATGCCTTCTTCACCCGCGCCCTGCGGCCCGATGCCCGGCCGCTGGCCCAGGAGGCAAATAGCGTACTCTGCCCGGTGGACGGCGCCGTCAGCCAGTCTGGCAGGATCGAGAATGGGCGAATCTTCCAGGCCAAGGGCCAGGACTACACACTAGAAGAACTGGTCGGTGGCGACAGCGAAATGGCCCAGGCCTTCGAGGATGGTAGCTTCGCCACCATCTATCTCTCACCCAAGGACTACCACCGCATCCACATGCCACTCGGTGGCAGCCTGAAACAGATGGTCCATGTCCCGGGCCGCCTGTTCAGCGTCAGCCCCTCCACCACCCGCACGGTACCCCGCCTGTTCAGCCGCAATGAGCGGGTGATCAATCTGTTCGAGACCGAGGCGGGTCCAATGGCCATGATCATGGTCGGCGCCATCTTCGTCGCCAGCATGGACACGGTGTGGGCCGGCACCGTGGCCCCGGTCCACCGCTGCATCCAGAGCAGGGACTACAGCGGCAAGGCCTTGGCACCCGTAGACCTGGAGAAAGGTGCTGAGATGGGGCGTTTCAATATGGGCTCAACCATAGTGCTGCTGTTTGGCAAGGGCGCCGTGGCGTGGAGTGATCTGCTGCAACCCAACTGGAAAGTTCAGATGGGACAACAGATCGGCACCACCTCAGGGTAAAAGGCTCGGCTGTTACTGCTAGGCCCTCTCCAGGGGAAAGGCCAGCACTTCATCAAGCCGCTCTGCACCCACCACCTGCATCAGCAACCGATCGATACCCAGGGCCACGCCGGCGCAATCCGGCAGACCCGTTTCAAGGGCTGAGAGCATATGCTCATCCATGGGCACGATGGGCAGACCCTCGGCCTGGCGCCGAACAAGATCCTGCTCGAAGCGACGGCGCTGCTCAGAGGCATCCGCCAGTTCATGGAAGCCGTTGGCCAGTTCCACGCCCTCCATATAGAGCTCAAAACGCTCGGCCACCGGCGGCTCACCAACCCTAATCCTCGCCAGAGAGGCCTGGCTGGCTGGGTAATCATAAACAAAACAGAGACTGTCACGCCCCAGATGAGGCTCAATGCAGTGGGTGAGCAAGAGATCCAGCCAGGCATCCCGTTCCGGCAGATCCAGTGTTGATACACCCGCAATCCCTTGTTTCTCGGCGCAGGCCTTGAGCTCAGCCACCGTTGCCTGATGGGGATCGACCCCAAGATGGGTCTGAAAAAGCTCGCCATAGCTGAAACGCTCCACCGGCCGGGGTTTGGGTAGCACGCTATTGACCAGGGCCGCCACCTCATCCATCAGGCGTTCATGATCAAAGCCAGGCCGGTACCACTCCAGTAAGGTGAATTCAGGGTTGTGCAACCGCCCACACTCACCATTACGGAACACCTTGGCGATTTGATAGATAGACCCGCTGCCGGCGGCCAACAGCCGCTTCATGGGGAATTCGGGGGAGGTATGCAGGTAGAGCGGCCGCCCCTGGGCACCCGGCCCGTTATAGTCCAGGCGAAAACTCACCAACACAGGATCGGTGCTGGCGTGAAAAGAGCAGGCCGGCGTCTCGACCTCAAGCACGTCGGCCTGTTGGAAAAAACCGCGGATATCCGCCAGCAATTTGGCCCTGGCCCGCAGATTGGCCAGGGGGGCGGAAGGTCGCCAGTCTGCCCTTTCAGTCATGCTGGCGACCGACGAGGGGCTTACTCCTTGGCCCGGGAGACATATTCCCCGGAACGGGTATCCACCTTGATGGCCTCGCCGATCTGCACGAACAGGGGCACCCGCACCACGGCGCCCGTCTCCAGGGTGGCCGGCTTGCCGCCGCCACCGGAGGTATCGCCCTTGAGCCCCGGATCGGTATCGGCAATGGTGAGAATGACAAAATTCGGCGTTTCGACGATAATCGGCGTCCCGTTCCACAGGGTAACGGTGCACATATCCTGGTCCTTGAGCCATTTGACCGCATCGGCAACCGCAGCGGCATCGGCGCTAACCTGCTCAAAGCTCTCAGGATCCATGAAGTACCAGAATTCGCCATCGTTGTAGAGATATTGCATCTCCGTCTCGATAACATCGGCGGCATCTACGCTTTCACCAGACTTGAAGGTACGCTCAATGACCCGCCCATTTTTCAGGTTACGGATCTTCACCCGATTGAAGGCCTGGCCTTTGCCCGGCTTTACGAATTCGTTTTCAATAATGGAGCAGGGATCGCCATCCAGCATAATCTTAAGGCCGCCCTTAAACTCATTGGTGCTATAACTTGCCATGTCATCCTCACGAAACAACAAAATTGCGGCGCACATGATACCGCGAACCGCCCAACTATGGCAGACATCGGCATGGCAAAAGAGCCTCACCGATGCCATCACCCAGCCGGAAGCGCTTTTTGATTACCTGGAACTGGACAAAAACCTACTGCCTGCCGCCCAGCGAGCCAGCCAACAATTCAGCCTCCGGGTACCGCAAGGCTATGCCGCACTCATGGAAAAGGGCAATCTGGCTGACCCCCTATTACGCCAGGTTTTTCCCATTGATGCGGAACTCCAAACCACGGAGGGCTTCAGCACGGACCCCGTAGGTGATATTGCCGCCACCACCCAGCCCGGTCTGCTGCATAAATACCATGGCCGTGCCCTGCTCATCACCACCGGCGCCTGCGCCATTCACTGCCGTTTTTGCTTCCGCCGCCATTTCCCCTATGAAGAAGCCACCGGCGTTGATTCCCAATGGGAAAGTCTATTGGGGCACCTAAACCAAACCCCTGAAATCCAGGAGATCATCCTGAGCGGCGGTGACCCCCTGATGTTGAGCGATGACAAGCTGGCTCTGCGCATTCGCACACTTGAGGCCATCCCCCACATCAAGCGACTACGCATCCACACCCGCCTGCCGATTGTACTGCCGGAAAGGGTCTGCGACCCATTGCTGCAATGGCTGAGGGATACCCGCCTGCGCACGGTGATTGTAGTCCATAGCAACCATGCCAACGAACTTGGAACCGAGGCACAGGGGGCCTTGCGACGGCTGAAAGAGGCGGATGTCACCCTGCTTAACCAGTCGGTACTACTAAAGGGGGTCAACGACTGCCCAAAAGCACTCGCACAGCTGAGTGAATCACTGTTTGATTGCGGAGTACTGCCCTATTACCTGCATCTGCTCGACAGGGTCGAGGGGGCTGCCCATTTTGAGGTGCCCCAGGACAGGATCAGGGCCCTGGATCGGGAATTGAGAAAAAATCTGCCCGGCTATCTGGTGCCCCGGCTGGTGCGGGAAGAGCGCGGGGAACCCTCAAAAACACCCCTTATTTAGCCCTCCCCCATAAACCGGCTCCAAGGCCGAAACCAGGATTATAGCCCTTTAAAAACAAATCCTTACTTGCCTATATGGAATAATACTTATATTTCACGCTACTCCTGTAGTAGGATGACGAGTGGTATTTTTTTAGGGGACGGGCTCACATCCAGATTTTGGTGATGGTGTTTTCAATATATGGAGACCGCTGCCGATAAATTGGACGTTCACTTTAAAATCTTAAAGTGGCAATGGGCCATTAACCGCGGGTTATTTCAAAGGCGCCACATCAGCGAACGACAAGGCAATTGCATTGCCATAAATGAAATAAGCAGCATATGAACTGGAAACTAAATAACAAGGACAAGGACCGGATGCCCAAGCTAAGGGTACCGGCTCATACGGCATCATCCAGTAATCTGCCTTATACGGATACCAAGGTACTGGAGGCGTGGATCGACGACCTGCCTCTGGCCAGCTCGGCAAAAACGGTGCGTCAGTTGTTCGAAGTGCTGGTGGAATGTAACCGCTGTAATATCCCTTACCACAACCGCTTCAAGATGGCGGAGCATTTTCGCCACCCCATTCACAACGTACGTCATGGCCTCGAAAAGCGACACATCCTGGATAGCGCTGCCCCCCTGAATCTAAGAAACCGCAATATTGCAATTCTTAACCGGGAGGTGCACTCCGAACTGGCGATTGCCTACAAAATCATCGTTAAAGATGCCATACGCAAAGAGCAAAAGGCAGAGAAAAAGCTTCTGACAACAGCAATACATAGGGCAATCAAGCACCTGTCAGACCTGCTGGTACTCTCAACCATGGTATACAACCCTAGTCCGGAGAACGCCTGGCAGGAGATACATTCACTCTATAACCTGGCATGCAGCAGAGGGCTGGAGAAGAACCGCGTCACAGAACCCTGTGATGAGCCCGCCACTAAAAGCACCATTCACAACCTCTATCTACAGACCCTGATGTATGCACTGGCCTCACCTTATTGCCTGCGCCAGCGGGAGTGCCAGTTGCTTTTACGCAAACTACCCGAGTGGGTTAGCCTTGTAGAATTGAACGCCCCAGGGGTCAATGGCGGCAACCAGGGGAATTTTGTGGTGCGCTTGGCATCAGACGAACCACCATCCCATATCAAGCTGCAAAAAAAGAAACTCAGCAACCGCTGTCGCCTGCTGGATACGGAGCGCCTGATAGGATATCTGGAAAAATTGCTCCAGGAGACGGCAGCCAAACAGGCCCGGATAAATGTCTATCATCCAAAGGCTGAGCAACTGCCCATTCCTTTGCTCCAATATCTAATCAAGACCTGGAACGCAGATCCAAAGCGTAATAAACAGCGCACCAGCATGGGCTTTGAGTTGCAACTCGCCATTGGGTTGGCATCAACCCACGCATTGCTAAAAGATGGGGCCAAAGCAAAATCGGCTACCGATGAGGTCACCGAGGTTTCAGCAGATGATCTCGATGAAGAGGAGTTTCACTGGTTTGAGACGCAGATTGCAACTCACTATGCAGCCTCACCGCCACCCACGGAAGAGCCCGAGGAAGCTGACAAGGACAAGCAAGAGAAGAAGGCGAAGCCCGTTGCTTCCCGCACTGTGGTCAATCAAACCATTAAAGAGCAGGCAGCACCCTGGGCAAGTCAGCAAAATGAGTCAGCACATATAACAACCTACTCTTGCCGCACCCTAAACGAATCATCCGGCGGCTACTGCATGGACTGGCAAGGCCAGGAGGCGCCAGAGGTAAAGGTTGGAGAACTCATTGGCATTCAGTCAACCATTGATAGCAACCAGTTTGGCATCGGGGCAATACGCTGGATAAAACATACCGGCGACGAAAAATTACAACTGGGCATGGAGATTGTCGCACCGGACGCTGTCGCCGTTGAACTCTGTGAAGTTGATGAAGATGGGCAGCACTTCAATTGCCGAAACTGCCTGCTGCTCCCAAAGATCAAGGCCAAGGGGACTGGCTCAAGCATTATCATCCCTCCCCTCTCCTTCCAATCGGGGGATACGCTATTGATCAGGGATGACGACGATGAGCGCAAGATAGAGTTGGCCCAGCTGATTGAATCCACCGCCGCCTATGCCCGCTACCGTTTCACTCATAACGGGTCCGAAGGCCTGGAAAAAGAACAAGATTCCGAGAATCAGGAAGCGCAAGATGCTGAAAAGGTGGATTTTGAAGCAATTTGGTCCATGCTTTAAACAATAATGACGATAAATGGCCGTTCGTATCATTTCACCCTCTGTTGGGGTTTTCCTGGCCATAGATAAATTACTCTGGCTAATGCCGTGTAAAATTAATAGGGTAGAATGTGGCAGCCCGAAGAGAAGAAGTAATGAGCGGCACCTCCATGCCTGACGTTACAATCAAACTCCTGATAATCGACTCATCGCTGGACGATGCGGATGGCTGTGTCAGCAATCTGCGTAACGGCGGCATGGCGGTTCATGCCGATCGAGTGGAGAAAGAGGAGGAGTTGATCGACGCGCTGCAAGACAGCGAACTAGAGATTGTGCTCTGTTCTGATCAATTACAGGGCATCGAACTCACACGCGCCCTGGAGCTTTGCCAACAAACCCGGCCTGAGCTACCTTTCCTCATC
>Ga0316190_10003980_pt1 | contig 10732 bp, 9 predicted proteins | sample Eddworburrow2_MG_FD_204929 | JGI IMG/M metagenome (GOLD analysis project Ga0316190, IMG submission 204929) | Coastal sediment microbial communities from Maine, United States - Eddy worm burrow 2 | ecosystem: Environmental > Aquatic > Marine > Coastal > Sediment | place: USA: Maine | collected... | reverse complement strand
CATCGCGTTCTTCGAAATATTCCACGGTATCATCAAGAAGTTTTGTTATTTGATCTTTTATGGCAGCCTCATCTTCAAGAGAAGCTTTATCTTCAAAATAAACAAATTGAATATCTCTGGACCTTTGTTGCTTGTATTCTTCTTTATGTGCACTGATGTAGTCCGAAATTTCTTTTTTAGTAATAATAAAAGTACTATCAGGAATGGACGTGTAAGGAACTCTTACATATCTGATATCTACTTTATCTGTAGTTAATTTATAATCCAATTCCCCTTCTTTCAAAGTGGCACCAACTCCTGCTCTTATTAAATTAAAATACGTTTGTTCCTTTGCGCCCTGAATAATAGCTTCTTCGTCCTGCAACCAATCGTTATATTGGGCAGGGGCATTGATTTTTAATTCGGCAATAAAATCCCGAAATTTTGTTTCATCAAATACTCCATTCTCATCTGAAAATTGTGGATTCTGAGCTATCCCGGGGCTGGATTTAATAACATTTATTATCTGGTCCTGCTCAATAGAAATACCCAGGTCCTCTATTTGTTGCCCCAAAATAGTGTTTCGTTCTACCTGGTTCCAGACAGAATTTACTAATTGCATAGATGAGGTTGTTGGCCCGGACCTTCTTGATGCCCTCTCAATCTTTCGTCTAAAGTCATCGATAGAAATTTCGTCCCCATTAATTTCACCTACAGAAGACCCAACTTTTCCACCAGAAAAATCATTGCTGGTAAAAATTCCAGATATTACGAACGCAAATAAGGCCATCCCAATGATAAGGATTAAAATAGTTGTTCGTTTTCTAATATTCTCTAGAATTGCCATTTTTTATTTGTTTAAAATCAGTTGGCGAAATTAGTATATTACATTAAGAAATAAAAACTTAAAGCTTTCTATCTGGCTTATATTTATAGGGCTAAACCTTTTCCAGGACTTGAAGTGACACCAAATCTATTTTTGTGCTGGAAACTTCCAGGATAGTAAACAAAAAATGTTCAACCTGTATTTCTGCATTCTGGTCCGGGATCTCACCTTTTTCATTCACTATCAGACCGCCAAGTGTTTCGTATTCCTCGCTTTCAGGAAGCTCCAGCTTGTATTGTTCATTAAGGTAATCTACCTCCAACCTGGCGGAAAATTTATAGGTATTACTGTTTAGTTGCTCTTCCAGTAAATCTGTAGAATCATGTTCATCTTCTATTTCGCCAAAAAGTTCTTCAACAATATCCTCAACGGTCATTATTCCTGACGTACCACCATACTCATCCAGGACCACAGCAATGCTTTTTCGCTTTTTTGTCAGCACATTTAGGATGTCCTGAATTAACATGGTCTCCGGCACAAACTCTACCGGCAGGAGTATACTTTTTATTGTTTTAGGCTTCTTAAATAGCTCATAAGAATGGATGTACCCAATAATGTTATCTATAGTGTCTTTAAAGACTAATATTTTTGACAAGCCGGTTTCGGTAAAAAGTTTAGCCAGGTTTTTTGGAGTTTCATGCAATTCTACTGCTATAATCTCAGTCCTGGGAACCATAACTTCCCTTGCCTTTACAGCAGAAAACTCAAGTGCGTTCTGAAAGATCTGAATCTCAGAATCCACTTCATCCTCTTCCTTCACTGTCTCCATTTGTTCTGTGATATAGTCTCCTAATTCAATCTTACTAAATGCCAGTTGCACTTCATCCCCGTCTGTCTTGAAAAAGGTTTTGAGAAGTATATCGGAAACTTTAATGACAAAATCGGAAACAAAAGAGAATAACAAATAGAAAATATATGCAGGAGCCGCAAAAAATTTAAGTAGTTTATTCGCATAGATCTGAAAAAGGACTTTGGGCAAAAATTCTGCCGTAAGCAAAATTATAATGGTGGAAATTAACGTCTGGGTCAGGAGGCTAAAATCTGTAAACAAAAGTTGAACAAGGTTATTCCCTGATGCTAATTTGGTTTGGAACCAATTCATCAATAACTCCCCCATATACAACCCATAAACCACTAAAGCAATATTATTGCCTATGAGCATGGTAGCAATAAACTTAGAAGGCTTTTTTGTTAACCGTTTAAGTATCTGTGCCAACAGACCTTCCTGTTTCTTTTCAATTTCTATATGAATCTTATTCGCAGAGATAAAGGCAATCTCCATTCCGGAAAAGAATGCAGATAACAACAAACAAATACAAATAATAAATATGCTAGGGTCCAAGGCTATTGCTGATTATCCCGTTTTCGCTTTTCGAAACGTTTTCTGTAATTACGCCTAAAAATAAACATTCCTATAGAGACGAGTGCAAAGAAAATAAAGATGTAAGTACCCTCTCTGTTTATATTCCAAAGTTCAATTGTCTTATATACAGATATTATTGCGACGACCAGGTACAAGTATTCCGTATATCTTAGTATTTTAATCATGTTTTATCTTCCTTAATTGTGATTAATCCATAAGTCTTATGGGCATTGAAGAAACTAAAGTCTTTATTGAAATCCATTCCCTCACCATCCATAATTGTCCCATCTTCGGGATTGGTAAATTTAAATTTACGCTGAGTAAAAATCCACTCATTTGACTGATCATAAAAAAGCTGAGGAGCTTCAAGCTTTTTTCCATCATGAGATTCGATTACCACGTTACCCTGCAAGTCTATTAAATTAGTGTTAGAATATATAATCCCGTAGTCGGCCTTAATTGTACTTTTGTTGTTTTCAGCATCAAACAAATCCACCTCTAATCCATCTGGAAAAGTCCTAAACTTAAATCTCATATTGTCATAATCTTCACTCAACGGACTTTTTAAAATGGCTATGATCTTGGAATCTTTGGTGTCTTCGCTTCCCAATTTTTCAGGAGTTTCTGTATAAGTAAGCACAAAATTCTGAGCAACCCCCTGGGGATAGATGGTTTGTTGTGCTTCTTCTCCAACCCTTTTGTAATTATCCTTACAGCCAAAAAACAACATTGCCACAGAAAATACCATGGCAATGTTGCTAAATTTATTTCCGTAAGAATTATCCATTGTTATAGATTAGGCACCGTTACGCTGCCTCCCACCCAACAACTAAAGCTGATGGTTTTACCAGCCATTCCAGAATTAAAGATATCTGTTTTTGAGGGTGCTTTGGCACTATAACTTGCCGCAGATTGATTTGCATTGCTACTCAATGAAGGATCTACTCTACCAGCTCTTCTGGCCATATCTGCCGCTTTCCAATAGATTGCTCTTTTTTCAAATGGTGTACTACCACAATCATTTGCACTTGTAGCATATAAGTTTGCAATAAGAAGGTAGGCTCTCCCATTAGCAGCATTTGCATCTATAGCCTTTTGGGCATAACTTCTTGCAGTTGATTTATTGGTTCTTCTATAGCTTGTTGCTATCTTATAGGCAATATTTGATTTCTTTTTAGAATCTGTCTCCAAATCAAGAGCTTTATTAAAATCTGCTATAGCTCCTTTGGTATCACCTGCCTTTTTCTTTAAGGTTCCTCCGTAAACATAAGCATCCGCAGAAGGGTCCAATGCTAATTGGGCCTCAAATAATTTTTGAAACATAGGATCATCAGTACAATCTTTACTAAACATTCTTCCTACTGCCCTTTTTACCCAGGTGACGTCAGTTTTTTTAGATTCAAAACTCTTTTGATAAAGAGGAATAAGATTTTCACAATCTGCCAGGGCACCTAATTTAGAATCTACACTTCCGGCTATCTTACCGTAAGATTCAGAATTAGTGGTTGCCACTTTTAACTTTCTCTGATCTTTAGAAGTAAGGGTGCCAGCCTCTTCCTTAGGTAACAATTGGCTAATTACATCTGTTAGTTTATTGTTCTCTTCTTCTATTTTTTCAGTAACGTCATCATAGGTATCAAAAACTGTCTGAAGATCTTTTTTCCCTCCATTATAAAGGTCTACAAGACTTGAAAAATAGAGATAAAGTGCTTTGGGGTTTTTAAAATTTGAAGCGTCTTCCTCAAAGGCAACATGAAGCATATTATATAATTCTTCATCAGAAGCCATTTTATTATCATATAATAGTAAGGCCTTATCTATGGCAACAACGGCTTTGGGAAATTTATCCGGAAAAACTTTCAAGCTATTGTCATATAAAGCAAGTAAATCACTTATATAACCATCTTTTTCGGCGCCGGAACTATTATCTATTTTATAAACCAGAATTTTTTCACCCAGCGAAAAATTGGCTTTATTTATTGACGGACATGTTTCATATACCATTTTCCATGGCGTGTAAGCCGCATCGTAATTTTTTACTTTTGCATGCTCAGCATAAATAGAAAGATTGGTCATACATTCAGGGTTTTGCGCTTGTGCATTTGCCGTACCCATTATTGCCAGAAACCCAATCATCATACAGTAAAACTCCTTTTTCATGATGTATAAATTTTAAAGTGGTTAATGTACTAAATTTTTATCAATTTATTTTCCTTTTTTGGAACCATTTATCGTTGAATGATAGTCCTACACTGACTTTGAAATAAGTTTCTTCAATTAAATTCGCTACCGTGGTACCTCTTTTACCATATTCAAAACCAATATTCATATTGGAAAAACCTCCTCCAACTGGTAACCCAAGACCAAAAGTTATGCCAAAATCATTTATCGAGGTATCATTGACTATCAATCCCGTTTTGGAAGTGCGCGCACCAGCCCTGTACGTGATTCTTTTCAAATAACTGGTAAATGATGCATAATCGGGTACAAAATATCCGCCTACTCTAATAGTGTTGGCATCTTCATAGGCTATATTTTCGGGGTCAATAAAATCATTTCTAAACGAACTCACCGCCTGTAAACTATATTCTGCACCAATAAACCATTTTTTATCTCGACCTAACCCAAGTCCAAAAGTAGTAGTTGTTGGTATTTTCAGTTCTGTATTCCTAAGATTTGAAGGTTCTAAATTTACATCTCTTACTTCAATTTCCTCTCCTGTACTTAACGAAAAGGAACCCAATCTTTCAGTGTTTGAAGATACCAGATTGGCCTGTGTATTCACGGTAACTGAACTAAATAAAGTGTATTTATTTTTAATCCTGGGGGTATAGGTTGCTCCATAATTAAAATCATAGCCGCTAATCTCCGATTCACGAATATTTAGTGTGCCATACTGCACTCCTGCAATACTTTGAACACTCTGGTATTGTAAGTTGCCAAAGCTAAAATTGACTGTTGCCCCTACATGCAGATTTTTAGTAATTTCATATCCAGCTGATAAAAATACTTTATTTAATCCCCCATCCCCGGTAAACTGATTTACAACTGTATCCTGAGTAACATTAGTTGTTTGAGAAAAAACATTATAACCCACCGCCGTATAAGGAAGAACTCCAAACCCAACTCCAAACTTTGGCGATATTGGAAATGCCAGGGCAATATATTCAAGAGTGGTAACCGAAGAACTTTCTTGATCTGTAAAATCTTTTAATTTTACTTCTTTATGGCCACCTCCCGCGGTATATGTTACCAACCTGAGTTTTCCGTAAGCAGCAGGATTATTTAAGTTGACATGAATACTATCGGTATACATGCTTAATCCTCCCATAGCCTGATTTTCTATTGTAGTCTGCGGTCTAAAATCTCCTATCCCGCCAAAAGAATAAGGTGATACGGTTCCGTTACCACTCTGGGAGTATGATGCTATCGCCGTTAAGCAGAGTATTAGCAATACGATTTTCTTTACCATCTAGCGTTTATTGTATTCCAGTAAATAATTCAAGCCTTTTAGGAGAAAATTAGAATGCGCAAATATGGTATTTTTTAATCGTTTAGACAAAATTTGAGCGTCACCGCCTGTTAAAATAACTGTTAAATCTTCAAATCGCGATTGGTATTGGCCTATGACCCCATCTATCTCCCTGCAAATGCCATTTAAAACACCACTATGGATACTTGCATCTGTAGAGTTTCCTATAATATCATTGAAATTCTCCGGTTCCAGCAAAGGCAACTTTGAAGTATGCTCGTGCAGCGCCTTATAACGCATACGCAAGCCGGGAGAAATTGCACCTCCCAAATACTCCCCATAGTCATTTATCATATCATAAGTTATACAAGTGCCTGCGTCAATGACCAGGGTATTGGCATCAGGATTATGGTAGAAGGCTGCTGTGGCGAGTGCCACCCTGTCCATTCCTAAGGTCTGAGGCGTAGCATAGGAATTCTTAAAGGGAATTTTGCTGTTATGACTCAATAAATGTACCTCAACAAAAACAGACAATACCGAAATATATTTTTTATCTAAAACACCTACTGAAGAAACAATGGCTGCTTGTATAGCAGGATATTTTTTAAATACTTTTTTAACCATCTTTGGAAAGTCCTCTGGTTCAAACTTTTGTTGCCATAACAGGCTATGCCCGTTAAAAACGGCAAGTTTTATATAGGTATTTCCCGCGTCTACAATGAGGTTCATAACACAAAGATTATAAAATGAAAAAAAACAGCGGGCTTTTTTTTCTTTTTTGTTTGTAGTTCCTAAATTTGAAAGTATATTTGCCCCCTCCTACGCACTGCGCTATTGCTTGTGCTTCGGAGGGTGCTGACCCTAACTAAATAAGGTACCTTAGCTCAGTTGGTAGAGCAACGGACTGAAAATCCGTGTGTCCCTGGTTCGATTCCTGGAGGTACCACTTAAAGCGCCAAACCCGCTCCTTGAAACAAGAAGCGGGTTTTTTATTTCATCGGACGTGGAAAGTTCACTTTCCTAAGGATCGGAGAAATAAAAAAGCTCCTGCTAAGGCAGGAGGGTTTGGCATTTTCAGGAGAGGTTCCTAAGGAAAAACGACCCCGATAACTATCGGGGGAGTTAACCCTGGAGGGAATTCAAATCTTTTATAAGGCAGCCTAGCCTTTCTAAAAGATCCATTTATTTTTTCTTATATACATTCAATATTTATCATGCTGACTCGATATCCAATCTTCTGCAAACGGTAATGATTGCTTCTCTTCATTTTGTCTTGATACAAAACGAAGCAAAAAATCAAGAAGCTTTTAATGAAATTTTTGGCTCTTGACAAAACCGCAATTGCCTTTCATAGCTACATGCTCTTTTTCGCTCCACGAAACGCACTTCCGATATAGGCCTTGCTATTTCTGAAAAACCTTCAAGACATTTCTTGACGTCAAAGATTTGCCATATTTAAGCTTTAAATAAAAGGCAGAGAAGTTTGACATTTTCAGGCGAGGTTACTAAGGATCGAAGTTAACCCTGGAGTTACCACTATCAAAATCCATAGTTAACTGATTTATAGTTGATTGTGGATTTTTCATTTTATTAGGGTGCTCGCTAGGGTGCTTTTTAATTCAAAAACTCTATCTCGAAGGCGGGGGGCACCCCATAAATCGAAAACGACCAAGGGGGGAGGGGGGGGGGGATAGCTCTGGGGTATGATAGCAGTGTGGCGCACCAACAACTTCGAAAAATCAAGCAGCGCTCTTCATTCCTGATCCACTCCACAAACAGAGCATCAAAGCTTTAGCTCGTTTTTTGTAATTTTAAGGGGTAACAACCAACCTATGCTCCAATTCTTCCGCCAAATCCGTCAACGTTTGCTAACTAATAACAAATTTAGCAAGTACCTGCTCTATGCAGTTGGGGAAATCGTTCTTGTGGTCATTGGAATTTTGATAGCATTATCTATTAATAATTGGAATGAAGATCGAATTAATTCCCGGAGAGAGAAAGTGATTCTAAATAGTTTAAAGTCTGAACTAATAATCAACCTTAATGAATTAAATATAGATTATGAAAGGACACTTAAATTTCATCAGGCTACGATAAATGTCTATGACTTCATTTTAATGAAGCCGACAGAAATAGATTCTTTGTATAAGGATTTTTTTAATTGTGTTCAATTCACTTATTTCTTTCCCAAGACTTCTACGTACGAATCCTTAAAATCCGGAAACCTGGAACTAATCAAATCAGATAGTCTGAAGGAAATTATTACTGATGTTTATGAAACTGGTTTTAAGAGAATCGTAAACAAAGTGGATACAAGGAGAAATGCAGCTCGTCTGCTATTTCCTTATTATCAAAAGCATTTTACAACAAAATTCCTTAAAGATGTAGATTATTCGGATTTTAGAGAAAATAAATTCAAGATTGGTGTACCTAATAACTATACAGCCTTGGTAAATGATCCGGAATTTGAAACATTAGTGGTAGAGGCAATTAGCGGCAGAGCAAATTTTCTAAGAGATTTTGAACGAACAATTGGTAATGTAGAATTATGTCTTAGCCAGATAAATAGATATTTAGATAACTGAAAAAGAATGCAGATTGGATCTTTTTATCATAAAGTAAAACCAAAGGCTAATAAGGTGTATGAAGTCATAGAGGCTAATCGCCATTATGCTTAATAAACATGAACGTTGTACTTCATCCCCATAGCTATTGGAACATGCAACTATGTGAAGAAGATGCTGATTTCCTTGCCCTGGTTCAAAGAGAAAAAGATCATCTTTTAGATGCCATTGCTGTAAAAATTGGCAGCAGTCGCATCGCAAACATTAAAACGTATTTGAAAAACCGAAATTCCAGATTGGAAACATATCGTAATTTCACCAAAAAGAAATAACCGATAAAAAAGTACCTTTAAGAAGATGAAAAAAAATTTATACTCTGTTCTAATCGCTTCAATTATCCTTAGCTGTAATTTATATGGTCAAACAATTCAACAGCCTTTTGATTGGGATGAATTTAATAAAAAGGCAACCTATCTGAGTGATCTTCAATTTTCATCAGATGGCAATCATATACTATACTCAACGAGGAATTCAGATTTTGATTCAAATAAATGGGTTATCGAACATCATTTAATGAATATCTCCAGCAAGGAGGATTCAATTCTTCAATTTGATCAAAAAGATGTTCGTGAAATTAAATGGTCCCCTTCAGGGAAATACTTGTCATTTTTGGCAACTGATGAGGATAACAGTCAGATTTATGTACAAGAATATTCAACAGGAGAAGTAAAAGCTATTAGTAATCATGACACAAATATTTCACGGTTTTACTGGAGTCATGACGAAAGCAAAATAGCTTTTATTTCAAGGGATATCCCAATTGAAAAAGAAGAAAATGAAAAATTTATATCAGCTTTTGAAGTCGGACCACAAGGGTATCTCAGTGACCATCAATACTTGCCTTCTCACCTCTATCTATTAGATGTTAAAACTCAAAATGAAGAGCGATTAACAAAAGGAAATTGGACCATCAATTCAGGTATAAGCTGGTCGCTAAATGATGAAAAACTTGTGTTTACAAAAAAAACAGATGCCTATCCATCTCGCTGGAATGATTCTGAAATCATGTTTTATGATCTAGCAACTAAGTCCTTGATGCCATTTTCCAAAAACAACAAATTTGAATTTGATCCTGAATTTACACCAAAGAATAACCAGCTCTTATATTGGTATAAATCAGATAAAAATCCCGCAGGATTAACGGACTTATATATTAGAAATGAAGATAATACATCTGTAAACCTCAGCTCATCTTTAGATAGAAATATAAAATCCTATGATTGGCTCAGTTCCGATGAAGGAATTCTTGCATATGGTCAAGACGGCACTACGGATGGTGTTTGGATTATTTCTAATGAAGGCAAAATCAGAAAAGCATCTTTCAGCAATTCTTTTGTGATTTCAAGTTTATCTATAAATAAAAATGGAGAAATAGTATTAATAGGATCTACAGGGAATCAACCTTTGGAATTGTTTTATCTAAAAGATCATTCCTCTACCCCAATTCAACTTACTCACAATAATGACACTTTTAAAAAAATGAAACTGGGCAGCGTAGAAACTATTGAATGGGAAACAGATCTAAATTTAACCACGGATGGTGTAGTAACCTATCCACCAAATTTTACTACCAGCAAAAAATATCCTTTGGTGTTGCTAATTCATGGAGGTCCAACTGCCTCATCTATGGAGTCATTTAATCCGGTAGCACAAGAGATGGCACGAAATGGATGGATTGTATTTCAACCAAACTATCGTGGCAGCAACAACCGTGGTGATTCATTTCAGGAAGCTATTATGAATGATGGTGGTGAAGGGCCCGGCAGAGACGTAATGGAAGGCATTGAAGCCTTGAAATCACGTGGATATATAGATGAATCCAGAATAGCAGTTTCGGGTTGGTCGTATGGGGGTTTTATGACTTCATGGCTTATTGGAAGATATCCCGACTTCTGGAAAGTTGCAGTAGCCGGCGCTGCTCCAATCGATTTTACAGACATGACCAGTTTAAGTAATATGAATCTCACTTTACGTCATGCTATCACAAATTCACCATGGGTAGGAGATAACTACAAGGATCATTACAATATGTCCCCATTAAAAAATCTATCTAACATTAAAACGCCAACATTGGTGATGTCTAAAGTAGAAGATCAGGTTGTAACAGTTACAGGATCTTATAAATTATACCACGCTTTATTGGCAAACAACATCCCGACAAAGTTCATTGCTTATCCCGGAGGAGGTCATTTCCCTTCAGATCCTATAAATAGAAAAGATGTTTATGACAAGTGGATTAGCTGGTTAAAAAAATATTTGAATTAATAAAAACATGAAAAATATTCTGCTCTGTAGCGCCATCCTATTATTTATTTCCTGTGAAAGGAAATCGAACAATGAATTGGACCTTTCAGAAGGAGTTTCAAAAGAACTTGCATCTTATCGACAAAATCAAGTTTCAAACGTCA
>Ga0316190_10003979_pt1 | contig 10733 bp, 6 predicted proteins | sample Eddworburrow2_MG_FD_204929 | JGI IMG/M metagenome (GOLD analysis project Ga0316190, IMG submission 204929) | Coastal sediment microbial communities from Maine, United States - Eddy worm burrow 2 | ecosystem: Environmental > Aquatic > Marine > Coastal > Sediment | place: USA: Maine | collected... | reverse complement strand
GGAGGCCAGAAAGCAATCGGATCTGGCACAATAATAGGCTCTAAATTTTGAAGCATATTCTCTCTATAGATCATGGTTTTTACAGTTCAGTTCCTGTAATGTCTGAAGGTAAGATAGCTGATCTAAATTGGATACGAATAAACCAGCATTCAAATTTTTTGCTCAAATCTTTTTACCTAATAGCAGAGGCTTAAAAAATGGCAGGCCAGAGCTATTTCTCGAAACCTTTCACCATAGTTTCCACATACTTTCCCGCAGTTTTATAGGCATCCTTAGGATCTTCCAACTCCGATGTTACTACAGCCACTAATTGGTTTTCCTCGGGCTCATCAAGATTATAAAATACTGTTTCTAAAACATAGTTAGTAGAAGTCCTGGTTGAAGTGGAGGTAGGGATATAACCCCCAAAGGAATTATAGTATGACCCATAAGCATATGGCGTCCTGTAATAATTATTAAATCCTCCATAATACCCTGGATACCCGCCATAATAGCCTGGATAACCTGCTGAAACACCCACGCCTACTCCACTGCTGGAAGTTGTGGTTACTTGCTCCGTATCTTTAATAACAACAATTACAATTCCATTATATCCCTCACTATCAAGAATACTTTGCACAAAAGCCACCCGTTCTTCTGTAATCTCTTTATTAGTATAAATTTTTGGAAATTTTTTAAAGCTTTCCGTGGCCTTATAGCCTTCTGCCCTCAATTCGTTCGCCAAAGCTTCTTCAAAAGCTATTCTGGAGGTATTGTCTGCTGTTCTTGCCAAAACCAGAATATTCTTTTTCTTGAATTTAGCAATGGTTTCCTCTTCGCCCGTCCAGGAGTCGCGAACTTTGACACTACCGCAATTTTGAAACGCAAAAGAGAAAGCAAGTACTAATAATATGGTAAGATTTTTTTTCATAACAATTAGCGTGTTTTTGACATTAATTATTTAAGATGTCCAAGCTACTAAAAATATACCACCTAATTGTACTGGATATCTAATTTTATTAAATTAGAATCTTACTATAACCCCAAAATAAATCCAAAATAAAATCGCAGGCCATCATCCGAACCAAATAACCCAAGGTTAGCAGTGATCAAATCTGCGCCATTTACAAAAACACCACCCCCCACAGAGGTATTCCAGCTTTTTTCATTAAATGCAGGTTCCACAACCAGGCTGTCATCTACCCAGATTCTGCCCACATCAAATCCACCAAAAATACCTACTTCAACCGGTATTAGTCCTGTTTTATATCTTTTAAAATTAAAGCGAAGATCAGAGGTCTGGTAAAATGAAGATTTTCCGGTAAAGCGCTCGTTTCTGTAGCCCCGCAAGCCGTCGTTACCACCTATGCTCGCTGCCTGGTAGAACTCAAAATCATCACCAAAAATTAGATGGGCCTTAGACTTAGTGGCAAAAACTAATTGCCCATTTGGAGATATCTTATATGCAAAACCAAGCGTTGGGATTAAATACCCAAATGTATTTGAATTCTCAAGATTGGATGTAATTCCGGTTTGTAATTCTGCTACCATACCCAAGGTTGGGAAAGCAGGGTTATCATTATTCGTATAACTATAAACCGCTTCGGCACCCACAAAATTATTTTTTTCTTCCTGAGGAATAAAATCGGAAAACAAATTGATATATCTTCCTTCAGTCTCTTCTAATTCGTAGGATTTATAGTTTACCCCTATACTAAATTCTCCCCCATTCTCGCCATGCCATACCAATCCCGCAGAACCTCCTAATGTTCCCAGTTTAACTCGATTGTAATTCAGATCAAAATTTTCCTCATCATCAGCATTAGGATTCAAGGTTGAATTTCCAAATCCAAAAAAGTTTATACTGTAATTAGGGCTTGTAAATACCCCATTAATCGCCAGATTCCATTTACCCACAACATGAGCAAATTCGCCCCAATATCGCAAATCAAAACCACCTGTAGAGGTATAAAGGGCGGCAGCTATCCTGTTGGTAGACGTAAACGGATTTCGTTCAAATCCATAAGCAGTATGGGCCCCAATAATACCTATTTTGAAGCCATCATCCGGGTTAATTCCAAGTAGTGGGAGTAATGCATTCACATTATACTTTGGCTTTCTATAATCATAATTATTATTCTCATAATCGTCTCTGATATGTTGCTTACCCTTATTGGTAATCAGCGTATTAGGTTTACTTTTAAAATCATAGATATGTGTTTTTTGCCCATTTACCACCTCATATCTATCATTATTAGAACCACCAATAACCCGGAGTTTTATCAGGTGGTCTCCTTTGCCCGAAACGTGAAAATAATCTTCATCATCCAGACCATATACCCAAATTTCTTTCGTACTGCCAACCTCAAATGTCCGTTCAAAAAATACCGGTCCCTTTTCGCCTTTTATAATCCGGTATCCGGTAACTTTTGTCCTACCTTCAGGCATTCGTTCAATTTCAAACCAATCATCCTTATCTGTACCTCGTACTACTCCATATTTATTTACCACTTTAAAATACGCATCGGAAATTTTTCGCAAATTAGAACGTCTTCCTTTTAACTTGCGCTTTATATCCTCCATATTCTCATCCTTCACTTCGTCAGGCAACTTTTCAAATGCAGCATCTATGACTTCATCTGTAATATGAGAGACTACATAAGCAGCTTGTTCATCCCAAACTGCCTTGTCTGATTCTTGTATCACGACAACATCAAGTACATATGGATTTAAATTGCTCCATTGTACATCTTTAATATCCTCATCGTATGAATTTAAGACACGTGCGGGAGCTGCCAGTAAAGTAGCCAGTCCCAGAGCAAAACCATCATTCATAATTGAAAATGCCTGATCGCGATCTCTGGGTACCGGCTTATAGGTAGTCACCCCATTTTCTTCAAAAACGGCCCAGCGCCACTGATCCTGATGACGATCCCAATCTCCTAAAAGCATATCAAAAAGTCGGGCACGCACATAGGTGGTTTCATCTACCCTGTGATTTTCATTCTTTTTCAATTTGTCGATCATATCATGAGTACTGATCATCTCATTGGCATAGCCAAAACTGGCTTTATCGCCATGGCCGTCTGCTGTCCTTTCCTCAATCGTATACAGTGCATCGCCAAATTCATTGTTAAAACGGCCTATTGCATTTTGCTTTGGCACATAAAACAATTTAGGATTGGTGTGGTATATCCCTACGGCATCAGATAAATCTCCTATAATAAATGGCATATAAGGATGATCTCCCGTAAATACGTCCAATATAAGTTCCTCTGTTTTTGTGTTTTTAAACTCGTCCTTAACATATTGATCCTTAAAACCAACGGATTGTATGTAGAGTAGCGCATCCTTCCGCATTCCCCGCATAATATATTCCTGCCCTTTCTTATTTACGAAACGCAATGAACTAGACTGGTGTCCTCCTCCTTTTCGCACAGGACTTAGTCCGCCGTAGAGGGTATCCAGGTTAACGGTTGGAACGGTTACTTCTGTACTAAATAATTTTCGATAACGTTCTCCCCATAGCCATTTAAACGTTTTACCTTTAGTTGTTTCTTCTTTGGTATAAATTGAAGTTGTTTTTTCTCCTGGGAAGTTAGCCGGATAATCAATCGCAATTGGACGATCTTCAGTTAATACCTGAGTTTCAAATACTATTTTATCCTCTTTGGAAGAATAAAAACTTAGGTGAGAAGAACCATCCTTATAAACATCCAATCTTGCATAACCGGGAGATCCATAGGAAAATTGGCCTCCGCCCACATTCCGTGTAGGTGTAGTTTTAGAGCCTGCCCCACTAACTATTTGAGGCAAACTTTCCTCAACCAAATATTGAAGGCTGTGTTCATGGCCAGAAACAAATATTACTTTATCATTTTCCTGAGATAAGGTAATTATTCGATCTCTAAACTCATCATATCTTTTGTATTGTATATCTGCCGGAGAAACGCCACCTCCGCGTCGGATGACATTTTTTAAAGTCCCTAAAATTGGAATTGGGGTCATATGCTGACCAACTGAAAACTGGCCCCCATGCGGTCCATTTGTAAACAAGGGGTGATGCATGGCAACAATTGTGGTTTTACCCCTGGCCTTTTTTATTAGACTTTCATATTCAATAAAGAAACGGCCACGGGTTCCAATTTCACATTCATCATTCAATGTAGGAAACTTGTCCCATTTGGTGAGATACCATTCAGTATCAATGATAATTAACTCCACATCATCATTAATTTCTACTTTTCGAATTGGGCAGCCATCCTCAGGAAGGAAGGTGTTTTTACCAAGCTTGTCTTCAACATACTCCTCCTGCCGTTTGAGACCTTTAGGGCCTTCACTGTACCAATCGTGATTTCCCGGAATAAAAATTGTTCTCCCGGCAAAGTCTTGTACCGCATCTGTTTGTACATTCAGCTGATGTTCTGCAAATTCTCTGCCTTCTGAACCTCTTTTGGGCAGACCTTTTGGATAGATGTTATCACCCAAAAATAGAGCTGTACTGTTTTTAGAGGCCCCTTTCAATACTTTTTCAAAATCTTGCAGTGCCTCAGATTTTGATCCTAAAGGTGAATTCCCCGCATCTCCTATTAAATAAAAAGTGTGTTGTATATCACTTTCAGAATGTCGTGGGATCATAGCCCCTTCCTTGTACTGGGCCTTGTACGTAGCACAGGAATATAATACTAAAAAGCTGACTATTAAAGTTAGTGACTTGGATATACTGTTCATTTTCAAAGTAAAAGACTATAGCCTGGTTGAATTAACTGAATCATTACCTATTTGCCAAAACACAACTAAATTTTACAAAGATCTTGTATGGTTTGACTTTTAAAATTCCCATTTAATTAGAAAAATATAAGCTATAAAGATAACCAATCCACTAGAATTGAAAACAACTAACCAAAAGGTCGGTGATTGGAATAAAATGAAGTTAAATCTCGGAGAATTACATTCCTGATTGATATTTAAATAGATCCAAATAAACTTGGTTGAAGTTAGATAACTTTAGATGAAACCGCATAATTTGTAATTTTTGTTTTATAAATTTGAAACATGTCTGAAATTCTTTTAAAAACCGAAGCCTTTGTCGTTGATTTATTATCGACCAAGTTGGACGAAAAATATCTTTATCATAACCTGAGACACACCCAACGGGTAGTAAAAAGCACCCGGGAATTGATAGAAGCTCATACGATGAATGATAGAGAAAAGGAATTCCTGTTATTGGCTTCCTGGCTGCACGATACGGGTTATACAAAGGGGCACGAAGAGCACGAAAGTAGTAGCTGTAAAATTGCAGCTGAATTTCTGGAAAAGGAAGGTTATGATGCGGAGGGAATTGAAAATGTACAAGCTTGTATAATGGCTACAAGGAGGCACTATGAACCCAAAAGTTTAAGTGAACAGATTATACGCGATGCCGATGCCTCACATTTCGCACAAAAAAGCTATTTGGAAACTTGTGAACTGCTGCGGGAAGAACTTTCACTGCTGGGCATTGCTAATTATTCTGTTAAAGAGTGGATGGAGGAGAATATCAAAATGTTCAGAACGGAACACCATTATTATACAGATTATGCCAAAGCAAACTGGCTCGAGAGAAAAGACAAGAATCTGATGATTCTTTTGAAAGAGGTAAAAAAAGAAAAAGAAATTGCCAAAAAAGAACAATTAAAAGCAAAATATAAAACTGAAAGTCCGGATAGGGGCATACAAACTTTATTTAGGGTTACCTTAAAAAACCACATTACGCTAAGTGATATTGCGGATACTAAAGCAAATATTTTGCTATCTGTTAACGCAATTATGATTTCTGTGGTACTATCTAACCTAATACCAAAACTAGATAACCCCTCCAATGCTTATCTCATCTACCCCACTCTAATTTTTTTATTCTTCACCCTGACTTCAATGGTGATGGCCGTTATAGCAACGCGTCCTAATGTAGGCAGCGGCAAATTTAGCAAGGCTGATGTAGCCAATAAAAAGGTGAACCTCCTATTCTTTGGTAATTTTCATAAAATGAAACTGGAAGACTATGAGTTGGCCTTACAAGAATTGGTAAAGGACAAAGATTATATTTATTCATCGCTCACTAAAGACCTCTATTTTCTTGGCTTAGTGCTTCATAGAAAATATAAGATCCTGCGCTGGACTTATTCTATATTTATGGTAGGGATTATAGTTTCCGTAATCGCTTTTGCTGTTGCTTTTAACTATTTAGGTAAAATTCAGTACTAATCTCGCAGCCTTTCTAGGCTTTTAATTCATCCATTAAATCCTCATAGGTAAAGGTTTTTTCTTCTTCCGTATTTTTACGGTAGAGAATCTCAGCCCTTATTGCCTTAAGCCCCGATACACCCTGAAGACCCTCCAATTCTACTATTTCAATATTATTAGTAAAATATCCTTTAGATTTCAGGTAAGAAATATATCTAAGATATTCCAGTTCATCTTTTTTCTGAGAGTAAACTATAGATAGCTTCCCTTTTTGGGTTAGCCTTTGATTAGTTCCCTTGATATATGACTTGTCAATGCGCTTTTTTATTATTTCATATCGGGCATTATAGGTGCCATCCACATCAAATCGTTTTTCATCCATTCTGAAGCGAATAGATAAGGATGTACTATATACCAGAATAAGCGAAGCCACGTCGAGCTGTACGTCCAATTCCGGTTTAAGGCTGTAATACTTGTTTTCCATCTCGCACATCACCTGCAGCTGCCATAATCGAAGATTCTTTAAGTATAAAGTGTCAAAATCCCTGTCTTCTGCAATAGAACTTCCAATATACATATTATGTTCTATGCCATCTGTCTTATAGCGTTCGTAAAAGTGAGGAAACATTTCCTGTGCTGCTTCCTGATGCTTATCAATTACAGAGGCCAGTTTTTTATTAATCCGCATCACGCTATCATCATATTGCTTTCTGTGGTCATAGTAGGAATGTGTTTCCGCATTAATGGTTTTTTCATATTCCTCTACCATTTTAGTCACTTCATTATTTTGCTTTTTAAGATGTGTGAATATCGGTAATACATCGTCATTAACGAAGTCGAAAATAGTCTGTTCGCTATTCGAAAATAAGGTCTCTTTAATATCTTCTGTAAAAATGTCTATTCTGTAAATCAGTTCTTCGTAAATAGGTAAATCTTCCAATTTCAATGCAGCATTCAATACTTCTTTGATATTCGACAATTGAATCATCAGATCTCGCTGAATAGCTATATTCCTGGCCTGTGAAGAGGCTTTAATGTCGATTTGGCCGTATAACGGATATACATCATGAAAGACTATTTCTTTAAATGAAGGTTGCCTGCCCTCTATTCCGTCAATAATAAATTGTTTGGCTTCCTCTTCAAATCGCCAGTGAACAGATTTATGCACCGAAGTACATTCATTTTGAATAATAGCGTCTATTAAATTTTCCTCTTCAATTTTAGAGCGCACTACGGCAGCAACAATATAGGGCATTACATCATCCAGCTTGGTTGCGTTAACCCCATTTAACTCATTTTTTCTAGTGGATACCAATTCCAGGACTCCTAAAAGTTCTCCTTCATTAACGATAGGCGCAAAAATGGCACTTTTTATTCCCTGTTCAAACAAGCCTTTATAGGGCTCAATCCCATCAGATAATTTATAATATTTTTCAACATCAGAGACCGTAAAATATCCCTTCTGTTTCACTATTTTATCATAGGATCCTATACATAAGGCATGATTACACTGCTCATTATCTTTTCCTCTAAGCAGAAAGCTTTCCATTCCATTGCCATAAACACGTTCTAACTGATCATCTTTTGAGTTATAGGTGACGAAACCTATTTTTAATTCTTTTATTTTAAAGAATGACCTGAAGGTGTCCTGCAAATCAGAGATAAAGGTTTCGCTTCCTCTTTTATCACTTGAGATAAGATTTGTTTTAATTTCAGATATGGTATGTTCGGTTGTTACATCAAACATATTTGAGATTACAAAACCTTTGGATATAAAACTATTTGGAGGAATCATTTCCTTCCACAATTGTAGATCTTCCGGATTTTCTAAAAGCTTATCAACATCGTCCTGGGTTAACTTTTTAGATAATTTTGTGGGAAGTATCTCCATAAAATCCGCATTGTATAAAATACGGTAATGGCGCATTATTCCATTCGCATCTGGGATATCATAAAAGTATGGCCTGCTAAAATCAAGGTTAAATCCATAATGGTATTTAAGGATGACAGTACTAGCCATAATGTAGTCTATCCCTTCATCCTGATTGCGTATAAAAGGTTTGAAATCCTTACCGGCATTTTCCAAAATCTTCTGAAATCTTTTGGACTTATTAAATACAATATCAAAATAAGGTAGAGAAGCAGCCTTAATTTCATTCTCACTTAATACCTCGGCAAACGAATCCTGCAAAATAACCCGAATAACATCCTTGTGTTTTTCAAGAAGTTCAATATCTGAAAAACCATCCCTTAATTCTGGATATGGTGCCTGAGTCTCCAATATATCCTTAGCCCTCGATGATAAGAAAGGATCATCACCTTTAGCCATAGTATCGTACTTCTGCAATAGATTATCAAAGCTAATTAGCATTTGTAGTGGCATCTCTTTATTTATAGATCTCATAATGACATAGGTCTGCAGATTGACGATAAAATTACAAAACTATTGGATTTCTTTTTGTTAAAGTAATTTTTACGGTGTTCCGTGCATTTTTTGGATATTTATACAAATTTCATTCATGTCTTCAGATAAGAGACTTAATAACGCGTACAAAAGGGCCAAAACCTTAGCATTTGATGACACGTCAAAGTTTATTCTTTTTAGCGATTGTCATAGGGGTGATAATAGTTTTTCCGATGAGTTTGCCAATAACCGGAATATCTATTATCATGCTTTGAAACATTATTATAATAATGGGTTCCAATATTGTGAACTCGGAGACGGAGATGAGCTCTGGGAGAATCTGACTTTTGAAGCCATCTTTGAAGCCCATAAGAATATTTACATGTTAATGAAACGTTTTCATGAGGAAAACAGGTTGCATATGATATTTGGCAACCACGATATGGTATACAGAAACCCGGCATATGTAAAAAAACATCTTTATACCTACTTTGAGCCTAAAGATGAAAAGGAAACCACTTTATTAGATCAATTGCAGTTTCATGAAGCAATAGTCTTAAAACACAGTGAGAGCGGACAAGAGCTATTTTTAACTCATGGGCACCAGGCAGATTTTATGAATTATCACGGATGGCGGTTTAATCGATTTTTGGTGCGCGTTCTCTGGAAACCACTTCAAGTTTGGGGAATAGCTGATCCTACCAGTCCGGCCAGGAACAACCGTGAATTAATAAAAGTGGAGAAAAGGATTAAGAGATGGATTTTACGAAACAACTTAATAATAACCGTAATGGGTCATACACACAGACCCAGATTCCCGGAACCCGGCGATATTCCCTTATTTAATGATGGAAGCTGTGTACACCCAAGGAGTATTACGGGGATTGAAATAGAACACGGAGTAATTTCACTTATAAAATGGCAGATAGCAACAAAAGAAGATGGTACCCTTCAGGTTGTAAGGGTTTTACTGGAAGGGCCTCAAAAGTTGACGGATTATAAACAAAATGAGGATTGATTCTTTCCAATACCTGGGTATTAGTTGAATCAATCCTCGGGAAATAGTCATGTTCTCTATTTCTATTGAATCATAAAGTTAATAGGGATACTATAAGGAACTTTAACTGATTTTCCGCGTTGCATCCCGGGAGTCATATTTGGGAGTGCAGCAATAATTCGTTGTGCTTCTTGCTCTAATAATTTGTCTGGCCCTCTTGTCCTTATTGCCTCTACATGACCTTTAGAATTAATCATAAATTGCACAAATACTTTTCCTTTTATTCCCAGTTCAAGTGCACTCTCCGGATAATTAAATTCTTTAACGATATGAGCTTGTATCATTTTTTGAAAACAGGCTTTTCGTTCATCATTGCCTTGTGCACTCTCACATCCGGGATAAATTGGAACATTTTCTATGATTGCAAAGGGAACTACAATATCTTCTTCTTCTTCTCCAACTTCCACATCGTCAACGGATATTACCTCTTCAATCACTGATTCCTGACTAGTTTCTGTACTCTCAATAATTGTTTCTTCTATTTCCTCTGTGTCTTCAACTACTTCAATTACCTCGGGAGCAGCAGGCGGCGGTGGCGGCGGGGTTGTTAGTAAAATCTCTGTTACCGGTACATCTTCTTTAAGGTCGTCCACCGCCTGAGCAATGTCCAGAGTTGTAGTGTCGCTAGGATACGATTTGTATTCCAACGCGCGCCAGGTCAAAAATAGAACGACTGTAAGTCCTATTACAAAATACAGCCCGCTATTTCTATTTAAATCTACTTTTGGGTTTTTTTTGACTTGCATGACTATTTGTATTATGATATACATAAAATTACGTCATGTAGAATGCAGATTATATGATATTTATCAGGTTTAACTGGTGTAATCATAAATCTCTGATGTTTAAAATATGGACAATAAAAAAGTAATCAGGACTAAAATTAGTCCTGATTACTTGCAATATACCTACTTAGATATAAATCTTTTACTCCTGTCTTTCGCTACTACATACCAGATAAAAGCACCTCGTCAAAATCGATCCCCTCAATGGTAATAATGCGTTGTGCAGCAGGGTCCCAGTCTATTCTTCTGCCAAGTTTATAGGAAAGTCCGGCCATATGAGCCGATA
>Ga0316190_10003977_pt1 | contig 10735 bp, 8 predicted proteins | sample Eddworburrow2_MG_FD_204929 | JGI IMG/M metagenome (GOLD analysis project Ga0316190, IMG submission 204929) | Coastal sediment microbial communities from Maine, United States - Eddy worm burrow 2 | ecosystem: Environmental > Aquatic > Marine > Coastal > Sediment | place: USA: Maine | collected... | reverse complement strand
GTTGCAGTTTTTGAATTTTACAATACCGGCTTGCATCCAGATACAAGGGTTTGTTATTTTGGCCTTCTTGTCCGGCTTAAACATCCAGACCTGTCCCCCAAAAACCGCCCCGATCTCAGATTCTTTACCAAGATCCTGCCGGCTTCCCTTTCTGTAGGAAGAACCGTAACCAAACCGACTTTTTTGAACGTCTCTTATTTTTTCGGCCATTTTCCTGACTCCTTTGTTAAACGTTTATGTTTATTCCTTTTTGAAACAGATACAGAGCAAGGAGTATGCCAGATATAATACAACGTACGGTTTAAAGGCATAACCCTATGATGTTACGATTTATTTTGGAGAATAGACAAGGGAAGGCTCGGCTTTGGTTGCAGATCTCGCATGTAGGAATACGCTACAGTTCAATGAACCCATTCGGTGTTATTGGCAGACAAATCGTCTTTATTCCTTTTACTGACAGTTGGTTACAATTATGTTGAATTTTCCAACACATAATCTTGAATTTCCCCACCGGCCCATTGCAGTTCCCAAAAATATGTCCCGATTTATCCGCCTTTGGCGAAATTGAATTGCTTTCTGTCACAATTTCAGTAAGCCGCAGGATGATTCCGTTTCCATCGGGAAGCTGTCTGAGCAAATTAGGGCGCGTTAAAGCGAACAACATAGAGGCAACCAAATTTATTGATAATTACCATATTCCCACCGTGTAATTTTAACACCTTAGCCCTGTTCGCTTTTACGCGGTTTTATTTGCGAGTTCTTGCCGATGGAAACGGGATGTTATTCTGGATAGACGTTATGAGTGGATGAATCGGGCCCGTGAGAAATCCGGGTTAGTCGATTCCATAGGATTTGAGCTTTCTTCGAAGGGTGTTCAGGCCGATGCCAAGACGCCTGGCTGTCTTGGATTTGTTTTGGCCTGACAGTTTATAGACCTTGATAATATGGGATCTTTCAATTTGAGCAAGGGATACAATATCTTCTGTTACGGACGGGGTCAGACAGTTTGATATTGACTTGGGTCTTCTTAATTGGGCCGGTAGAAAATTTGAACTGATGGGGCGCTCCTGGGCCAGATTTACGGCCGACTGTATGATCGACTTGAGCTCCCGGATGTTTCCGGGATAGTCATACTCCATGAGCAGACACATGGCTTCTTCTTCAATGAAGAGATTTTTATTAGAGCTGTTATAGTCTTTTAGAAATTTACTCGCCAGAAGTGGTATATCTTCTTTTCTCTCCTTCAAAGGCGGCAGATGAAGCCATCCGCCCCTGATTCTGTAATATAAATCTTTTCGGAAAACCTTTTTGACCATCAGTTTTTCCAGATCTTCGTTGGTGGCGGCGATAAAGCGGACGTCGGCCTTTTGATGACGACTTTTACCCAGTTTAAAGTATTCTCCATCCTGCAGAACCCGCAGCAGTTTTCCCTGAAGTTCAAGGGCCATGTTGCCGATTTCGTCTAAAAATACGGTCCCATGGTCGGTGTATTCCAGATATCCCTCGCGACCATTTTCAGCACCCGTAAAGGCGCCTTTGGTGTGGCCGAAAAATTCTGCTTCAAAGAGACTGCCGGTGAGCGAGGCCATGTTGACCGGTGTAAAGGGAAACTTCGACCGAAGGCTCGCAGCGTGAATCGCCCATGCAAGAAGTTCCTTTCCGGTTCCACTCTCACCGGTAATTAAAAGCGGAACATCACTGCCTGCATGAAGCTCCGCTTCTTTTAAAACTCTTAAAACCTTTTGGGATCGAGTGACAATCGGCTTAAAAGGTGCCGGATTTATCAACTGGGGAAGCGTCGGGCTTTTTTCGATATCCAGAATATCGAGCAACCGTTTTTTCTCAAGAACCCGTTTCATGGAAAAGGCAAGATCTTCCTGGGAAACCGGCTTAACAAGATAGTCATACGCACCTTTGTTCAAACACTCCACTGCAACCCGGGCCTCGTTAACCGCGGTGACCATAATACACTCGCTTCTTGGGCTTATGTTTTTGATGGTTTCAAGCACTTCCAGTCCGTTCATCTCGGGCATGGTCATATCGATCAGTGCAATATCGAAAACTTCTCCTTCTTCAAACAGAGAAACCGCTGTTATCGAATTATCTTCGGTACGTATATTTTTAAAACCTGAATTCAGAAGATGTGACTTTACGATTTTAAGAAAATCGAGATCGTCATCGATGATAATTATTTTATTGTCCATCGCTTCGTTCGAATTTCGGGTCTAAGGTTTTTTCCAGCCGGCATCCCAAAAAGGACCATCCCAAAATGGCACAAATTCTCATGGAATTACGCGTTCACTGTCTTTATGTATAGCATGTGTGCCAAATTGGCACAACCACCTTTTGAAATAGATGCAAAAACTTCCTGCCCCAGGACATCGCAAACTTCTATCTCCTTAAATTTACAACAATTTTTTCCAATTCACTATAGTCCTTCTATCCCGGCACGATTGTTGCTCATACGGTACTAGAAGGATATATCGCCTGTTTTTTGATTTAAAAAATTACTCAAGTTTTGCAGCACTTCCGAATGAGGATCCCACATCATCGGATTTAAATGTTTAATGAAAGCAAAACCTGGGAATTAGATTTAGCCGCAGAGGCACGGAGGGCGCAGAGAGCCATTCTAAAGACCTCATCTATCGAGGAAGATTGAACCTAATGCCAAATATTTTAAGCGTAACCACTCATGCAAATAAAGCTTCTGTTACAGCAAGCTTGCTGGAAACTTTCCCCTTTGCGCGTCCTTCACGGCAAAGGAAAGCCACACACATCTCTGCGTCCTCTGAGGCTCTGCGGCAGGTAATAACGACAGGTTGCGGGAATTTGTAGTTGCTCCTTATGCAGAATAACAACCTGATAATATAAAAACTTATTTTTCGATCAGCGTGGCTGCGTTGTATAAAATCGTGAAGCAATTTTATTGTTTGAGCTGCTTTTTCTGAAAAAAATCGGAGGTAGTCGTATGAATTTAAAGCGCAAATTCGATGCAGGGGAATTTGCCGTCCTTGCGGAAATGGAACCCCCCAAGGGGGTGGATGTCTCCACAATGCTGTCCAATGCCATGAGAGTCAAGGGGGAGGTAGATGCCTTTGTCATACCGGAGATGAGCAACGCTGTCATGCGGATGAGTTCCCTTGGAGGTGCCATGATTCTACAGGGAAAAGGGATGGAGACAGTGATGCAGGTGAACTGTAGAGACAGAAACCGGATCGCCCTCCAGGCGGATCTTCTGGCAGCCAATGGATGCGGAATCACCAATGTCATGGCGGTTGCCGGAGAAGACCCCAGCTTTGGAGATCATTACCAGGCAAGATCGGTATATGACATCGATCTTCTGGAATTACTCAATGCCATTCGGGGGCTTCAAGACGGAAAGGACATGGCCGGTATTGAGCTTTCAGGTTCCCCTCAGTTTCTGGTTGGATCCACAGTAGATGCCGGTGCCAAGGGAAAGTCTCCTGAGTTGGAGATCGAGGAGATGACCAAAAAAATTGAAGCGGGCGTCCAATTTTTCATCTCTCCACCGCTATTTGACCTTTCCGCCATTCATCCGTTCATGAAACGGGTGGACATTCAGAAAACAAAAATCATCCCAACGGTTTTACTCCTCAAATCACTCGGCATGGCCCGATATATCATGCGCAATGTGGATAATGTCTACATCACTGATTCTCTGATTGACCGCATCCAAAAATCCCCTGACAAGGTTCGCGAGTGCACACAGATTGCATCAGAAATGGTCACATTGTTAAAAAAAGAAGGTTTCAGCGGCGTAAACTTGGCAACCCTCGGATGGGAGCACAAACTCCCGGAGATACTTGAACGAATATAAGGATGGGAAAAATGGAGCACACAAACAGCCAGAAGAACAACATGCCCACTGAAAAACACGGGAAAAATCCAATAGGATCGGCAATGGTGGTTGGCAGCGGAATAGCAGGGATGCAGTCCGCCCTCGATCTTGCCAACTCCGGTTATTATGTGTACCTGGTGGAAAAGTCTTCGGCCATCGGCGGACTCATGTCACAACTCGACAAGACCTTCCCCACCAACGACTGTGCCATGTGAATTATCTCACCGAAACTGGTCGAGGTCGGCCGGCACCTGAATATAGAGCTTCTGACAAACACCGAGCTTTTGGATCTTAACGGCGAGGCGGGACGCTTCACGGCCCGGATTCGCCAGGAACCACGCTTTATTGACCTTTCAAAGTGCACGAGTTGCGGGGAATGTATCAAGGTCTGCCCCGTAGATCTTCCCAACGAATACGACGAAGGCCTGTCTGTTAAGAAGGCTGCATACAAAAAATACGCCCAGGCCATTCCAGGGGCCTTTGCAATTCAGAAAACAGACCATGCACCCTGCCGTATGACATGCCCTGCCGGACAGAATGTTCAAGGTTATGTTCAGATGGTAAAGGAAGGTAAGTATAAAGAGGCCTTGAAAATAATTATGGAAGATCATCCGTTCCCCGGAGTACTGGGGCGGGTTTGTCCCCACGAGTGCGAAGATGCGTGCCGTCGATGTGAAGTCGACGAACCGATAGCCATCCGTGATCTTAAGCGACTGGCCGCAGATGAGTTTGATCCGCGTAAAATTGAGATCGATTGCCTGCCGCCCAGAAAAGAGAAGGTGGCGATCATCGGTTCAGGACCTTCCGGCCTCTCCGCCGCCTATCATTTGGCCCGAAAAGGCGTGTTGTCCACCGTTTTTGAGGCCTTGCCCGAACCCGGCGGGATGCTGCGAGTGGGTATCCCTGCCCATCGTCTCCCAAGGGACATTCTGGACCGGGAGATCGAAGTGGTCACCAACCTGGGTGTGGAAATTAAGACCAACACCCCTTTGTGTGAGGATTTGACCATAGATGATCTTTTGAACGATGGGTATCAAGCGGTTTATCTCGCCCTTGGCGCTCACAAAGGAATCGAACTGGGAATCCCCGGCGAAAAAGCCAGGGGGGTGCGTCAAGGAGTTGATTTTCTTAGAGAAGTCAATCTCACCGGCAAGGCCGATATCGGCGAAAAGGTGGCCATAATTGGTGGTGGAAATGTGGCCATTGATGTATCCAGATCTGCGGTTCGGCTGGGTGCAAAAGAGGTGAAAATAATTTACCGACGCACCCGTGCAGAAATGCCGGCCTGGGAAGAAGAAATTCATGCAACGGAGACAGAAGGAGTTGAAATCACGTATCTTTCCGCACCACAAGAGGTGCTGACGCAAAACGGGAGGGTCGCCGGACTCAGATGCATCCGGATGGAGTTGGGTGAACCGGATTCATCCGGAAGAAGACGGCCGGTGCCCATACCGGGCAGTGAATATGACATAGAGATCGACCAGCTTGTCCCCGCCATCGGCCAGCGCCCGGATCTTTCGGCCATCGAAAATGTGGCGGGCCTCAACATCTCCCGCTGGGGCACCACCGAAGTCGATGCCGTAACCTATGCAACGGATCGAGAAGGTGTTTTTTCCGGTGGTGACCTGCAGACCGGCCCGGGAATAGCCATCGCTGCAATCGCTGCCGGTCGTGAAGCGGCCGAATCGATCGTAAGGCATCTTGACCACCAGGATATGGCAAAAGGACGTGAACCTGCAACCCATGAGGATCCGGTGTATCGACCGATTCCGGATGACGAATCTGAAATCCCCAGATCAAAAATGCCGGAACTGCCCGTAGAAAAACGCGCAGGCAATTTTGAAGAAGTGGAACTGGGCTATGACGAAACGTCGGGGCGGGAAGAAGCCGCACGCTGTTTAAACTGCAGTTACTGTTCAGAGTGCTATCAGTGTGTGGACGCATGTCTTGCAGAGGCTGTCGATCACAACCAGATACGCGTGGAAAGAAATATCGATGTCGGCTCCGTGGTTCTTTGTCCCGGAAGCGAACCTTTTGATCCTTCAGGGCTGGAACAGTTTTATCATTACAAAAATAATCCAAACGTACTGACCAGTCTTGAATTTGAACGGATTCTCAGCGCTTCAGGTCCGACCATGGGACATTTGGTCCGTCCTTCAGATGAGAAAGAGCCGAAAAAGATCGCCTGGCTCCAGTGCATCGGCTCCCGAGATACCAACCAATGCGGCAACGGATACTGCTCTTCGGTCTGCTGCATGTATGCCGTCAAAGACGCCATGATCGCCAAGGAGCATGCCCATGGAGATCTTGACTGTGCCATTTTCAACATGGATATCCGCACCTTCGGAAAGGACTATGAAAAATACTATCTTAGGGCCAAAGAAAAAGAGAATGTTCGATTTATTAAGGCCCGGGTCCATACCATTGATGAAGTCGGAGACCAGAGAAATTTGCGCATTCAGTATGTGAACGAGGCCGGCGCACTGGAAGAAGAGATCTTTGATATGATCGTCCTTTCGGTGGGTCTTCAGGTGCCTGAATCCACCGCTGATCTGGCCAAACGGTTGGATGTCGATCTTAACAAATATAATTTTGCGATTACCGACACTTTTGCTCCTGTGGAGACTTCCCGACCCGGAGTTTATGCATGTGGCGTGTTTCAGGAACCCAAAGACATTCCGAGTTCCGTCACCGAAGCGAGTGCTGCCGCATGTCTGGCAGGGGGCCGTCTGAATGAAGCCAGAAACACACTGACAAAAAGTGTAGAACTCCCCGATGAAATCGATCTGACCGGTGAGGCGCCCCGAATAGGGGTGTTTGTCTGCCACTGCGGTGTCAACATTGCGGGTGTCGTAGACGTCGGCATGTTGGAAGAGTACACCAAAACACTTCCCCATGTCGTGTACGCCGGACAGAACCTCTTTACATGCTCCCAGGATTCCCAGGAGGAAATGAAAGAGATCATTAAGGAACACCGACTCAATCGGATAGTGGTTGCCGCATGCACGCCGAAAACCCATGAAGCCATATTCATGGATACCCTTGAAGCATGTGGCATTAACAAATACCTCTTTGAGATGGCCAATATCCGGAATCAGGATTCCTGGGTCCATTCCGATGATCCTGAAAAAGCCTCCGGAAAAGCCAAACATCTAGTGAGGATGGCTGTGGCCCGTGCCGCCACACTCCATCCGTTGCATGAAAAGAAGATTCCGGTGATTCAACGAGCACTGGTCATCGGTGGCGGGGTAGCCGGGATGAATGCAGCGCTGGGTCTTGCAGACCAGGGGTTCCCTGTGGTTCTGGTTGAAAAAGAGGAAAAACTGGGCGGCATGGCCAACCGTCTGACCGCTACAATCGAGGGCGCAGATATCGGAACTTTTCTGGAAGAATTGATCCAGAAGGTGACATCTCATTCCCAAATCCAGGTTTTGACCCGTTCCCTTATCGTAGGATTTTCCGGATTCAAAGGGAATTTTACCACGGAAGTTCTGGTGGGGCCTGGCATGTATGAAAGAAAGATCGACCACGGCGTCGTTGTATTGGCCACAGGTGCGAATGAATACAGCCCCAAAGAATTTCTCTACGGACAGAACGAAAACGTGGTGACCCAGGTCGAACTGGCCGAACGTTTAAAAGAGAAAGGGGCCGAAGATCTAAGCCAGGTGGTCATGATCCAGTGTGTGGGATCCAGAAACGACGAGAATCCCAATTGCTCCAGAATTTGCTGCCAGAGCGCCATTAAAAATGCCCTTCATATCAAAAAGCTTCAGCCGGATGCCCAAATCTTCATACTTTACCGGGATATCAGGACTTACGGATTTCTGGAGGATTACTATACCGAAGCCAGAAAACAGGGCATACTTTTTTCCCGATACGATTCTGAAAATCCGCCGACGGTGGAATCGTCAGAAGCAGGTGTGGTGGTAACCTTCAAGGATCACATTCTTGGCCGCAGCCTCCAGGTCAGTGCCGATCTTCTTGCGCTGAGCGCTGGTATGGTTGCTGAAGATACCGAGGAACTCGCCTCCATTGTCAAACTGGCCAGAACCGCAGAAGGTCACTTTATGGAGGCTCATGTCAAACTAAGACCCGTCGACATGGCCACAGAAGGAATTTTTGTTTGCGGGACCGCCCATAGTCCCAAATTGTTGCACGAATCGATCTCACAGGCTTTTGCTGCGGCTTCCAGAGCCACGACATTTCTGTCCCAGCCACAGTTGACGTTATCGGCGGTAACGGCACAGGTAGAAGACGAATTTTGTGCGTCATGCCTCATTTGTGTCCGGTCGTGTCCGTATCAGGTGCCGAGGATCAACGAAGACGGTGTGAGTGAAATCGATGTGGCTTTGTGCCATGGATGCGGTGTTTGTGCGGCGGAATGCCCGGCCAAGGCCATTGAACTGAGTTGGTATGAAGACGTGCAGATAATGAGCAAGATCGACGCGCTACTCGAGGATATCGTGTAGTGGTTGATGATATACAAATTGAATTCGCCAAACGAGAATTATGGATTCAAAGGAGGAATTATGAAGGAAGATTTCGAGCCGATCATCATTGCATTTTGCTGCAGCTTCTGAGGTTATACCGCTGCGGACCTGGCAGGTTCCATGCGATTGCAATACCCTTCTGACATTAAAATCATTCTCGTTCCATGCACCGGCAAGGTGGATGTTCTTCATATTCTCCATGCCTTTGAAAAGGGAGCCGACGGCGTATATGCCGTGGGATGTATGGAAGGAGATTGCCATTATAACAGTGGCAACCTCAGAGCTCATAAACGGGTGGAACAGGCTCAAAGCATTCTCGAGACCATCGGCATCGGGGGAGAAAGGGCACAGATGTACAACCTTTCCTCGAGCGAAGGGCCGCGTTTTGCCCAGATCGCCATTGAAATGGACGAAAGAATCCGAAAGTTAGGACCTAATCCGATTAAACTGGCCAAAAAGAAGGCCGCATGAACCCATTGAAAGAGAGGTCTTATGATTGTCGCAGACAAAAAGCCGATTGAAGAGATTATAGAGGAAATTAAAGGTCATGAAAAAATCCTCATCCTCGGTTGTAACGAGTGCGTCACGGTTTGTGAGGCAGGGGGAAAGAAAGAAGTCGGTGTTCTGGCTTCAGCCCTTAGAATGTATTTCCTCAACCAGGGACGTGACGTAAAAATAGATGAAATAACCTTGGAGCGGCAATGCGATCACGAATATCTCGAAGAAATTCGGGATGCGATAGATCAATATGATGCCGTTGTTTCCCTTGCCTGTGGCGTCGGCGTTCAGTTCATGGCCGAAAAATATCATACGACGCCGGTCTATCCCGGAGTGAACACCTGTTTTTTAGGGGTAACCGAAAAACGAGGGTTGTGGACGGAAAGATGCCAGGCTTGCGGACAGTGTATCCTGGCACGCACCGGAGGAATCTGTCCGGTCTCCCGTTGTGCAAAGCGAATTCTCAACGGTCCGTGCGGCGGTTCTACCCAGGGAAGCTGTGAAATTAACAAGGAAGTCTTCTGTGCCTGGCAGTTGATTATCGATCGACTCAAGGCATTGAACAGGCTCGACGATTATGAACAAATTGACCCTATAAAAGACTGGTCCACCGACAGGGCCGGAGGACCCAGAAAAGTTGAAAGGGAGGATGTGCAGCAATGAAAATAAACACACCCAGCAAACTGGAAAAGATTCTGGCCGCCGGTCACCTTGCTGTTACCTCCGAGTGCGGCCCCCCGAGGGGGAGCGATCCTGAGGTGATTGTTGAAAAGGCCAATCTGATCAAGGATCATGTAGATGCCATCAATATCACAGACAATCAGACCTCCGTAACTCGCATGTGCAGCCTGGCGGCCTGTATAAAACTAAAACTCATGGGACTTGAAGCGGTACTGCAGATGGTAACGCGTGACCGAAATCGCATTGCTTTACAGAGCGACATTCTTGGTGCGGCGGCGTTCGACATACACAATATTCTCTGTCTTTCCGGAGACCACCAGAGCTTCGGCGACTGCCCGACGGGTCAGAACGTTCATGATATCGACTCCATTCAGTTGATTCAAACCGTCCGGCATATGCGGGACGAAGGCAAGTTCCTGGGAGGAGACGACATTTCCCGTCCGCCCAAAATGTTTGTCGGCGCTGCGGCAAATCCGTTTGCCGATCCGTTTGAAATCCGTGTGCCCCGTCTGGCCAAAAAGATTGCCGCCGGGGTGGAGTTTATTCAAACCCAGTGTATATATGACCTCGACAAGTTTGAACGCTGGATGAAAATCGCAGGGGATCGCGGACTTCTTGAAAAAGTCAGCATCTTGGCAGGGGTAACTCCATTTAAATCGGTGGGCATGGCACGGTACATGAAAAACCGGGTGCCGGGAATCGAAGTGCCGGATGAAATGGTTAAAAGGATGGCCGATACGCCCAAGGAAAAACAACCCGAAGAGGGTATCAAGATCTGTATCGAATCCATCGAACGTCTCAAAGAAGTGGAAGGGGTTCGTGGATTTCACGTCATGGCCATTGAATGGGAAGAAATGGTACCGGAAATTGTTGAAAAAACCGGCCTGTATCCAAGGCCGAGCGTAGATTGATTCCGGGTTTTATTTTTTTAAGGGCCCGAGGGACGATATTTGGTGCCAAAAACCGTCAAAAAATAAAGATCCGGAATCAAAAAAAGGAGGATAATTATGAGTGAAAAAAAGAAAATTCTTGTGGTCGATGATGAGCCTGATTTCTGTTCAATTGTTCAAGGGCAATTGGAAAAAGAGGGCTTTGAAGTTGAGGTGGCGTATAATGGTGTTGAAGGTCTGGAAAAAGTCCATGCAAGTCCGCCGGACGCCATTGTTCTGGATGTCATGATGCCTGAAATGGATGGATACGAGGTGTG
>Ga0316190_10003974_pt1 | contig 10737 bp, 6 predicted proteins | sample Eddworburrow2_MG_FD_204929 | JGI IMG/M metagenome (GOLD analysis project Ga0316190, IMG submission 204929) | Coastal sediment microbial communities from Maine, United States - Eddy worm burrow 2 | ecosystem: Environmental > Aquatic > Marine > Coastal > Sediment | place: USA: Maine | collected... | reverse complement strand
TTTCCTTGGAATCTTTGCCGTTTCTTTTCAGAAAAAAGAAAGGGTCGCGGAAATCGGATGCATCAATCGTCGATTTTTCCTCCTGAGGAGGAATATCCACTATGTCTTTTTCGAAACCGCCAGAGAATGGTTCTTCAGGAGGAGGAGTGTTTTCCTCGCCGAAGGGAGTGAACCCGTCTTCCTGAGCCATCAGCTGGGGAAGAGACCACGCCAGCGCCAGTGTGACGAGCAGTGTCAAAATGGTTGTTTTTGAAAACAGAATCTTCATAGAAATATCAGCGTTTCTTTAAAATTTTGTCTCTCAATTTGCGGTGTTTGATGTTCAGTGAAAACTTGTAACTCTTTCCCATATCCTGATAGATTTTGTCCGAATAGCGCGAATGACAAGGAATGCAGTTGCCGACTTTCAGGATGCGAGTGACTTCCTCCTGATTGAACGGTCGTGCGCCCGGTTGTCCGGAACCAGCGATGGCTTGTCCCCGTTGATTGATTTTGGCCTGAGGGCCGAATTTTGATTTATTCAGCACCCGGTTGGTTCGCACCAGCGGGTTGAACTGGTCGTATTTACCGGACGTGCTTTTCTTGATGCGCAAATCTCCCTCGCCCATTCCCAGGGTTTTCGGAGACAAGTGACAGCTTTGACAAGAGCGTACTTTTTTGCTTACCGAATGCGGTTGGGTCCCGTAAGCTAAATTGGAACCCGAGTTGCCGGCGGAGTTGGTGAACTCCCAATGACGGTAACTTCCCGATGAATCGCCCTTGCCGTCAATGACCGGGACGACTTTCTCCTGCTGATCCACAACGGTCAGGGTATGCTGCGGTTGAGACAGCATGGGAACCACTTTGCCGCGCGGACCGATCATCAACGCTGGTTCTTCGTGCTTCATGGTGAATTGATACGGGCTCCAGGTGCTGGCCGCGCCGTTTTCTTTCCCCGACTTCAGCGTCATATGACAACCTTCGCAACGAGGTACCCATTGCGAATGGCACGACGCGCAGGACAATTTGTCCCGGTGGCCGGGAATATTGTGTCCCCAGCTTTGATCTTTGGCCAGCGGAACGGTACGTGCTTTGCCGGTACGTTTGCTGTAAGTGACGAATTTTTTCCCCTGCGCTTTGACGTTGGATATTTTTTGTTGTTTGGCCGAAACCGCCATCGAGTCGCCTACCTTGTTGGTGAAACCTTTGTAATGGCGACTCAACCGAATGGCCGGGTCCTGGGGCGTCGTGATTTTTGAAATCCGGGGATAGGATGTGCTATCGCCGTGACAGGTTTCGCAACGGATCTCCACCGCCTGAAATTGCCGGGAATAGATGTTACCGTCTCCCATAATATCAGACTGCGTATGGCAGTCAATGCATTCCATTCCCCGTTCCAAATGAACATCCATGCGGGGTTGGCCGCTTCCGGGAAAGGGGAGTTTCCCTTGGCGATTGCGTTGTGGAAAAGGAATGGAAAACTTTTCCGTGGTCATTTGCGATAAAAATGATTTGTGGCATTGCAGACACAGGCTACTCGAAGGCAATACCGTCATGCGATGGTACGCGGGATACCCGGTCTTGGTTTTGGAAATCATCGGATCGCTGCCCAGGTATTTTCCTTCCGGGTGATATCTGAAATGGCAGACGGCGCATCCCTGCGAGCGGTATTCACCTTTCGGTGGAGGCGCATCGATATGGCATTGAAAACAACGTTCGCGCAGAACATGGTCGCCGATGTGATTGGATATCTTTTTACGAGGCGATTCCTTTTGTGCGGTTTGATGTTGCCGCAAGTGGTCAGGGGTGAAATAAGGAAGCTCTTCCAAATGCTTCAGGGCGCCGGTGGCTTCCGGTATTACGCCGTCGTTATCTTCTATTGCGGAGATTCCGTAGTGCGCTGATTTTTCCGGTTGCCCGCCCCATTGATATCTCAAGCCGGTAATGACTCCAGACATCGTGCCCATCATGGACTTGCGAACCCGGTCGGCATGGTTGCGGGTTTCATCCTGATGGCCGGAATGACACTGCGCTCTTCCGCAACTGAGGTGGACCACTTTCAATGAAGAAGGGTTTCGCTTGCCGGTTCCTGCCGCTGGATCGTAGATGAGTGTGGCGTGCGCCTCTTTTTTGTCCTCCGATGCGGCATTGCCACCGTGGCAGGAGGTGCATCCCAGATTGAGAGGATGCGAGCGGCTGACTTCTTCAATCCCCTTATGGCAAGTGAGGCATTGCTCTTCGTTGCCGGTGATGCCGATTGTGGCGGCCACTCCTGCAAGGCTCTCCTCTTGGGCGTGGATAGTGGAGACAAACAGTAATGACAATACTGCAAGGCAAATTGAGGACTTGAGCTTGAAGAGAGCAGGCATCAAAGACTTTGGGAGAAACGTATTTTGATTAAAGTGATTGGTGGACGGGACCGGAGATCAATCGTAAACGACTTCCAGATTTTTCAGAAAATCTGCAAGGTCAATGATGGACTGGTGGATGGATTCCTTATCCCTGTTTTTGGCGGCATTTTCAATTGCCCGGCCAATACTGCTTAGATCGTTGAATCCATATCCCCCTCCGGACCCCTTCATGGAATGACCCAGGACGCAAATTGAATCAAAATCATCCTTTTCTAAAGCTTGCCGATACACAAGCAGGTCTTTCTCTCTATTTTTCAGATAATCGGGAATCAGATCCTGTATGTCCGGATCAACGCGAACCCGGATTTTTTCCGACTGTGAATTTTGATTTTTCATAGGCTTAACTAGCTGAATTATAACATGATTATGTCTTTGTCATCAGGTATATACAGAATAAGCCTTGAAGCGCGTGGTTGCAATCTTGTTTTGACGGGTTCGTTTAGTCCTCTGTATCGGTTAAGATTTTCAGGGAGTTAGGGGCTATATTGAAGGTATTCAAAGATTCTCCAGAAGAGGAGGGATTCACTGGCTCATGGGCGGATGTGTCGAGTAAAATTTTCCAGTTTTTGAAGTCGCCGGGTATGGAAAAATTGCAAGTCTGGTCTCCGCTGTTCCACAGAATCAAAAGGACCGTATTCTCGTTATCAGAGGAAATACACCCCAGACACCGGGTGTCGATGGCTTCCCCGGCATGGGGGTCCATCGTTTGCCCATCTTGCTGGAACCATTTCCAGGAGGTTTGAGTTAAAGGATACTGCTTTCTCAACTGAATGATGAGCCGTGTAAACTCCAAAATTTTATTTTGCTCGCCATTGAGATTCCAATCGTACCAACTGATCGGGTTGTCCTGGCAATAGGCATTATTGTTGCCTTGTTGGGTGCGGCCTATTTCATCGCCACCGGAAATCATCGGCGTTCCCGATGAAAGCAGAAGTGTGGCCAGTAAATTTCTTTTCTGTTGCTGGCGGAGGGCATTCAGGGTCGGATCGTCCGACGGACCTTCTACACCGTAATTGCAACTTTCGTCGCCGTTGTGACCGTCGCGACTATTTTCACCATTTGCTTCGTTGTGTTTTTGCTGGTAAGTGACCAGGTCTTCCAGCGTGAACCCGTCATGACTGGTGATGTAATTGATGGTTGAATTCAGGGGGCGGCCTTTGGAGCCAAACAGGTCATGGCTTCCCGTCACCCGTTTGGTCAATGAATGGGCCTCGTGGGAATCTCCCCGCCAGAATTTGCGAGCGGTCTGCCGGTACTGGTCATTCCATTCCGACCACCCATTGGGGAAGTTGGACAGTTGATAGCCGCGCGGTCCCAGATCCCAGGGCTCGGCGATCCATTTGACCTGAGATAGCACCGGATCTTGTTGAATCGACTTGAAAAATTTTCCGTCAGGCTTAAACGATTTCCGCTCACGTCCCACGGTAACCGCCAAGTCCAGCCGGAAACCATCGACGTGCATCTCGTCCACCCAATACCGAAGGACGTCCAGAACCAACTGCCTAGCCTGCGGATGGTTCTGGTTGAGCGTGTTGCCGCATCCAGTGAAGTCGGCATAACGCTCCGGGTGGCTGGGGTGAGCCCGATAATACATTGCGTTGTCAATGCCGCGAAAGGAAAGGGTAGGGCCGTGCAAGCCTCCTTCTGCGGTGTGGTTGAACACCATGTCGAGAATCACCTCAATACCTGCCTGATGAAACGCGTGTACCATTTTTTTAAATTCCGTAGCCGGGTTGGAATCTTTTCCGTGAGTGAATCGTGTGTCAGGCGCGAAAAACAGAAGCGGGTTATAACCCCAGTAATTGGTCAATCCGTTTGCATGTAAATGATACTCGTCCGCAATCTGGTGAACGGGCAGTAACTCAATGGAGGTGACACCCATGCGGGTCAGGTGTTCCAGTATGGGTTCTGACGCAAGGCCGGCATAAGTGCCGCGTAACTCTTTGGGGATGTCGGGATGCTGTTGGGTCATCCCCTTGACGTGTGTTTCGTATATTATTGTTTCTTCCCAGGGGGTTTTCGGAGCACGATCCTCTCCCCAGTCGAATGCGGTATCTATCACTTTTGCGAGGGGCGCGTACCCGGCGCTATCCTGTGTGTCCGGGGGTTGATCATTTTGATCCGAGGTGCCCGGTGGAACCGACCACAACGATGCGTGCCATTGCAAGGTTCTTCCCAATGCTTTGGCGTAGGGGTCGAGCAGAAGTTTGGATGGGTTGAAGCGGTGACCCTCGGCAGGCCGGTAAGGTCCGTGTACCCGGTAACCGTACAGGCAGTCGGCTTTCAGGTTGGGGACGTGAACGCGCCAGACGGAATTGTCACCTTTCTTAAGGGCAATACGTTGCGATTCTGTTGTGGAGGAAGGGGTCTCGAACAGGCAGAGCTCCACCGCGGTGGCGTGCTCGGAATACAACGAAAAGTGGATGCCCTCATCAGTAATCACCGGGCCTAGCGGCCCGGACGTTGGGGAAGTCTGCGACATCGTTGCCCCTATGAAGGGGATGAAGGTGAAAGTATTTCAATTGAGCACGGGAGAGTCCGATGCCCTACACCCTTAGTAAACAGGGTTATGGAAATAATACAACGCGTCGTCGCCCGGAACAATACTGTAATCCGGCAGGCTGGAGCAATGCTCCTGCTTGATTTTCCATTGACGGCCATCTTTTTTGAACACGTAGGTGCAAACGCTGTGTTGGCGTTCGTCGGTACTGTGCTTGGAGGACACGCTGATCAATTCATCCACCAACAGGAAGCCGAGTTTGTCCCCGGCATGGCCCGATAGAATAGTGCGCTGGTTTTTGCATTTCATTTCCTGTAGTTCGGCGATCATCACTTCATAATCCTTGATGCGATGTTCAGGCAGAACACGTTTGTCATCGGCAATGATGACCATGTCTTTGGTGTAGTAGTCCGTGAGTTTTTTAGGGGACTGGCATACCTGCTTGTCAACTTGTTTTAAAATAGCCATCAGTGCATCCGTTTCGCCCGCCAAGGATGGATTCGGCGCAAGGGTCAAGATCATCAGCACAGCCAAGGAAGTTACGGTTCTAATTATGTTCAACATGAAACTTCTCCATTCATTCAAAAGATATCGTTCAGATGTTTTTAAAGTTTAATTTGCCAGAGCCTCTTAGGGGAAATTTCCGAAAAGAATTTCAGTATGTTCCCCTTCAGGATCCAAGCCTGCGCTGTAGATTCCTGCCCCCGCGAGGGTGGTGATGATTCCTTTTGTGTCCACCTTTCGGATGCTGTTATTGCCCATGTCGGTAATGTACATGTTGCCCTTGGAGTCGAACGCGATGTCCGACGGTTGCTTGAGCATCGCCTTGGTGGCGGGTCCGTTGTCTCCAAAATTTCCTTGAATCCCGGGTCGTCCGGCAACCGTGACAATGGTGCCGTCCTTTTTGATTTTCCGGATATGATGGGTGTTGGTCTCAACAATATGCAACTCGCCCGCCGGGTTGAACTTCAGGGAATCGATCGACCTCAAACTCGCCTTCAATGCCGGGCCGCCGTCTCCGATGTCCTTATGCTTCCCGTTGCCGGCGATGGTGGAGATGATGCCCTTGGTGTCGATTTTGCGGATCATGTTGTTGGCCGCATCGGCGACATACAGATTGCCTGCTTCGTCCAGAGTGATCGCCGCCGGATCGCGAAATGCCGCTTTGGTAGCAGGTCCCCCGTCGCCGAAATAATTCGATTCCCCCGTACCGGCGATTGTCTTGATTTTACCGTTGGGGTCGAGCTTGCGGACTTGATGATTGATCCGGTCGGCCAGATAGACATTTCCTTTTTTGTCCAACGCCAGATCGGAAAACTGCGAGATCACCGTAATATCAGATCGGGTGGATACGCCCGACCCGGAAGCCAGCACGGCTTTCTGGTAATCGGCATCTCCGGTGGTGATGTATTCGTTGATGATTCCTTTGGTGTCCACTTTGCGGACCAGGCTGACGAATCCGCTGGGGCTGATGAAAAAGATTTCGTCCTTGTGGTTTAACCGCATCCGGAAGGGATGGATGGATGCTTTCAGGGCCGGGCCGCCATCGCCGATGTTGCCGCGAATTCCACTACCCACGATGGTGGAGATAATGCCTTTCGGGGTGATTTTCCGGATACGGAAATGAGCCTTGTCCGCGAAGATCACATTGTCCTTGCTGTCCACGTCAATGCCATGTGGAAACTCCAGATTGGCGCCTTGCGCCGGACCTCCATCTCCGCCAAATTTCTTGACCCCGTTACCCGCCAGGGTGGCAACTTTGTTGCCTTTCATTATGAGTTTGCGGATGCGGTAATGAGAGCGGTCGATCACCAGCAGGTCTCCCTTCTTGTCCAATACGACGCCGAAGGGCAGGTGGAGATTGGTTTCCCGTGCCAGCTCCGAATCGCCGTTGTAATCACGCTGACCGGTGCCCATCACGGTACGAATCATTCCCAGCTTGTCGACCATTCGGATGCGGTTGTTACTGCGGTCGGCAATATAGATATTGCCCTTGTCGTCCACGGCTACTCCAGTGGGACCGGCAATACTGGCCCGGTAGGCGGGACCGTTGTCGCCGATGAAATAAAATCCACCGTCACCCGCCACAGTGCTGATCAAACCGGACCCGTCAACTTTACGGATGCGGTTGTTGCCGCGGTCGGCGATGTAGAGGTTGTTATCTTTGTCAAGCGCCAGGCCGAACGGTTTGTCGAGAGTGGCTTTCAGGGCCGGCATGTTGTCGCCGTGGTATCCATCCTTCCCGTTACCTGCAACAGTTCTGATGATGCCCTTGCTGTTCACCATACGTACCCGATTGTTGGACCGGTCGGAAATATACAGGTTGCCCTTGTCGTCCACTGCCAGGCCGGAAGGCAGATCGAGGCTAGCCTGGGTGGCAGGTCCGCCGTCACCACTGAAACCCTCCGTGCCGTTTCCTGCGATTGTGGTAATGATTCCTTTTGTATCGACTTTTCGTACTCGATGATTGGCCCGGTCGGCGATATACAGGTTGCCTTGCTTGTCGAAAGCCAGTCCGGCGGGAATGTTCATTGCCGCTTTCGTCGCAGGACCGCCATCACCGGAAAAACCGGAAAAACCGGTACCCACCACGTTGACTAGCCGGCCTTTTTTATCAATGCGGCTGATCATGTTATGGGCGTGGCGGGCGATGTAGGTGTCACCGTCAGGAGACACTGCGATGCCGTCTACCAGAGATATGGAAACGTCGGTAGCTTTGTCAGCTTTGGCCGTCCATCCCCAACTGGGAATCAGCAAGAGGACTACGAGTATTAAAATGTTGAGTTTCATTGATGTCACGGGATATGCGCGCATAATTTTATTCTTCATTTGAGTGTTGCGAAAAAGATTGAATGTCCTGAGATAAGAGCCAGCTTACCATTTTTCTGGTGGCCTGTGGCAACCGGAAAATTGTGGTTTCAAAAAGAATTCCCCCGGCTTGGGGAAAAAACCCCTAACCCCTGTATTAATCGAATTTTCCGAATTATACGGACCCTCAGTTCTATGTCAATGGGTTTTGAGCGTCTGGGGGTTCTGTAATTTCTATGACAACAATTCCAAAAATGATATGATGCTCCCACTTGAAAACATGTAAAATTCCGGAAGAGGAGGGATCCAGGGCCGATCGCTTTTGCTCTTCCCGGATTCATTGAAACACTATGAAAATATTGTTGTTATTTCCGCCCGACTGGCTCCCGTCGGAGCCGTATCTGAGTCTGCCGGCGCTGACGTCGGTTCTCCGGCCCGCAGGGCATGAGGTGATCCAGAAGGACATCAACGTCGAGATGTACGACTTGATGTTTGGCGAGAAATTCCTGCGTCACGTCCAGGGTCGGATCGGGATCGAGCTCAAGCACCTCCAGGTGGTGGCCGACCGTAACGAGATGACTGAGGAGGAGGTCGAACTCAAGGCGCATTTGGAGTCGCTCACCGAGGAGCGGTTCGTCCGCCTGATCGAGGACGTGGTCGAGGCCAAGCGCATTCTGCGCCATGACGATTTCTACGAGATCGACAAGCTGGAGTGGGCCACGCAATGCCTGCACGAAACCATGGCGGTGGTCTCGCTCGGTTATTACCCGGCGCAAATCTGTTTCCCCCCTATCGAAACGGACCTGATATACAAACCCTTCATGTCGACAGAGATTATTGAGGCGCTGGATGACGACCAGATCAACGTGTACCGGGACGTCTATAAGTTCCTCATCGCGGACCTTATCGAAAAAGAAAAACCGGATGTGGTGGGCATCTCCATCGTCCAGCAGAAGCAACTGATCTCCACGTTCACCTTCTGTAAGATGATCAAGGAGCAGTCTCCGCAGACGCACATCACCATTGGCGGCAACATCGTGACGCGCCTGCGCGACGCCATCAAGGAAAGTAAGGCGTTGTTCGAGTTGTTCGATACCGCTATTTTGTACGAAGGTGAGAGCGCTTTCCTGCAGTTGGTCGACGCGTTGGGCAAGGGCGAGACAGATTTGTCCGCGCTTCCGAACCTCATTCATAAAGATGCTTCCGGCGCGATTGTTCAAAATAAAGAGGTGTTCGCCGAGAATATGGACCAACTGCCGCCGCCGGATTTCGACGGCCTGCCGCTGGAAAAATATTTTGTGCCGAAGTTGATTCTGCCGTACCTGGCGACGCGCGGCTGTTATTGGGGCAAGTGCACGTTCTGCGATCATTTTCAGGGTTATGTCGAGGGCTATCGCACCAAGCAGATCGCGCAGATCACCGAGGAAATCAAGTTCCTGAAAGACAAATACGGTAACCGGTATTTCCATTTTACCGACGAGTCGTATCCTCCGGCACTGTTCCGCAAGCTGTCGCGTTCACTCACCGATAACAAAATCGATATCGCTTGGACCACTCATATGCGATTCGAAGAGTCCTTGCTCGATGATGAGGTGTGGGACGACGCGGCGAAATCCGGATGTCGTTATCTGCATTTCGGGTATGAGTCCGGCAATGACCGGGTGTTGAAGCTGATGGACAAGGCAACCAATCTCGATGCCATCCGCACTAACCTGCGTATGTCGGCGAAGTACGGTATCTGGAACCACATCATGGGATTTTTCGGATTTCCGGGCGAGACGGAAGAGGAATCGAACGACAGTAAGCAGTTTGTTCACGACAACCGAGAAAATATTCACTCACTCGGATTCATGACGTTTGTGCTGGGCAAGTTCAGCCCGGTGGCGATGGAGCCGGAGAAGTACGGCGTGTCCTGCTACAAAAATCCGGAATGGGATCTGGCGTTGGATTATTATTTTACGGTTGATGAAGGTTTGAGTATTCAGGATGCGATGGAAGTGTTTGATGAGTTCGAACAAAACCACGACGGCAAGTGGGATTTGAGAACTGCCGTGCGCGAGTACATCTTTTTATACATTGACCATTTCGGTAGCAATGAGTTGACCCAGCTCCACATACGCCCCGACCAGCGCCCCTCCATTTATAACAATCCTGTCGGCATGGTTTGATCCGGTACTGCGGTAAAGTTAGATGTCTCTGGTGTCTTTCCCTTTTGAATCCCTGTTGTTAGCCGATGGAGTGAGGCGGGCTTCCGCAATTTTATGCAGTCGTTGGTTGATACTCCTGAAACCTTTTGCGGCCTTTAAAATAGTTTGGAGCAAGATGACATCTGAGTGGTCAGTTTCCTGGTCGCCGGACAAAGACTCTGAGGGGGTATCCTGATTCCCCTCGCCAGCGCCATCTTCCGCCGTCTCTGTTTCAATGTCTTTGGCTGGGTTTAATATCGAAAAGGTTATGTCCTCATCCGCGTCGTTGTTAATGGCTGACTCTTCGGTTGGAGAAGCCGCGATTTCGGTTGTGTCATGATCGAAGGAAAGGTCTATCGTGTTAATGCGTTCGGGGTTTTCCTGGGCCACTGCTTCGTCGTCTCTCTCAAAGTCTATGGCTGAGCTCAACATTGAGAAGGTCATATTTTCATCGGCTTCACCAGATTCCTCATTCTGAGAATCAATGATCGCTGGCGTGTCATGATCGAAGGAAAGGCCCAGGGTGCCAATATTCTCGGATTCTTCCTTTACCGATTCCTTGTATTCCAAATAGGTAGAGTCCAGTTTTTCCTTAAGCTCTCTGACCTCAACGGACATGGCTTCCAGTTCGCGCGTCAAATCATCAGACTCTGAGGCAATACGTTGGTCCATTTCAGTCTGGGTAGCTTGCAATTGTTTATCAAGGTCCTCTTTTTCTTTGTGTGAAATTTCTAGTGTTTCTGTCAGCGAGGCGTTTTTCACAAGCGTGCTTTCCAGTTCTTGAGCGAGTCCTTCTTTTTCGCTATGGAGAGCATCCAGTTGTTTCTCCCTGCTTTCTTTTTCTGTCTGGAAG
>Ga0316190_10003973_pt1 | contig 10738 bp, 13 predicted proteins | sample Eddworburrow2_MG_FD_204929 | JGI IMG/M metagenome (GOLD analysis project Ga0316190, IMG submission 204929) | Coastal sediment microbial communities from Maine, United States - Eddy worm burrow 2 | ecosystem: Environmental > Aquatic > Marine > Coastal > Sediment | place: USA: Maine | collected... | reverse complement strand
AGGCGGCAGACGCTTACGCTCCGTTCGACTCCGACGACATCATGAAAGCCCCGTACCTCGACGAGCTCCTGAGCTGGATCGGCTCTCGAGGGATCGCCGGAGCTGGCCGAACCCAGGTCAGCAACAACGGTCGGATCCTCCGCCGGCGAGCTCGCTTCCAGGGCGGAGTCTGTGTCATGAGCGCCGGCGCCTGGGCGAAGGTCGGAGGCTATCGCCCGTGGAGGATGGCAGCGGACCACGACCTCATCCTTCGAGCTCGTCGCCTGGGAGTCCCGGTCAAAGCCGTCCGGGAGCCCCTCTACTTCCGCCGGAAGCACCCCGGCAGCCTCACCAACCATCCCGTCACCGGCTTGGGGAGCCCAGCTCGTGACGAGCTGTGGAAGCACATGAACCAGCTCACGGCGAAGGGGAAAGACCTCTGCATCCGTCCACGCACCGTCGAGCTCGAGAGGAGAGATCCATGAAGTTCTCGTTCCACATGAAACAGCTCATCGCCTCGAGGAAGGGGAAGCAGGATCGTGTCTGGAAGCACTCGAGCAAGATGGGAGCTCGGGCCCTGGGGGAGTCGCTCAAGATCCCCGTCCCGGAGCTCTACTACTTCGGCTCCCTCGAGGACTGGCCGGCCGAGCCGGTCGAGTGGGATGGGCTCGTCGTGAAGCCGGAGGGCAGCTCGAACAGCCGCGGAGTCCTCCCGCTCGTCCGGACGGTGAACGGATGGCGGTCCCTCCTGGGCGACGGGACGAAGACCTGGGGAGGGTGGCGAGCCTGGTGCGCCTTCGAGCTCGAGCGGCACAAAGAGGCCGACGTTGACCCGTACAAGGACCTCTTCGTCATCGAGGCCCTGGTCGATCGACGACACGAGAACGGAGCCCGCTTCCTCCCTTACGACTGGAAGTGTTACGCGATCGGAGGACGGGTCGCCTGGATCAATCAGATCGATAAGACGCCCTCGAGGAACGCGATCGGCTACCGGACGGCTCATTGGTGGAGATCAGACACCGGCCTGGTTCGAGCTCGCCGGCCGATCATCGTGCAGAAGCGGAAGACCGCACTCCTCCCGCGCCCGCGCCGGGAAGCCGAGCTCCTCGAGGTCGCGGACCAGCTCGCTCGATTCCTCCGAGCTGACACCCGCACCCCGTTTGTCCGGATCGATCTCTTCGAGGACGACCAGGGGACCGTATTCCTGGGCGAGATCACGCCTCACCCGTCCGGAGGGCGCGAGGTCTACGACAAGGACGCCGATCGCATCCTGGGCCGGCTCTGGACGAGCACCGCAGCAGAAGACGATCTCCTCCACCCGAGCAGAGCATGAAGACCTACGCGACGGCAAAGGTGAGTGGAGCTCGAGTGACCGGAGCAGAGCTCGAGTACGAAGGCTCTGTAACCTTGGGGTGTGACATCATGCAGCTCGCCGGCATCGAGGAGCTCGAGAAGGTCCACATCAACAGCCTCGAGACGGGAGCCCATTGGGAGACGTATGTGATTCGGGGAGAGGGCACCGAGATTCAGCTCAACGGACCGCCCGCTCTGCTCTTCTCCCCAGGGGATCGGGTCGTCGTCGTTCGATACGAGGAGCTCGAGAAGGCACCGGACCGGATCCGCCTGGTCTGCTTCAACCAGGGCGGACGCATCGACTACCACGAAGACAAGAGGATCTCTCAATGATTACGCTCGAGGTCGCCCTCACCCTGGTCGGATGGGCCTGGGGATGTCTCTTCTTCGGGCTCTGGGTCGGGGAGCGAGGGAGACGGATGGACGCCCAGCGACGGGAAGGGGCGATCCGAGTGGACGCAATCGAGCCGGCAATCGTCATGCAGCAGGGCGACGGCCCCCCGGACGGGATGCAGCGTGAGCTCAGCGACCCGCCCTCGAGCTTCATCCAAGAGACGATGGCCGAGACGGGATGCTCTGAGGCGGAAGCAGCGGCAGAATGGCGGAGGCTCGTCACTCGAGGCTACGGCGAAGGAGGCGGAGGATGGACGACGGAGCTCCCTTGAGGTTCACCCCTCGAGAGCTCGAGGTCCTCGAGTCGATCCAGTCGGGGCGAAGGTCCCACCACGCGATCGCTCGATGGCTTGATCCGCCCGTATCGCACCGGACAGCGGAGGCTCACGTTACCGCGATCTCGCTCAAGCTCGACCCTGAATACGAGCCCGAATCGCTCCCATTCCTCCGCGTCATCCTCTACGCCCTTCTCGAGCACCCGGGAATCTCCGACTAGGACTAGCCCGAATAGACGCCTCTAGGGCGTCCCTGACACCTTCGGAACGAGCTCACCACCGAAGGAGTCCGCCTCATGCGTCTGACGAGACGCCGCTTCCTGGCAGCAATCGCGGCCATTCCCCTCGCCGGCAAAGCACTCGACCAGCTCGAGCAGCTCGCACCGGATCCCGCGATCCGAATCCGGCAGTACGTCGGTCGAATCGACATCAGCGATGAAGTCCGGGCAAAGACCCAGGGCTCGAGGGAGGCCTTCGAGGGGTGGCTCGATACTGAGCTTCCGCGGATGGAGGAGTCTCTCTCTGCCCAGCTCAACCGACAGTTTTCGAGCGCCGGCTTCGAGCCGCTCATCGGGAGATACGAGGAGCTCGAGGCAGCGGAGAGCTTCTACAGCGTTGACGCCAAGTACTTCTCGATCCCGGTGGATCTCGACCGGAGGGCCTCATGAGCGCCGGAGTCCGGGGACGTCCGCCGAGACGGTTCGAGGACATCCCTCAGCTCAGAAGCGATCCCTACACGCCCGACGCCCTCGACCCAATGAGGGCCGAGTACGTCATGGGGCTCTGGCACGAGCAGGACGACCGGCTCCGAAAGCGGGACCGCCAGGTCGAAGAGAATATCCGGATGCTCCTGGGGCAGCAGTGGATTGCCTGGTCGGAGCTCAAGGGCCGCTTCGTGGACATCGCGGAGCACATGGACGACGACGAAGTTCGCTGGCGTCACATGCCGGTCCTCAACCGCCTCTTCCTCTGGTTCATCCTGACTCACGCCCGGATGACCGAGAACCCGCCCGTGATAGCCTGGCAGCCTGGTCCGGATCGGATCGACTCCCAGCTTGCGGAGGTCATGGACCCGCTCTTCAAGTACGTCTGGCGGGATGTTGGGATGCTCGAGGTCATCGATCGTCTCACGAGCTGGCTCATCCCTTCCGGCCGAGCTCACCTGAAGACCCGCATCGATCCGACGAAGGGCGACCCGATCGAGGCCATCGGGCCCGCGATCCTCGAGCTCCTCAACGGGACCGGAGGCCAGATCCTCGGACCGGACGGCCAGCCGATCCGGAGAGAGATCCCCGACGCCCCCTTGGACGAGGACGGCAACGTCAAAGGCCGGCTCTTCGAGGACGAGGACGGAATCGAGACGTTCGAGTACGAAGACCCGCATGTCTTCCTCGAGGGAGGGCTCGAGGTCGATGTCCTCACCTGCCTCGAGGTCCGCGGCCAATGGGGAGAACACATCCCCTGGCACAAGAAGGCCTACCACATCCAGCGGAGCCTCCTCACGCCGATCGAGGCCTTCGAGGCGTTCGGGCAGGAGCTCGAGCCGGATGTCCGCGGTGAGCAGGCAGAAGACGTAGGGATCCTCTGGCGGTTGCTCCACGGTGAAGGGCTCTTCGGTGCAGCGGAAGGCCGCAGGGGCACGAACCAGGAGCAGGGCTCGACGGGCCGAGAGTTCGTGACGATCTACGAGTTCTGGCATAAGCCGAGTCGCTTCCCCGGGATGATGAAGAAGCAGGGCGAGCCTGGTGGGCGGAAGCTGATCGTGACCGGCGCCGGCGAGGTCATCGAGGACGGCACCCGCCCCGCCCCGTTCAAGTACACGAGCCCCATTCGTTGCTTCGACTTCCAGAACCTCCCCGGCCGGCCCCAGGGGACTTCGACCCAGGAAATGCTCAACGGGCCGATCCGGACGCGGAACCGCCTACACGCCCAGGGGATCCAACACGCCACGATGGTCGCGAACCCGACGAAGGTTATCGACCGGGACAGCGGCATTAAGCAGGGCGACCTCACGAACCTCCCTGGGGAAGAAGTACTCGCCTCGAGGAACGGCTCGGCCGCTCCGATCATCGAGTACGTCTCTCCCGGCCGGCTTGGCCCGGAAGTCTACGAATCCGCCGATCGACTGGCGGAAGAAGTCGACCAGCTCGGTTCGATCCAGGGCGCCCAGGGCGGCACTCCGACAGCGGACGCCTCCGGTGAGCTCGTGAAGGAGCTCCGCTTCAACTCCGACCGACCGATTGCCGCTCCTATGCGTCGAATGGTCCTCGAGTTCGCTCGATGGGGCGAGGACGTCAAAGTCATGCTCCCCCTCGTCTGGGACCAGGAGAAGACACTCCAGATCGTCGGTGATGACGGGATCGCTCGAGCTCTCACCGTCTGGCCTGAGCTCTTCGAGGAAGGGACGATCAACGCGGTCCCGGAAATCGAGTCGATGCTCCCGGAGGGACGGGGCGAGCGACAGAATCGAGTCTTCAAGTTCTGGCAGTCGGGAGTCTGGGGGGATCCTCAGTCACCGGCCGCGATCAACCAGTTCCTCGACCTAGCTCGCTTCCCCCATATGTCACGGGCGACCCGCCCCGGTGGACCCGATCGATCGATGGCGAGTCAGAACGTCGGCCGTCTCCTCCAGGGCACCCCGGCGGTCGAGATCCCGATCCTCGAGGTCTACGACCACCAGATCCACCTCCACGTTCTTGTTCAGTTCATGAAGAGCCCGGAGTACCTGAAGACCCCGCCGCCGGTCATGGAGCAGATCGAGCTCTATCGGCAACGCCTCATGTCAGCTCAGGCGATGGCGGCCCAGAACGCAGCTCGAAGGGAGCTCATGGCGAACGCCCCGATCATGCAAGCGACGGCAGACGCCGAAGCAGAGATCCAGGGCTCAGCGGAGGCCACCAGGGCAGCCGTCACTCCTCCGCCCGAACGGGCTCAGGAGACTCTCTCACCACAAGAGGTAGCGTAAACAATGGCCGACCAGACCCTCACCCCCGGCGCCGACACGGCCCCCGCGGGCGACGTCACCGAAGGCGGAGCGGAAGACCAGGCAGCACCCGGGCCCGAACGCCACTCCGACCGCATGGAGGCTTTGCGGAACGCCGACGATAGCAAGCTGGCGGAAATGCTCGCGGAAGCTCCGGGGATGGTCCCCGGGGACGACGAGCTCGAAGAGGAGAACGAGGATGAAGACAATGAAGACCCCGGCGAAGTCTCGAGTACCGACGAGCCAGGCGACGATGTGCGCGACGAGCAAGACGGCGACACCGGCGATGACGAAGAGCTCGGTGAGTCAGAAGACGCCGGCGATGAAGAAGGGGAAGGCGAGCTAACCGGCGAGTTCACGCTCGAGGAGCTCGAGGAGGCCGGCTTCACGCTCGTCTCCCTCCCAGCTCGTCACGCCGACGACGAAGACATCCGCGTCCCGATCGACCCTCAGATCCTCGAGGAGCTCGGCATGGACGCGGAAGAGGTAACGCAACGGTTCGCCCAGCTCCGGAACGGCTACGCTCGCCGCCAGGAAGCGGAGGCGATCGTCGCGGAGGTCGAAGAGGACAGAGCTGAGCTCGACGCAATCCAGGTCGAGCTCGAGTCCGATCCGGCCGGTTTCATCATGGGAGCTGTCTCTCCGAAGCTCCGCCCTCAGATCGCGGAGGAGCTCATCCTCCAGCTCGACGACGAAGCCTTTGCGCGAATCGCCCAGAAGGTCCAGTCCTGGAGCCGGAAGCCCGACGCTCGAGTCACTGAGGCAACGAAGACGGAGAACGACAGACTGAAGCAGGAGAAGACCTCGAGGCAGGCAGCTCGCACTCAGGCAGCCGTGAAGGCCCAGGTCAGAGACATCGGGAAAGCAATCCGTTCGCTGATCCCGGACACGATGAAGGAGACGACCTCCGCCCGATTCATTCAGATCGCCGCGACTGAGCTCCAGAAGCATGTGAAGGAAAACAAGATTGACACCCTCGACCCCTCCGAAGTCCCCGGCTTGCTGGCCGACTTCGGAGTCCTCGAGGATTTCAACGTCTCCGTAAACGGGGACGCCAGCAGTACGTCCAGCTCTGACGACCCGAAGCCCCGGAAGAAGCGGAAGGACGCCGACAAGGCCTCCTCGAGCTCCGCAAGCGACGGGAAGAAGAAGAAGGACGTCCGGGACCGCATGAGACGCCGGAAGAGAGCCACCTCCACCCCCGCGGGTGCAGGATCGGCCGCCGCTTCTGGTTTCGTGAAGGTCGCCGGTGAGAACCACAAGGACAGAATGGCTCGGCTCAAGAAGCACCTGGGCGTTAAGTGACCCAGGACCTCGAGCTCGAGCCTCCACTCACCACCGGAGGTTAGAACGATGAACCAACGAGTACAGCAGCTCATCGGCTGCGCTGTGCTCTTCGCTCTCGCTCTTCTGGGTCACACCCCGGAAGCTCTGTTCGCTGCGCCGATTCTCATGGGCGCAACGGCAGCGACGACCGATTACACCGAGCTCCTCAAGATCGTCTTCGACGACACCTACATTCTTGAGACGGTGTACGACACGGAGCTCCTGGACTTCATGCCCGAAGGGGAAGTGAAGACCGGATCCGAAGGTCGTTACTTCGAGACGAGCCAGCTCTACCAGTCGCCCGGATCCTGGGGCTCGCGTTCGGAAAACGGGTACATCCCGGAAGCCGGCAACGCGAAGGCCGAGAACGGACGAGTCACGCTCAAGAAGGTCGTCGGCTCCCTCGAGGAGACGGCGGAGGTCCTGAAGAAGCTGAAGAGGGACAAGGCCGCTTTCCTTACCTGGGCGGACGAGCAGTTCCCCCTCTTCAAAGAGGGCCTCGTCGACGAGCTCGATCGTCAGCTCGTGGGCGATGGTTCGGGCGTCCGCGCCCGGGTCAACGATGCCACGCCGGCGACCACCCTGGTCGTTGATTCCACGATCGGCGTTGCCGGTTGGGATCATACGCTGATGCAGTTCCGCCGCGGGATGTTCCTGCGCGGTGCGGCAGACGCGGCCGGTGCAACCCTTCGCGCCAATACGATGACCGTCACGGGAATCGATTGGGACAACAACGCGATTGTCGTTGACGCGCTGGCTACCGGCCTCGCGGACAACGACTACCTCGCGGAAGGTGACGCCGCCGACAATTCCTTCGGGAAGGACATGATGGGCCTCGCTGGCCTCATCGACGACGGCGGCATCGTTTCGACGCTTCAGAACATCGACCGGACCACGCACCTCTGGTTCCAGTCGTATGTCCGCGATCTCGCGGGGGCGGACCTCACCGAGTTCTCGATGGTCCAGACGGACCGCCAGGCTCGGCACCGTGGAGGCGGTTCTGTTGACCTCCTGGTCATGTCCGAAGAGGCGTTCGACGCAATTTGGGAGGAGATCAAAACGGATCGCGTAGTCAACGATCCGCGCTCCTATCGCGTCGGCCGGAAAGGGATCGTCATGTACTTCGGCGGCACCCGCACGGTGACGTACCGGACCGCCCGGAAGCTCCCGGGCCGGCTCGTCTACGGCATCCAGTCGGACCAGCTCCGGAAGATGATCCTGCACGAATTTGTGTGGGACGACACGACCGGGAGCCTCTGGCGCCAGGTCGTCGATTCCACGGGCCGCAAGGATGCTTTCTACACCTACGGCACGATGCACGGTGAGGTAGCAATCAAGTCTCCGCAGAAATGCTGGAGACTCGAGAACTTCCGTTCGCCGGCGGAGTCGATCTAATCGACTGAGCGAGGGGGGTCGGTCTTCGGGCCGGCCCCTTGAGCTCTTCCCTTCCTCCTCGAGCTCGAGCTCACGATGGATCAAATCACGAAAGCCCTTCTCGGAACCGCGGACTGTCCGCCTCACATCGCTGCCGCTCTCAAGGAGATCGACGAGAACGCCGTCCTCCTCCACCTGGGCGGGACGAAGTGGTGGCTCGGGACGGTCGGGCCGAATCCGAAGGCGAGAGAGATCCTCGAGAGCGGGAAGCTGCATGTCGGGCCGGTGCCTGGTAGCCCGGAAATGGATCCGGCGGAGCGGGCCTTCACCCAGGTCCAGCTCGAGAAGGAGTACACGATGTATCAGATCATGGCTTCCGGCTTCCGGCCGGTCGCTCTGTACGACACGGCCGAGGAGAAGGGACGAGCTCCCGGCTACGACATCGTGGAAGACTTCCGGATCCGAGATTTCAACTGGAAGAATCAGTCGGTCGGGGAGCACCTCGAGGACGTCAAGGACGCCACTTCGTCCGACCGCGCCAACGAGGGCAGGATTGCCTCAGCCGCTCAGAAAATGAAGGACAAGGCGGGTGAGGTATACGATTTCGTCTTCAAGGGCCGGCGCTCAGTCGGCGGAGGACGCCACTCACGAGACGCGAACCTCGACGCCCGTTCGGGCCTCACTCGCGTCCGTTCACTCGACAGAAGGAGCTCGACGTCATGATCGAGAAGGAAGTGCGGTATGGTCCCCGGAAGCTCGGACAAGAAGCGTTTGAGCGGCAGCAAGCCGCCAAGCCGTTCGAGCACCGCCAGGCCACCGTCTACGTGGCGAGGAAGGGGAACGTCCCGAAGCTCGTCCTCGAGGGCGATGCAGAACCACAGAAGGCCGACCAGGGCGACGGCAATCCATTCCTCACGGCAGCGGGCGCTCCGGTGCCTCTGGGGACACTCGAGTCTCTGCTCGAGGCGAGTCCGGAGCTCCTGGACGTTGCCGTCGAAACCGAGGTCGGAACCGGGAAGCCTCGTGTCGGAGCTGTTGAGCTCCTCACGAAGCTCGAGAACGCTCGTCCAGACGGAGCTCGAGAGTCCGTCCTGAATCTCCTCACGAAGCTCGGGTAAGGGGCTATGACCGCCGCAGACGTAATCTCTCAGGCGCGGGAGCTGGACCCCGCCTTCACCGACAAGCGGCATCCTCGTCGGGTGGCGGTCAACTATCTCTCCCGTCTCCAGCGCCGGCTCGTCGCTGAGTGGGCAAAGCTCGAGGAGACTCAGGAGGTCGAGGTCTTCGTAGTGGACTTTCCGCTCGCTGACTTCTCCGCCGGGATCTTCCTCGAGGACGCGGAGAGTGCCTCCCTTCCTCTCAAAATCACGGCCGTCCACCGGCCGCTCGACATCTACTACCAGGGCCGCGAGCTCCCTGGGGACATGGACCTCATTCGGTGGGGCGACCGGAACCGGAGGCGTCACGAACACGCCGCCTGGATCCGAGAGGACACGATGTTCTTCACCGGCATCGAATCCAACTGGTCGGACGTCAGCTCGGTCGAGTTCACCTACACGCCGACCCCGGAAGACATCACGGCGCTCGAGGACGAGCTCGTCCTTCCGGACACGGCGGAAGAGGTCGTCGTGAGCTGGCTCGCCGCGTTCTTCGCTCGTCGATCGAACACGGACGAGCTCGCTCGAGCTCGCCGGGAGTACCTGGCTGACGCTCAGGACGCCGAAGCCCTCTGGCTTGACGAAATCCGGCGCCGGGAAGGCGCTACTGTCTCGAGAACGAGGTCCGTCTGGTGAGCACCCCGACCCAAATCTTCACCGCCGCCTACGGGAAGAGCCGCAAGAATCAGCCTGGTATCACGGCGACCGCGACCGAGCTCCTCACGAGCTTCAAACGTGTCTACCCGCTCTTCTGGACGATCGGAGCTCGAGTCAATCCGACCTTCTTCGGGAAGCGCACGGCCGTCTTCTTCGATGGCCTCACGACGAGCGGATGGCCCAGGCCGACCGACGCGGAAGCGATCTACATGATCGAGGACAGCTCCGGAGAGAAGGTCGCGATCGTTCCCTTCGAGGAGCGGGACGCGGACCCCTGGACGCCGGCCGTCTACGAATGGGGTCAAATCTTCTACTCAGCAGGGAACAGCCTCGACCCGACCGAGGAGTCGGGTGTCACGGAGCTGACCTTCTGGTACTCGAAGAAGCCGGATACGGTGGCGGACGCGGACACTGAGCTCGAAGCCCTCTGGCCGGATAGCTTCGACGAGCTCCTGGTCCTCGAGATCGCGATCATCCTGAGCCTCAAGGACGATCGAGGAGCTGAGATCGCTGAGCTCCGCCAGGAGCGGGACGCATGGCTCCGCCGCTTCATCGCGCACCTCGAACACGCAACGACTGGCCTCACGCGGTCCACCGGCTCGGCCCAGCGTTTCCTTGGTCAGACGTACACGCCGCTCGCCCCGCTCCTGGCCGGCGGGTCGGAGGTCCAGATTTAAGATGCCCGACCTCACTCTCCCCGATCGTGAGCTCAAGACCTTCTGGTACCTGGGAGTCGACGGACAGCTTGCCCAGGGCTCAGACGGGAACGAAGACCTGGGAGACGCGATCGAGTTCGTTGCGCTCTCGAACGCATACGCACCCGCCGGGATCGGTGGCGAGGCCGTTTTCAAGAACGTCTACCTCTCGATCTTCCGCGATAACACGGAGGACGTCCTCCTCGAGATCACTCCGATCATCGACGAAGTGGAGCAGGACCCGATCGACCTCACCCTGGTCGGCATCGCGTCCGCCGCCCGATCGGTCTACGAGCTCGGCCTGGCGGTCTATTACCCCTCAGCCGCGGATCCTCAGATCGCGACAGCTCAGCGCGGGACCTGGTTCCAGCTCGAGATCCGGAGCGTAGGAGCTCCGGAGTCGATCGGGCGGGTCGATGGGCGGATCGTCATGGAGGGACTCGAGCTCGAGTACGAAGTCGAACGAGAAGGGAGGCAGGCAAGCAATGTCACCTAAGATCCCCCTGGCGTTCGGTGGAGGCCTCGATCGAGAGACGGGGCTTTTCG
>Ga0316190_10003972_pt1 | contig 10740 bp, 10 predicted proteins | sample Eddworburrow2_MG_FD_204929 | JGI IMG/M metagenome (GOLD analysis project Ga0316190, IMG submission 204929) | Coastal sediment microbial communities from Maine, United States - Eddy worm burrow 2 | ecosystem: Environmental > Aquatic > Marine > Coastal > Sediment | place: USA: Maine | collected... | reverse complement strand
GTACTGTGCTGCAGATTCCCGGGATGGCCGTCGGGATCGTCGAGGCGGGAGAACTGGTGTGGGCCAAGGGATTCGGATTCGCAAACGTCGAACAGGGGATTCCGGTGACCCCGGCCACTCCGTTCCGCATCGCCTCGGTCACCAAGACCTTCACGGCCACACTGGCAATGCAGCTGCTCGAGGAAGGGGTACTTGATCTCGACGAGCCAATCTCGAATTACGGAGTGTCGGTGGGCGACCCCGAGGTTACGGTACGGCACCTCCTGTCCCACACATCGGAAGGGACACCCGGGTCAGCCTTTCGCTACGACGGTGACCGCTACGCCAACCTGACCACCGTCATCGAGCAGGCCGGAGGCGCACGGTTTGCCGACCTGTTGCAGGAACGGATCTTCTCTCCGGCGGGTATGACGAGTACGGGGCCGAGCCGGCCGGGACAAGCCTCTGCCGATTACCGAGGGTTGTGGGCAGGGTTGGCCAGCCCCTACCGGTGGGATGTCGCCGACGGCGTCGCGCCGGGCGCCTATCCCGCCTATTTCAGCGCGGCCGCCGGGCTCATCTCGACGATCGAAGATCTCGCACGTTACGACGCGGCGCTCGATACGGGTAGCCTCGTGAGCTCAGCCGCCCGGGCGGCCATGTTCGCTCCGAACGTCACGCCGGGCGGAGAGGTTCTTCCCTACGGGCTCGGCTGGTTCACCCAGGAGTTCCGGAGCACCCGGCTGGTCTGGCATTTTGGGGGCACTGATGTTCGCAACCCGGCCGGTCGCCACGGCTGGGAGTCAATCTCGGCTCTGTTGCTCAAGGTACCGGACCGTGACCTGACTTTGATAGCGCTGGCCAACGTCGACATGCTCAACCGGATGTACCGGCTGGTCGAAGGAGACATCCTTCGCCAGGCCCTGGCGGTCGAGTTTTACGGTCGATTTGTTGCCGACGGGGTACCGGTGATCGATTGGACGGCGGATGAGGGCGCCTTGGGGTCTCAACTGGAGGGGCCGATCGACTCGACAGTTCGAGAGGTCCTCGAGCGCGAACTTGCGGCCTATCAGCTCACGTATCTGGGGCTTGGCGACGCCGAGGGTGTTCGCCGGCTTTCGAACGTGCTGCGAGAGGCGTTCGATTGGCCGCCCTTGATTCCGGTGTCGCCCCAAGCGTCGTCAAGTGCACGAGCCTGGTCTTGGCTGGTGTTTTGGATGCTGGCCGGGTGGTCCGTGCTGGTGGCCGGATCGGTGTGGGTGGTGAGAAGAAGATTGAGGCGAAACCGGTCGGCCTGGCCGAGCTGCGTGCTGTGGCAGGGAGCCGCCCTGTTGTTGGGCCCGGTCGCTGTATGGGCCCACCGGGTGGAGTCCCACCAGGGCAACATGAGTCGAGCGCTGTCGGCATGTGCTGTGGCTGTGCTGGCCCCCGCAGCCGGAACGGCCGTAGCGGTCACCCTGGCCGGCGAGTTCGACCTGCGAGCTGTGGTCGTGGGGTTCCTGCTTGGTCTGGTGTTGATCCGAGCCCCGCTGCGTGCCCGATCGGGCCGTCGATACGGGTCGGCATTGTGGAAGTCCATCCCGTGGGAGTTGATGTCGACACTATCGGTGTTTGCAGGCTTTCTCATGGCGGTCCCTCTGCTCGACGGCTATGCGTCCAGTTTCGGGCTGCGTCCGGAACCGGGATCGCTGGTGTTCTGGGGCATTTCGTCGTCGGCGTCGCTTGTAGGCATGCTCACGACGTTTCCGGTTCAGTATTGGATGGCCCGGCGCGGGAGGGTCGCAGTGCCGGGCGTGCAAATCGTGGAAACCGAGAAGTCGCGGAAGTTCGAGATCGCCGCCATGGCAACCGGAGCTATGGGATTGCTGGCCGTCGGACTCTTTGTGGTCGGGGCCTTGTGACCAGCGCAGGTGGACGAATCCTTTCCACCGACTCCTGCTTCACAGGAGCGTAGACGCCAGAACCGTTCGCCACCTGCGCGTTCCCGGCGACCTGCTCCCCTTCACAGCCGGCTTGCGAATCTCCGAATCCTGCAGGTGGACCTCCTGGCCGGTGATCATGAAAGGGGCGGCAAACCGCTGGAAGGGTCACTCCCAGGGTTCCGGGGCGACCCTATCGAAGTTGGTGATATCGAACAGGAGCGCCAACAGAAGTCTCGTTTCGAGTCTGACCGTGCCGGCCAACGACCATTAATGTCGAACCTATCGTTGACGGCTGCGGCTCGCTTGTCGCTGGTTCGGGGAAAAGAAACGACACATGGTGAATGAATTAGACAATACGAGCACCCTCGGAGTCGAATGGCGTAGAGAGGCCTCGACGATGGCCTTCTATGTCGCTGTGTGTCTGATTGCTGCTCTGGTGGCCTTGGACGATGACAAGAGACTGGCGACGGTTGGGGTTGTCTGGGGAACGACGATCGGCCTCGCGTTGGCTCATTTGTTCGCATTTCGTCTGGCAGCCCGACTCGTCGGCGGCGGCCGCATCGATACCCACGAGGCATCGCTTGTCGTCGCCCAACTGACCGGAGCGGTCGTGGTTGCGGTCATCGCGACCATCCCAGTGCTCATCTTCCCAGCGCCAACCGACGCGGACGCGACGCGACTCGTCCTATCGGGATTCATAGGCCTGGCGGCCTTTGCCACCGGACGAAGCTATGGGGCCGGCACGGCCAAGTCGGCCATATTCGCCGGGTCCGTCCTGTTGAGCGCAACCGCTATTGCCCTCGTGAAGAACTTTCTCCTCGGTCACTGAACCATTCCCGGAGCCGAGGTGAACCGGAAGTGCAGGTTCGTTCGGTCTGTGGGCCGGGTGCCGGCGGCCGCAGACTCAAAACCGGCGAAGACCCTGCCGCAAGATGAAGACGATCCGCGACATTGAAGAAGCGACACCGATCCAGCCGACGCGGGGTGGAGCAGTCTGGTAGCTCGTCGGGCTCATGTGTGTCTGTTGGGGGCACCGACGCAAAACCGAAATTCCACCTTCGTTTGCCCCGCTTGGATCAGATCCGTACGTCTTCGATGACTGTGAACGACTCGATGGCCGAGGGCGCCTGCATACCGGGAGCCCCGGAGTCCGAGTGGGAGGAGCGGAACGAGTCGGACTTCATCCAATTGAAGAACGATTCCTTGGAGTCGAATTCCATGGTCGATACGTAGGGTTGCCCGCTCTCTGCGGGTCTCATCAGGGTGCTGCGGACGAGTCCGGGAACACCGGCAAGGGTGGCGCGCATGCTTTCGACGAAGTTCTTCTCAAAGGTCTCGGCAATCTCTGCAGGTGCTTCAATACGATTGTGCACAACAAACATGAGTGGTCCCCTTGGGGTGAAAAGCTCCGGGTCTGCAACTGAAGCCATCCTAACGACGCTCCGTGCCCACAGAGCTGCGAACCGAGTTCACCGCGTGGCAGCGCTCCTTGAACGGAGCCCCGCGACCGAGGCCGTGGTGCTCGAAGCCACTGGTCTTGAACCTCATCCAGATCCCATCTGCACAAAGGATCGACGCCGCGACCGCTCCTGTCGAGACCGAAGTGGAGCGCCGGGCTTCAGCCCGTCATATGTGGAGGATTCATGCGGCGGACCCCGGCGAGCGTCGCTGCCTTCGCCGACACCCCAGCCAATCGAACGCCAGCATGGCAATAGGCCGAGTAGAGGCTTAGACTGTGGGTCTACCGACGCGGGGTGGAGCAGTCTGGTAGCTCGTCGGGCTCATAACCCGAAGGTCGGAGGTTCAAATCCTCCCCCCGCTACGAACGAAATCCCCTGTAAATACAGGGGATTTCGGCGTTTCTGGACTCCGCCAGAAAGGCCAAGGAGGCCCGGCTTCCAACGGATCTTCTAACGTCGGTCCAGAGGGCTACGCCAACGTCGGTTCTGAGCAAGGCGCGATCCAAGGCGATGAACCATTGAAAGCGCGCCCTCGCAAGCCGTACCGGGGGTGACAAGGCCGGGTTCGAGCAGGCCGCGGCCGCCTCAGGTCATCGGATCGACCTCACCGAAGGCCGGCTGGACGTGTGGATCGACGAAGCGGGCCAGTTCCCCGTCAAATGGAAACTCGTGACCGACGGGAAGCGTTGCAGGGCTGCTTGCTGAGGCGACTGCTATCTGAAGTACGCCGACCCCGATGACCCAATCAGCAGGAGGTTGGAGTGGTCGTTGGAGCTATACGACTTCGGGCCAACATCACCATCGAACCCCCAGACCGATCGCGTCCCAAAGAACCCGTGCTGGATGCCCGCGTCTCTCCAAGGAGACGGGCGAGAACATAGGCGTGTGGCCGTTCCAGCCCGAACCTGGCCCCAACATGGATCGGGCACGCTCAGGCCCGCGACCGCACGGATCACTCATCACCCCGAGCAATATCGCGCACTCCAATCCGAGCCGAACCGGCAGTCTCGATCGGTTCCCAGATATTGGGCTACCACTTTGTGTGGCGCTGGCGCGGTCCGACGAGCAGGGTGCCGACGCATGAGGTCCAGAGACTTTCGAGTACTTCCATGGGCAGGTTTGCGGCAGCGTCCTATCGGTCGACGCGCACGACTTGAGTGCCTGCGATGAGGTCGTGGAGTGCCCGGTGCTGGGAGTCGACGACCATGGTGAGGATGGAGGCCACCACCAGGGTCTGGGCGGCGATCGACAGCACGATGTATCCCGTCGCAGTGCTCCCGGCGAGGAGTTGGAATACCGCAGTGTGGGCCATTTGCCAGGGAACGAACTTGACCGCTGATCGGGCTAGGGATCGGGTGCGGTTGAGCCGGCGTCCTTCCACGTCGACGACCACGAGCCCAAGTCTTCGCTTGCCGGGGGTGGCTTGGCGAGGTGACGCTTCCAAGAGGGCAGAAGTGACAGCGACCGGCGCCACCAGCGTGGCGAAGGCGTACATGTCCCAGGCGGTGGGCGTGTGAAAGTCGAGGTCGAGGAGGCGAAGCACGCCGCCGATCGCTCCGGAGAAGGCAGCCCAGCCCACCACGATCGACAGGTCGATCGCTGCTGCCTTGATCCGGGTCAGGGCTCCGGCGGCCGGTCCGATGCTCCTGGTTGCCGGTTGGGTCACGGGTTCCATGTGAGCTCCTTTCGGACTAACGACGGCGGGTTGGTCGATGCTGGGGTGGTCATCGTTTGACACACTCTCCACAGCCGTCGGCCTTTGTGCATCGTGTCAGCAGCAAGGCCGGGATCGCATAGCTCGGTCGGTCCCGTGGCGGGTTTGGTGTTCACGTTCTGACCATGATCTTGCGTCCTGCCCCTCGCTTGGGAGGGGACCCGTCCCGTCCAGACGCTCTCGCCGCTTCCCCGGCAGGGTCTCACCTGGAGCCGGTGGGTCATGGCAGATACACCTCGTGTATCTCGGTGACCGTCTCGTTGGTAACTGTGAATTCGTAGGGCAACGATCCGGCGCCGTACCAGTCCCACTCGAGCTCCGGGTTCTCCTCGGCGCCGAGCAGCACGCTCCACGTAGCGAGGTCGACCTGCTCGGAGACAACACAGTCGCCTCCTTGGTAGCAGGCTTGCAGGGTCACGACGACGTCGGGTGAGACGGTGAACTCGATGGTGGATTCGTCGGGGTTGCGGATGTAGAAATCGTTGGGCAGGTCCTCGTTCTGGCTGATTTCCCCGTCCTGGCGAGCGGCCGCCACCGCTGCTTCGCCGGTCAGCATTTCGGCCGGTTCAACGCCAACGGTGGTTGTCCCGCCGGTGTCTTCGAAGGACCGCAGCCACCCGAAAATGGTCTCAGCTGCGGGGACGGTCGTGGTCACCGGAGCCGTTGTCGCGGTGGTGGTGTCCGGGGCTCCACTTGTGGTCGAGGCTGCGCCTCCGTTGGTTCCGCAGCCGGTGAGTACCGCCACAAGGACGGCCAGGATGGTGATACGGCCTCCGGTCTTGAGTCGCCGGCCTGATGGACCGGACCCGAGGCCGTGTCTGCGAGACGACGCCCATCTCGTCTGCGGCACTGCTTTGCCTGTCGTGTTGTGGGGTTGTGTCATTGGGCTGCCTCCTGTCTTGAGCTGCGAGATACTGCACCCGCCAGTGACGCCGGCGTGTCGTATCTGACCGGTTGATCGACGGGGTCGTCTGTTCGACCTGAGCGGATGGCTTCCATTCCGTACCACAGGTAACCGATCCCGAACAGCACACGTTGTACCAAACCGGCGATACCGGTGACGTTGAACATTGTCATGGGAATGACAACAGCGGCCACGATGGCGATCCAATCGAACACCCGGGCGGACCGCATACCGGGTTCCCGCCGGAATGTGACGATCAGCACTCCAGCGGTGAAGGCGAATCCGATTCCGTAGGCGGCGACGGAGTGCAAGAAGTCCTCGAAGGCGTCGTAGGGGACGTCTTCCCAGGGCATGTGGGCGAAGGCGGCCACTCCCATCATCGAAACGCCGTAGATCCTGTGGGTGAGCCTTCCCCAGACACCCCACCGTTCCCCGGCTATCGATGCCGAGGTCAACACGGCGAACCCCAAGAGGAGAAACCCCAGGCGGGCCAGCCAGGCGCCTTCCACGCCCTGGGCGGCGGACTCGCTGATCGAGTGCTCGACCACCGAGTACGAGTCGGGCATGAGCGTCGGGGCGATCGCCACCGCGGCGATCGAGGCCAGCAGCATGGCCACCACGGTGGCGGCGATCATCCGGGTTTGTTTGGGATTCATGTTGTCCGCCGTAGATTCTGTGCATCGTGGCCGTGCACATGGGTGTCGGACACGGACATGCGCCGCCACCAGATCGCCGTCACGGTGAGCGCCAGCACGGTGCCGAACACGCCCGTGTAGGTATCCCAGGCTGGGGAGACTTCAGGAATGGCGACGTGAACGATGCTGTGGGTGAAATGCCAGATAGCGCACAGCAGGATGCTGCCGCCGGTGCTGTTGTACAGCCAAGCGAGGAATAGACCGCCGATGATGATGACCACCGCCTGGGCGAACTGCTCGCCGAGCGGAGCGTCAACCATCCCTTCTCGATACAGGTAGAAGGGGATGTGCCATGCCACCCAGATGACGCCGAGGATCAATCCGGCCGGAAGCGGTCGGTAGCGCCCCTGGAGCCGGGGCAAGGCGAATCCTCGCCAACCGACCTCCTCGCCGATCCCATATGCGACGGCCGGCACGAGTAGCGCCATCACCCAGCCACCCGACCCGAGGCGGGTCGAGCTGCCCAGGGTGCCCAAGTCCGGCCATACACCGTCTGCAACTCGTACCCACAGCGCGGCGGGGACCATGAAGAGAGCCGGGCTGAGCGCAGCAAGGTAGAACCAGGGCGAAACCCGCCAGCGGGTAAGACCGCGGCGCAACTCATTGAGCCCGCCGGTGGTGCGGCCCACCCACCAGGCAGCTCCCAGAGGCCCGAGCGCCCCCAGCCAGTGCCAGCTCTCCCCGACGTTGAATGAGATCCAACCCTGGTGTGATGCGGCGACGGGGGCGACGAGTACCCACGTGATAGCAAATGCGAGTAACAAGAAGCGGGCGAGCCCCGACGTGGTTCGATCATCGTTCGGGATCACACGTGCCCTGGCCTTGACTGTCACGGGGTCACCTCCACCGGTTCACGCATAGGTTGGTTCGGCTCTCTGGCGGCCTGAGCGACTTGTCGTCCGATCAACGCTGCGATCGTGAGGCCGGCGGCGCTTTCCTCGATGAGGTGCCATCCGATGTCCGCGACCATGACTTCCCCAACCAGGATGTCGGTGGTGCCGAAGTAATAGAAACTGGCCGGCATGATGAATACCAGGGCTGCCATGATCCCGAGGGCCAGTCCCCGGGTCCAACGGTTGCGACCAAAGCTGACATGTGGATAGGCGATGGTCATGAGGGTGGCCAAGGTGAGGAATGACAACCCTATGAACAAGAAGGACGGGTCGTCGCGCGCTATCGCCCCCCAAGATCCGCTGTCGCGGTCATAGAAACCCCGCATCAGGACGGCGTACCAGAGCGAGTTCAATGTCAACATCACTCCGGCCACCACGAGTGTTACTCCGGCTCGCTTGGCCAGCGTGATCATCTGGAGACCTCCGTACAGCGGCGAGCATTTCTCGAACTTGGCTGCATATTCAGGATGGGTCATGTCTGTTCCTGCTTGTCATCCCTGTGATCAAGGTATGAGAACCGAGTGTTGATCATCGTTCTCTTCCCCACCGGAACGTGCGTATCGCGAAGGCGAATCCGGCGACGATCCACACGGAGAGAACGATGGCACCGAGCGTGAGTTGGTAGCTGCCTCCCGGTTCGATGATCTTCTCGAAGTCCTCGGGTAGGAAGACCGATCGCATCCCGGAGGCCAGCCACCGGAGCGGAAAGACGCCGGCCACGGTCTGGAGCCAGCTCGGAATCGAGCCGAACTCGATGAACACTCCGGAGATGAACTGGAGGAACAGGAACGGCAAGTTGAAGACCGCCGAGGCGGACTTGACGTCTCGGGGGAGTGCGGATAGGGCGATGCCGAGCACCGCAGCCGCCACGACGCCCAGCAGGAACACCCAGCCGAACGTGATCCACCGATCCGCCCCGGTCGGCAGATCGACGCCAAAGAACAGCACACCTATACCGAGCAGCAGGATGGTCATGCCGGTGGCCAGCAGCAGGGTGAGCAGGATCTTGCCGATCAGGTAGGCGCTGGTCGGCATGGGAGTGAGCGCCAGCCGTCGCATGGTCCCGTCGTGGCGCTCGATCGCCATCGAGGTGGCCAGGTTGACCAACCCGGCGGCCAGTACCGACGAGGCGATGATGCCCGGCGTGAACCATTGTCCGGCTGTGACGGTGGTTCCCTCCAGGGTGTCTCCGAAGATTGCGCCGAACAGGAGCAGCAGCATCACGGGGAGTCCCAGGGTGAACAGCACGGTGTCTTTGGATCGGAGCAGCGTTTTGACTTCGAGCTTGGTGCGCTGCCATCCCAGACTGATGACTCCGGGGAGCGGGACGGTAGTTGGGGCGACGGCGGTGGTCATGCGGAAACCTCCTTGGGATCCAGGTTGGTGAGCAGATCGAGGTAGGCCTGTTCGAGGTCCCGGCGTTCGATCTGCAGGTCTTGAAGTTCTCCGCCGGGCGTGGCTGCCGCCCAGGCGACGAGGGCGGTCACCAAGGCAGTTGGGTCGGCCGTGGTGAGCACGGTCCGCCCGTTTGACTTGGACACGCTGGTGGCAGGGAGACCGTCGGGGAGGGTGGCGGTGGCCAATGCACCGGTCGGACGGAACGACACCATCGATTGGGTAGTACCGGTGATCTCCTCGGGTCGGCCGGTTGTCACGATCTGGCCGGCGACCAAAACAGCCACCCGGTCGGCCAACTGTTCGGCCTCTTCGAGGTAGTGGGTGGTCAACACAATGGTCATGCCCCGTTCGGCGAGCATGGTCACGAACTGCCAGATTCGCCTCCGCACTTCCGGATCGAGTCCGGTGGTGGGTTCGTCGAGGAAGAGCAGCTCAGGATTGCCGATCATGCCGAGGGCCAGATCGAGGCGACGACGTTGACCACCGGAGAGCTGTCGCACTTTGCGATCCTGCTGCTCGGTCAGGTCGAGGGCTTCAAGCAGTTCCGTGGCCGGGTGCGGGTTCGGGTAATAGGCGGCAAAGGCTTCGACCATCTCGCGGACGGTGATTTCGTCGGTTTCGGTGCCCAACTGGAGCACCCCCCCAATCCTGGCCCGCCACGATCGACGTCCGTCGGAGGGGTCTTCACCCAGGACGCTCACGGTGCCCATGTCGCGGCGTCGCAGGCCTTCAAGGATCTCGATGAACGTGGTTTTGCCGGCGCCGTTGGGCCCAAGCACGGCGAAGATCTCGCCGCGTTGAACGTCAAGATCGACGCCGGTCAGCGCTTGCATGGTGCCGTAGCGGCGGGCCACACCTCGAGCTCGGATCGCGTACTCAGTCATGTCTGTACCTCCTTGTCAGTCCGTGCTCTCAAGGTATGCGAACCGAGCCGTCCCGTCATCGGGGCTATCCCTGGTTTGGTGGTGGTGAAACGCCCCGGTCTGGCTCCGTCCCTACCCGGACGGCCGATCCGTGCCGGTACGGATGCCAACATCCGTTCCGATCCGCGAGGATGGGGGAGTGAAACCGACGGGGCGTATCCGATTCGGGCTGGCCATCGCCGTTGTCGTTGGCGTCGCGGCGGTGTCGGGAGCTTTCTGGCTGGGAAGAGACCAGCAGAACCTGCCTGTCACCGGCCTTCTGAGGATTGAGCCCCGGATCGACGCCGAACTCTCTCCGGGTCATGCTGCTTTGGCGTGGACTTTCGAGATCCTCAGCGGTCAACGCGTACTGACCGATGCCGAGTTCGAGGAGTGGGCCGGTGAGGGCCTCCGTAAAAGCACGACCGTTGAAGACCTCCGAGCCGAGATGGATGTGGCGCAAGAGGCGATCGGACTCATCAATCTTGTTCGGGTCACCGGCGTCGAGGGCGATGACGCAGGGGCGCTGGGGCTCGGGATGGATGGGTTCCTGGTGTCTAACAACATAGAGATCGATGAGTCGGGTCGGATTGCGACCTGGCAGTTGACCGAGTATTTCGCAGGCCCCCGACTCCCACCGTGGCAGACCGGACTGAGCCTGGTGAGTAGCTGGGCTTTCGTGGGAGCAGCCTGGCTGGCCGGCCGCTCGCGACGTACCACCACGGCGGCTTGGCTGATTGGGGGGGCGGTGATCGCCTTCACTCAGGTGCTGGTCCTCAGCGACACCGCGGCGCTGTACCTGATTGGACGAGTGGCCCCTGTGTTCCTCGTGCCGATTGCGGTCTGGATCCTGCTCGACGCGACTCCCGTGCC
>Ga0316190_10003971_pt1 | contig 10740 bp, 6 predicted proteins | sample Eddworburrow2_MG_FD_204929 | JGI IMG/M metagenome (GOLD analysis project Ga0316190, IMG submission 204929) | Coastal sediment microbial communities from Maine, United States - Eddy worm burrow 2 | ecosystem: Environmental > Aquatic > Marine > Coastal > Sediment | place: USA: Maine | collected... | reverse complement strand
ATTCTGTGAGCCTTGCGATGGCTCCCAAGCAATATAGGAGACCGTTTCAACAGCAAAAGACTGTGTGCTTAACTCTTCTTTCTGCAGCATATGCCCAAAACCTGATACACCGACATTGCTCATTCGACTAATCACAGCATCGCCATTGTTATAGGTCACGATACTTGACATCACGACAGGAGAAACTGTGAATGCATCTGTAAAGCTGGTTGTTGCCATAAAGGTGGACACATCCGTATCAAACCGGCCAGCTTCAACCCGCGTGCCATCCTCAAGGGTGTAGCTGCCTCTCTCCATAACAATGTAGCTAACCTGTTCTTCAGCATGTGCTACATCATTGCCTTGCAAATCATTAAGGTAATTCCACTCCTGAATGCGCACCTCAAAGGCTTGCACATCAACATTACGTACTCGAACAACTGCAGGCGAGGCGTCATTCAGGCTGGCAGGTTTAACCACAACAATAGGATCAACAAAAGTGGTGCTCAGATCGACCCGTTTCCATTCATGTCCCACACTCACCTCACCCATCTCAATGGCTGAAGCCGGAAGGCTCTTAGTCATGGAGAATTCTGCTGCAATCGTATGATTTCCATCTAGATGGCTAAAGCTATAGCTATCCATTGCACCAATAGATACATCATCAACAAACACATCTGTAATATGGTAGCCATCATCTGGAGCAATACTAAAGACTACTGCTGTACCCTCAAGCGCCTCTATCATACCCGCCGGACTAATAGTGCCATTAGCACCTGCGCTGGCTGTTACTGAATAAGTGACTGGTGGAACCAGACTGACATCAAAGGTAGCTGTTACAGTAACCGCTTGGTCCATGGTCACTGTACAGCTTGTAGTACCCGTGCAGCCTCCCCCAGACCAACCAACAAAGGCTGAATCCGCATCGGGCAATACCGACAGAGAAACTACCGTGCCATCAATGTAATCATGGGTGCAGGTTGCACCGCAATTTATCCCAGCAGTCTGCACTAAGCCACTGCCTGCACCATCTTTAGCAATGGTTAATGGGTGTTGCGGAGATTCCGCATTTCCGCTCAACACAACATCCAGCATTGGTGCATAGATATCATCTGAGGTAATCGACAACGATGCGCTCTTACTGCCTGCTGTAAGCGGCTTAAACTGCACCTCTATTACACACCCCGCTGTAGGTACCAAGGTGGTATCTGCACAGTTGTTGGAAACAATAGAGAATTCAGATGCATTGGTACCTGTGAGCGTAACTGCCCCAATGGCAAGGTTGCCACTGCCATCATTGGCGACATTAAAGCTCTGAGTTGCTGACAGTTCATTAATAGTGACACTGCCAAAGTTATGTGATGGAAGGGAAACAGCAATGCTGCCATAGACACTATCAATGCCGAATGTTTCAACACTTCCAGTATTCAGAGAAGCCACAAATAGACGACTGGTTCCCGGCGCAAAGGCGATACCTAACGGATTGCGTAGTGGGCGGTTACTGTCATAAAGCTTGCCAAGATAGTTACCTACTGTGTCATACACAGTTACAATATTTTGATAACCATCAGTCACATAGATGCGGTCGAGGGTATCCACCGCGACACCAAATGGCCGAATAAAGGCAACTGTTTCATCCAGCTCATTAGTGCCTGTTGTGGCAAAGCTGCGTAGAAATACACCATTAAAATCAAACACCTGAACCCTTGCAGACTCGGTCAGCGCAGTAAAATCCGGAACCAGTATCTCACTGGTAACCTCATTGATAGCAATGGATGTCGGCAGCTGAAACTGGCCATTACCCGCTCCTTTACTGCCAAAAGAGAATCTGAAGGATCGATCAGCATTATAGATCTTAACTTCACTATTACGTCCATCAACCACGTAAATCAAACCTGTACTATCTACAGCAATGCCTACTGGACTTCGGAACTCACCTTCCCCCATCCCAAGCATGCCAATAAAAGAGAGATCAGCTCCATACACATCAACACTACTGGCTCCATTCTCTCGAATATTACCAACATATATTCGTCCACTAGAATCAACCGCCACTGCTGCAAGGCCAATAAGCCCTGTAATAGAACCCTGATACTGCCCAGATTTACTGAACACATGCAGCTGATTTCTATTTGATTCTGCTACATAAATCTTTTCATCATCCCCAACTGCCACTCCTGATGGCAGACGCAGATGGGAGGTAATGGGAGGTAGTGTTTGTACAGTCGGCAATGCTGCAGAGGAGAGGTTGGGAACAAGCAATAATATAAAGATGAGGCATAGCAAACACTGCATCATCACAGAGTGAATGCTATAACCTACCGCACAGCTCACAGATGATTTCTGCGCCAAGCTAACCGCAGATTCATACCGTAAACCGTCCCGTCTTTTATATATTCTATGTCCTATTTTTGCCATCATATAGAATGTCTTTTGCCATCATGTGAAATATCCCACTAAATCCTGAAATGCCCTGCCAAATCAGTATGCAGTGGGTTCCCCTATACTCACCTTTACATATATGCCAGCAGACAAACTGCCAGCACCTATGTGGTCAAGAAATCTCTTCTTCTAAGCCTCCATCATCTACGAGCAATTTCGCACATAAATAAAAACATCCATCAGTCCCTTCTCACTAGAAAGTTCTGTGTTATATGCTTGCTAAACCTAATTAAAAGCATCTCAGCGTATACGCCGCACCCCATGCCAAGGTTCATATTGTGCCTTTCAGCATTGCCATAGGCACAACCAACCAACGCTGCTGATACCCACACGTCTACTAGGTTTAACGACATCATACTTGGAAGCTTTAACCATGCTAGGAACCTACATCATGAATCAACCTATCTAAGTTCTGGTGTTTCCAATGGTTTTATCCTTCTTCAGAAAGCATCCTCCCTTTCGATTTATAAACACATCCATCACACAAAAGCGGCATTGCTGTGTGAAGCAAGCACCATGAGCAGAGCTAATACCATGTAATATATAGGCTTTTAGGTTATAAAGGGCATCATAACCATCAAGAAATAGTTTTGTTTTTTAAGCTGACAGCAGATACATCCGCTTACTAAAACCACTCCATCAAAAGGGGGGGCAGCATCAAAAACAACTAAAGCTCATACCTATAGTTCAGGAATTTTATTCAGGGTCTTTCAATGAAATAGGACAGAGTGCGCAGAACTTGACCGCAAAGAGTTGTAATGTGGGGTTACATTACTTTTTGGCCGTTAAAAAGGCAGAATTAAAACACCGGTAGGAAGTGGTTAAGGCAAATCATATATGCACCAACGCACCTTGTTACTGATTAACCAATGAATTTTATTCTATTTTAAGAGTCTATGAATGCGGGTAGAATCACCTGTCCATAGCACACTTATAATTACCAACAATCAGAGATTTTTATGATAAAAAATTGCAGATTTCTTCTAGTGCTCATTGTATCCATCAGCCTCAACAACTTAGCGTTAGCTGAGCAGAATACGCATCACACTGAGCACAATTCAGAGAAGGGGCAATCTGTCACTCACCTATCCCCCGCCATTCGTGAGCTTCTCAAGCAAGAGATGAACAGCATCCAAAAGACCATGACGGAGATTCTGCCTCTACTTATCTCTGGAAACTGGCACCAGGTATCAGAACTTGCTGCAAAAATAGCAGACGGCCATATCATGAAACAGAAGCTGACTGCAGAGCAGGGACAAGAGTTGATGGCTACCCTGCCCCAGGGTTTTAAAGAGCTGGATAACAACTTCCATAACTCTGCCTCAATGATGTCTCACGTAGCCGAGCAAGGGCATATAGAACTTGTCGCCTTCTACTATTATCGACTCACTGAACTCTGCATTACCTGTCATGGGCAATATGCCCAACACCGGTTCCCAAAACTGTTTCTTGTACCCAAAGAGCATTCACATGCAGAGCAGCAGGCTCAAGAGCATAATCACTAAAGATCCGTTACACTGATCACAAATATATTCCCAGTTTTATCAACGGACAATCTATGAGCTTATCAAACAGCATATCCAAACGCAGGGTTAATCTATTTGGATTCATTATTTGCACATCTCTGATTGGAGCTGCACTCTACCTGCAGGAGGCTGGGCATGAACCCTGCCCACTCTGCATCTTGCAGCGTGTTGCCTTTATCTCCATGGGCATCATATTTCTCATTGCAGCCCTGCATAACCCTGCTGGACGTATCGGGGGTCGCATCTATGGCTTGTTGATTGCTATCGCCGGTACAGTGGGCGCGATCATTGCTGGGCGACATGTCTGGTTACAGCATCTGCCACCTGATCAGGTACCCGAGTGTGGGCCAGGTCTGGAGTACATGATGGACGTATTTCCGCTGGCCGAAGTTGTACAGAAGGTGTTCAAAGGATCTGGAGAGTGCGCTGAGATCTCATGGACATTTCTAGGGTTGAGCATACCGGGCTGGGCTTTTGTCCTGTTCGTCATTCTGACTCTGTTTGGGCTGCTACGAAACTGGGCCTACCGCGAACGAAGCAACGCTTATTCAATCCTCTGAATAACCTGTCAGCTCCAGGTAACCCCGGCCACGCACGGCTCGACCTGTGCGTGTGCCGCTGACATCCACAGCACCCTCCCAGTAGCGCACCAGCAGATCCAGTTCCTGATTTTCCAGCACAGGAGCAACTTCTAATTCAAGCTTCTGCGAAGGGATGTGCAACTGCCATCGCACTGGGTAACGCCCTCCTCTGGGGCTATCCCAATACGCTAATGACTGAAGCCTGATATCCTCTGATCCCAGCCGAATCATCGCTCCATCAGGTAAGACCAGGCTCCCAGTACTATGGGGATCTATACTTCCATCCTTTCGCCTTAGTTGGTAATACATGAGATCCGAACCATCATCCAGCTGTAGTGAAAACCAATCCCAGCCCGCTTGATCTTCACCCAACGCACTGGAGCTCCACTCACGATCCAACCATACCATTCCACTTGTTGCATGCTTTTCCCCCTCTATTACTACCTGCCCTTCCGCTGCCAATCGTGGAATAGAGTAGTAATAAGAGGCATTCCCAGCTGCCGCACTCTTTTGGCTGAGACCCGCCTCACCTTGCAGCACTGGCTGGCGTAACGATGTCAGCGACAATGTTAATGAGAGATCCGCCTCAGTAGCATGCAGCACCCACTTGCCATCCTGCTCAGTGACTGCCCAGTCATCCAGCCATACCTTGAATGGCTCAGGCTGCGCCCCCGCTAACCCAAGCGCACCACGGCTAAATCGCTCAAAAGCGTGAAACTGCCCAGCTTGAGCATCAGTCAGGGCAAAATGAGACATCCACGATTGATTGCTCCGCCACAACGATTTCCCCTCAGCATTATCCGGCTTTAAGGCATTACGGAAGAAGACCAGCTGGAACCCAAAACGTCTTTTCTGTGCTGTTTCCAAATTGCCTGTGAAGTACCACCACTCACTGCGAAATTTTGGATGAACACCGTGATCCTGTGGAAACAGAAAGGGGCGTGGCTGCACGGCCCGTTCAAACCCGGCATCCACTACGCCTCCCAGCATGTCAGCCACATTGGTTGATGCAGATTTTTCTGCCGATTGCGGTGCCAAAAGCCACCACAGCATAAGCGCAATCATAGAGAGCAGAGCGACGATAACAGCCCGCATCACTCCTCCCGCAGAGCCTGTGCAGGCGCAGTTTGAGACATCCTCCAGGCTGGATAGAGCCCCGCCAGCAACGCAGCAACCAGCGCCAACAGCATGGCATCAAGCAGCACCATCCCCGGCACCACCACATCCATACTCCAACCAAATGCACGTCGATTGACCACAAAGACCAGCACAGCAGCCAATACCAAACCCAGCGGCAGTGCCAAAAGCCCAGAGACCAACCCCATAAACCCGGTCTGTGCCGTTACCAATCCCCAGACCTGCCTGGGCGTAAACCCCATAGCGCGCAGTACCGCCAGCTCTCGTGCCTTCTCCAGTTGCAGGGCCATTAGTGCACTCAAGATACCGACAAAGGCCACACCGATAACCAACAACCGCAGCACATGGGTAATGGCAAAGGTGCGATCGAAGGTTCTGATAGATGCCTCACGCAGAGTTTTACTGGCACGAATGCGTAGCGCCTGCTGATCACCCACCAACCTATGCAGCTTATCCAGCATGGCATCAACATCGACACCGGGCTGTAGATAAAGCCAGGTGGAGTAGACGCTCTTATCACCCCAATAGTGCTGGTAGAGCGGCATACGCATCTTGACCACGCCCTGCTCTGTTTCATAGTCACGAAAGACACCGGCGATCTTAAAGGGCTGCCTGCCCCGGTTGGTCTCCAGCTCCAAGGTATCGCCTGCATGCAGTTCGTGATGATAGGCATAGGGTTCAGAGATGATTACCGCTTGTTCTCGATCAAACATCGGCCACACTGTCTCTGGTGTCCCTTCCAGAAACTGCACACCGGCATAACTCTCTGCTGCCAGGCGCAACGCTGTGAGATGGGTAATCTCATCTCCAGATTGAATCTCTACCGGCCTGCTCTGCCTGATCCCCGCAACTTCTGGTAGCTGTTCAATGATCTGAAGCACAGCCGGAGCCAGCGCAGCCTCATGGCCTGTACCTGAGGGGGCATCCGGTGAGATAAAGATATCTGCCTGAAGACTCGACTCCAGCCACTGCTGCACCGAGACACGAAAACTGCCCACCATAACGCCCACCCCGACTGTGGTGGCCACAGCAATACTCAGTGCAGCGATCGCCACGCCAGTCCGACTGAGTGAGGCTTGAACACCTCCCACAGCCATACGCCCAAGAGAGCCAAACAGGCGACCAAACACCGGAGCACAATAACGGCAGATCAATGACACCCACAGCGGTGTTAACAGACTGAAGCCCAGAACCAGGACAAACAGCGCAATAAACCCAAACAGTAGACTGTCACTCAGCAACAACAGCACTGCAGCTGCAATCAACAACACCACACCAGACCAGGCAAAGGGTTGCAGCAACCGCTGAGCACCACGCTCCACCCCGGACCGGTTTTGCACGCTTCGCGGCGGCGAAAGCGCCGCTTCCGAGGCTGGCACTACCACAGCCAGCAGGCTGCCACCCACACCCAACAACAATCCCTTGATGATACCCATCGGGGTCAATAAGAACTCTCGCACTGTAAGCACAAAATAGAGATCATTAATTGTTTGGGTGACCAGCTGTACCAGCTCTTCTGCCAGCAAGATACCCAACAGCAACCCCAGCAGGGTGCCCAAGCTACCTATTAACAACCCCTCTCCCAGTACCAATCTAAAGAGATCAGCTGGTGTCGCGCCTAATACCCGCAGCTGCCCCATCAACTCCCGGCGTTGAAGAACAGAAAAGGAGAGAGTGTTGTAAATGAGAAAAAGCCCTACCACCAATGCAAGCAGGCTCATGGCTGTAAGATTAACGCTAAAGGCGCGCGTCATCTCCTGCATGGCCAAACCGCGTGAGGCAGCAGAGATCAACATATTCCCAGCCGGGAGCAGGCTCTTTATGGCATCAAGCCTCTCTGCATCCACATCTGGCAAGATAAGATCAATCCGGCTCAGCTGTCCCATCCGGCCCAGCAGTTCCTGAGCCGTTGAGATATCTGCGACCAACAGATCGCGCAGAACGGCTTTCTGTTCAGGAGGCGGTTCAAAGTAACCAGCCAATACCGCTTGCCGTCTTTGGCCGGAAGACCACAGCTCAAAGGGTTGCCCAACCGACAGCCCAAACCCCTCCATCCTCTCCCGGCTCATCACCACTGCGCCCGGCTGGGTCAACAGGCGTTGGAGAAGCCCCTCTTCACCTTCAGCCGGCACATGGCTGAGCAGATCACGAAACCTGCTCTCAGCAAATGGATCAATGCCCAGCAACTGCAAAGTCTCTTCACCATAGGCCAGATGGCCCTCAACGACCGGCGCACTGACAGGGAGACGGCCGCTTCGCCGCAACGTGACATAGAGCTGCTCATCCAGCCCCGTTGGACCCGCAACAATCTGATGCGTGGTCTGGCCAGTAACCGTCTCCATTGAGAGATCAAAGGCCCGCCGGGCACTCTCATTGGCCAGGTCCACCGCCACCACCACAGCAACTCCCAGTGCGATACCCAGAGTGGAGAGCACCATCTGCCATGGATGACGACTAAGATGACGCAGACTGGCGCGCCATAACAGGCTGGAATGAATACTAAGCAATGAGGAGGAGCCCCTCATCAAACCAGGTCCTCACTGGTAACCAATCGTCCTTGCCTCAGATTAAAAACCCGATCTGCCTTGGCGGCTATTGCCTGACTGTGAGTCACCATAATCAGTGTACACTGCTCATCACGCACCAACTGATCAAGCAACTCCAACACCTGTTGGCCACTTTCAGCATCCAGATTGCCAGTTGGCTCATCTGCCAATACCACGGCTGGCCGATGTACCAGCGCTCGCACCACTGCGACTCGTTGCTGTTCACCACCCGAGAGTTGATCAGGATAACTGGCCTCTCGTTGCGAGAGTCCCACCTGCTCTAACAACGTCATACTACGACGTTGCCCTTCTGTCAGATCATAACCATTCAGCTCCAGTGGCAGCAGCAGGTTCTCAATTACTGTCAGAGTTGGTATCAGATTGAAGAATTGGTAGATAAAGCCAATATGGCGGCGGCGAAACAGGGTGCGCCCGTGCTCATCCATTTGGTTGATGCAGGTGCCATTGATGAAGATATCCCCCTCATCCGGCTGGTCAATGCCACCAATAAGATTCAGTAGCGTAGACTTGCCGCAACCACTGCGACCCAGTAGCGCAACTGTTTCACCCCGCTGGATCTCACCACAAACACTGTCCAGCACTCGCTGTTGCCGCTCTCCCTGGAGGTAGGTGCGAGTCAGGCTGTTTAGCCGAATGAAGGCATTGGAGCAGTTGTTTTCCATAACTAGGGCCTGTTAACGCTAATCCAATAGACTCTGCTGGAGCTGTTTTTTCGTCCAGCAAGGCAGAATAAGCGAAGTGTGGTTGCTCCACATGAGCGAATGATAACGCCGCTGGACGGAAAAATAGCCCCAGTCCTTCGGGTTGCGCCTGAAAAAGCGCCACTCTTCGTTGCTCGCACCCACTGCACTCGCTGTGCTCGCGGGGTGGTCTCGTTCATTTGGAGTCACCAAACCTCTCTCCTCGCGCCTTTATGCCCGTTGTTTGGGTATTGATTGGCGCTTTTTCAGGTGCAACAAAGCCTATTGGATGAGTGTTAACAGGCCCTATCACCCTTCAAGAAGCACCTCTTTTGCCCGATTGATCTGAGCGGCGAGATAGGTTGAACCACCCCGGTCTGGATGAAGCTTTGACACCAAGCGCCGGTGGGCGGCAATGATCTCTTCCCGGTCTGCTCCCTCCTCAACGCCCAGAATTTTGTACGCCTCCTCCCGGCTCATTTGGCCACTGGAGGGGGGGGTACTGTTTGTATTGCCAGTCCCGGCACCGCATTGATCACGCCACTCTTCATGGACATGGTTGAGGTAGCTCTCCAGCAACGCGGCTGACTCCGCGTCCTCTGCAATATAACTCTGCCAAAGAGCAACCAGTTGAGTTTGATCCAACTGGCTCAGACGGGAACCCGCCAGCTGCCCGGCAATAATCTCCCCACCCATCTCACCACTGTCGTGATCCAGAAACATTCGTACGAAGCGTGTCTCAACCTGTGAACGTTGGTTAGCAGAAGGCTCCGCCGCATTTTTATTGGCCCGGTATTGAAAAAATAGTCGCTGAGCCAAACCCAATACCCAAGGCATACGGATCAACCGCATACCCAGCGTAACCAGCCCGCCGACTGCTGCACCAGCAGCTGCAAATAACGGATGCAGACGTCCAGTAGCGGCAAGAATAATCAGGAATGCAACGGCCGCACCAATAGCAACCTTCACCAATACCTTGGAGACCTGCTCCGGCGGTGTGCGTACAAACCAACGTAACGCCAGCCACAGGCCAAAGCAGATTCCAAGAAAGATAATGACACGTCCTAAACCCACGACATCATCCTTTCTTTAACTGCTGAAGCAGCTTGGGTACAGCACCGCCCTGACGACGGCCGAAATCCTCCAACGCACGTCGACCGCCCGCTGCATAAACTGCGACCGCCCCCAGAAGTTCTGCCAGTTGCCGGGCACTACCCGCATTGAATGGGCAGTAGGCACCACCCGAAAGTTGAGCCATTCTGCGAAAAGCCTTTTCTGCAACCGGTTCATGCCCCTCTTGAAACAGAAACAGCGGCACACCATGCATCCCCAATTCGCCCGCTTGCTGACATAATTTTTCCACCGATTCCTCGATACAGTCACCCACAAAAACCAGCGCGTTCACCTTTTGTCGTGTTGTTTCCTGTAGTGCATGACGCAACATTTGGCTGATCTGGGTCATGCCGCCCAAGCAGTAGACCTCACGCATGCGCCGCTTCAAATCCTCCGAGCTGCGCAGCCACGGACTGGCCGAGAACTCCATCTGCCCTCGGTAGTAATAGAGCTGAATCTCCAGACCACCCAACGCAGCGGTCTCATCGAACATTTGGCTCTGAATTTGGCAGGCGCTATTCCAGGTTGGTTCCCGGCTGGCGGTGGCATCCATAGCAAAAATCAGCCGACCACGATCAACAGCCGGTTTAACCGCCGGCGTCTTGGCAACCTTATCCAGAAAACTGGCTACATCCTTCTTAACAGAAGGTTGAGGGAATCTACTGTTGTTTTTAGTCATACTATAAAAAGCACTTTGCAATAGAAATAAAGCATA
>Ga0316190_10003965_pt1 | contig 10748 bp, 9 predicted proteins | sample Eddworburrow2_MG_FD_204929 | JGI IMG/M metagenome (GOLD analysis project Ga0316190, IMG submission 204929) | Coastal sediment microbial communities from Maine, United States - Eddy worm burrow 2 | ecosystem: Environmental > Aquatic > Marine > Coastal > Sediment | place: USA: Maine | collected... | reverse complement strand
CACAGAAAAAGTATGAGATAGCTGGGGGATTCTTCCCAAGAATTTATTGGTATCCCATTCGTACACATCCAACAGGGTTCCGGGAGGATAATCTGCTGCGGGAGTGAAATATAACTCACCATACAATACATGTGCATCAGCAGCATAGGTGATCATGGCTGTTCCATTCACCGACGCACCGGGAGTAACCAGAAAATTAGTACATGCGTTCACCTGGCTGTTCCAGATAAGCAGTGCCATAAGGGCCGTAAAAAATACTCTTTTCATCATATAACAAAGTTTTACTTTTGATTTTATAGGCTTAACAGACATTTCTTGGGGGATGCAATATTTCATTTTTCTGCCAAACTACCAACTGATGCTACTTTATAACATGCTTTGAGGGTAAAGTAGAACAGATAACAAAGAATTCGAAAACAAGTGATAATATTTTCACCCCCTAATATGTGGATAATACTATTAGTAAAATGCGATTATTTAATAATGGCCCCTATTTTTTTGAGGTAAATGCTGCATAAATTCAAAAATACTCTCTTAACGAAAAATTAATGTAATATTTCTTGTGAGCTTTCTTTCTTATAATTATCTTTGTGGCACAAAATTTGAGGCTGGGGATAGCAAAGGTATTTTGAAGGTAGTTTTAGTTAGTAGTTTAGTTGGTAGTTTTAGTTAGTGTAGTAGAAAAGGGTCAATCGCCAGATTGATCCTTTTCTTATTTAAAACATATACCCCAGCAATTCTTCCCGTTCCTGATCCGACAAGCTGAAGTTCATTCCGCCTGCCTTCTGTGTATTCATCAGTGATAATATCTCCTCTTTGCGTTCAACTTCTATTCCAACTTCCTGACATTTCAGGGGACATCCCAGCGATTTGAAGAAGCTTTCCAGCGCTTCAATGCTTTGATCCACAGTGCTGGTTCCCCAAAGCTCATTACCTAATTGGAGGATGCGGTCTCCGGCCCTCTCTTTAAGCACCTTCATCCACGCTGGATAGATGATGGACAGGGTAGCCCCATGAGCCGTATCATAAAGAAAAGATAACACATGTCCCAGGGCATGCACACCCCAGTCGCCCGATTCCCGCCCATAAATGGTCAGGTTATTCAGGGCGCAGGTTGCGGCCCACATTATATTAGCCCGTAAGTCATAGTTGTCCAGGTCATGCATTAGCTCAGGTCCGAACTCCAGGGCTTCTTTAATAACGGAGATCACAAAGCGGTCCGAAAGGGTGGCTTCGCCTTCTCCAAACCAGGCTTCCAGGCAATGAGCTACAAGGTCCGCCGTTCCATAGGCTGTATAGTTTGCAGGAACAGATTGTGTATAGGAAGGATCCAGAAAGGAATGAACAGGGTACATCAGCTCATGCCGGTAACCGATCTTCTCCTGGGTTTTGGAATTCTGCAACACCGATACCGCGTTCATTTCAGTACCAGTGGCCGCCAGGGTCAGCACGGCTATAAGAGGCACGGATGAAGCAGGTTTGTGCTTTCCGATCATTACCTGCCAGGCTTCGCAGGCATCTGCAATACATATTGCAATAATCTTGGCCGAGTCGATAACGCTTCCGCCCCCTACAGCTACCACCATATCAACCCCGGCATCTCGTCCGATGCTTGCGGCTTCATCTACATCTTCCACACGCGGATTGGGCTTAATTCCGTTGTACTCAGTAATAGCGATTCCTTTTGATTTCAATTGCTTCAGGGTATCGTGATAGCTACCGTTCCGCAGAACAGAGCCTCCTCCGTATACCAGTAGAGCCTTCTTCCCGAGACTAGCGGCGCTTGATCCAAGCTCATTGACCACATCTTTCCCGAAATGAAGCCGTACAGGATTAAAAGCAAGAAAATTTTTCATGGTTCTATGTTTAAATGTTATGAATGGTGCCTGCAGAGAGATCTCTTTTACCACCAGTCACACTGGACAGGCAGTTAATCTCCCCCCGTATTTTCAATGCGCCAAGAAGGGCAAAGACCAAGGCTTCTTTATAATTTATTAGTTGTATATCAGGTATATCAATGGAGGCAGTTGTATAGTGACTTATGCGCTTTATCAGGCTTTGGTTCAAAGCTCCACCACCCGTCACCAGGACAGTGTTAACACCGGCATCATTGATGCCCCGTGCTACCTGATAGGCAATATGTTCCAGTACAGTAGACATTAGATCTTCGGGAGAGAGAGTACTTTGATTCATCAATGGAAGAAGCATTCCAATAAACCACTCTCTTCCCAGAGATTTCGGGGGGGATTGCTGGTAAAAATCAAGCTGATTCATCAAGGCCAAAAGATCTGCATTGAGGCTGCCCCGGAGTGCCATTTCACCATCCCTGTCAAATTCCAGGCCTCTTAAACCTGCAACGTGGTTGAGAGCCATATTCGCCGGAGAGAGATCGTAGGCCATGCGTAAGCCCTCCTGAGTATCGAAGGAGATGTTGGCAAAGCCCCCCAGGTTAATACAAGCCTCAGATGAGGGAAAGAGCAATCTGTCGCCCAGGGGAACCAGCGGGGCACCTTGTCCTCCTTGTGCTACGTCCTCGCTCCGGAAATCATTCACCACCACAATCCCTGTTTTTTCTGCCATGATTGAACCCTTCCCGGCCTGGTAGGTCACACCAAGATGGGGTTCATGCAGAATGGTGTGTCCGTGTGAGGCAATGAAATCGGGATACAAAGCATGCTTGCGATGAAATTCATTCAGAAGGCTGGCATAGTAGGCCCCCAATTCCTTGTCCAGCTCCTCAATCTCCTTTCGTTTCCAATGGCAGGCCTCCTCAAGTTTTAACTTCAATGGAGCTTCGTAGGGAACAGTCTCAGCTTCCAGGATATTGTAATTCCACAATTGGCCGTCCCAGGCCAAATCGCAAACTGCCAGATCACACCCATCCATGGAGGAACCCGACATTAATCCTGTTATTCTGTATTTGTCCAGAGGCATGTGCCTGTTATTTCAATTTTTCCTTAATCGAAAGCATCCTTCTTTTGAATGCACTCTTTCTCCCGGTGGTCATCCAGCTTATCAGGCGGTGAGAAAAGGTGGCTTTCAGGGTGAAGAACTCCTTATAATGCATTCCGTTCCTTTCATCTTCCGAGACTTTCTGAAACAAAGCTAAATTGCGACAGGGGGTCTTCTGGTAAAGGTAATCCCTGCGGTTCTTTCTGACAAAGGAGATCACCAGTTGGGTGCTCCTCATCCAGGTATCATGCAGCAGAATATAACCACCCTTCTCCAACAGGAGATCCGCGTAGTAAAAATCCACAAATATTCCATCAAACTTATGATCGCCATCTATGAAAATAAAATCGAATTTCTCCTTGCTATCCACCAGTTTTGGAAGTACATGGTGTGAATAGTCCTCATGCAGCTCGAGAAAGTGATCAAGACCCAGGGCTTTAATATTTTCTTTTCCCAGGTTTTGATACTTGTTCTGGAAGGGATCAATGGCAACATGTCTCGAACGGGTTGCAGCCATAATATGAGAAGCAGATTTTGCGTAGGCAAATCCGCATTCTAAAGTCTTCGATAGATTCTTTTCATTTAAAAAATGGTAGATGAACTCGGCTTCATTGCTTTTAATGGGCGAGGCAGAATCCTCTGGTGGGATGCTAAGTTTGCTATTAATTTCCCCGGGCTTCATTTATTATCGATACATGTTAGGGTGCATTTACCAGGTAAAGGTAGTATGAAAAAGGTTCACATTGCCTTTGGCGTCTGTCACGTAAAGTTCAAGCTCGTGTTCAGATCCTCTGTTTAGGCGCTCCTCATCAAACCTGTATACAAGCATATCGTTCTTGGGATCATATTCAAACAGTGCCCAGTGGTTGTCGATATAAGCTTCATATCGTTCGATTCCTGAAAGCTCGTCCAGGATGGTGAAGCTGATTAGCTCTTTTCCGGAAAGGTCGCCTCCCACCGCGCCGTTTCTTGGAGAGATCCGGGGGGCAATGGTATCTATGCCAATGGCAAAGGTGCCAAAATTCCTCAGATTGGCCACCACCGAACCATTGACATAGCCTCCGCCTTCAGACTGCATCTCGTTCTTGTCGTTGCGGCTTACAAGCAGGAGCTTGCTATGCAGGGATCCGTCCATGGGCGGACACTTGACAGATAGGGTGAAGGCTTTGTGCACAGGGACCTCCGGGCTTGCAATATGAAAAAACGGAGTCAGGGATGCATTGACAGCCGGAGTGGTGCTGAAGGAAAAATCGAAGTCATTGTACAGTGCGTTGGCAGGGATTTCAAGGCTGATCTGATTATTTCTGAAGCTGTTATGCTGATTATATTTCATGGTTTTCACGAAATCAGCTTTTTTTGATTTGTCTGCTTTAGAGAGGGTATCACCCTGGATGCTGAATTCAAGTTCCGAACTGTTACCTGCCACATCGGTGGCCACAATACGGACCTTGTATTCTCTTTGTTCGTCTGCCTTAAGTGAATGCTTACCGGCTGCTTTATCGTAGATGCGAAGACGGTTGTTTGGCAAGCGGTGGAGCCTGTGGGCTTTTACACCCGAAGTGCTACGAAGCTGATAATCTATATGCGCATTGATATACCTTGTTTCCGAGAAAGCAAATTCATCCATTTCGTGCCTGTAGCTCAGGATCTCATCCACATACATTTCGAGGGTATAAATCCCACACCTGTTGGAAGCACCATTCAGGTAGTCAAACACCTCCACACTGATTCCCAATGTACCTGTCGCTTTCAATCTGGTTCCCCAGGGAACAGTATAGATTCCCTGATCCTTCACCAGAGAACTTGATACTTTTTCTGTGCTTCCGTTGACAAGCGCATCCTCTTGAATAGGGTAGAGGTGAAGGGATAAAAACCTGGGTGCTGTCTCGTCCCTGATCTTAAAATTGTAAAACAACACATTGGTGGGATGCTGGTTGGCTGAATTCCGGATTTCGAAATGAAGATGCGGCCCTGATGAGCTGCCGGTATTTCCGGAATATGCAATGCTTTCCCCCTTTTTCAACGGAAAAGTTACAGGATCCAGGTAAAGGTCAACCACGTGAGACCGCCTGGAGTATTGCATCTTCTTTACATACTTTGCAATGTCATCCCTGTAGCGGTCGAGGTGACCGTAAACTGAAGTATATCCGTTGGGGTGGTTTACATATATGGATTTTCCATAACCATTGGCCTGGACCTTTATTCGGGATACATAGCCACCTTCTACTGCACTTACGTGGTGCCCGACCGTACCCTGTGTTTTAATGTCGATGCCGGAGTGAAAGTGGTCGCTGCGAATCTCTCCGAAATTCCCGGAGAGATACATGGGGATCTTTAGGGGAGGGTGGAAGTCAGGCTCTTTCTGCCCGAAGGCATATATCACAAACAATTGAGTAATTAACAGGCAGAGCGTTCTTCGCATCATCTTTCTCCGGGATTAAAAACTCAAAACTATGCTTTTATTTTTAAGCCCGGCAGTTTAAGAATTGAAAGTTTTAAACGGATCAAAATAATTCTATATTTGTATTATATCTCTGGTAAATGAGTATTGAACAGACTGAAATTATTGAGGGAATCAGACAGAAAATCCAATCGGTCAAGATCCGGCTGCAGGAGCAGCAGGATGAAAACGACCAGTTGAGAAAGGAGTTTGAGGCTCTTCAACAGCAGGTTCAGCAGAAACAATCGGAGATTGATGAACTGGAACAGAAAAACCAGAAATTGTCGCTGGTAAAGGGTATTGTGGCCGAAGGTGAAAACAAGGATGCCAGGATACAGATTAATAGAATAGTGCGGGAGATTGACAAGTGTATTGCTCTTTTAAACAGATAATGTGGGGATGATGGAAGATATGCTTTCTATAAAAGTACAGATTGCGGAGCGTTTCTATCCACTGAAAATAAAGCGTCAGGATGAGGAGAAGATCAGAAAAGCGTCAAAGTTGATTAATGATAAGGTCCTTCAGTACAAGCAGAGGTATACAGACAAGGATACACAGGACTTCATGGCGATGGCGGCGCTGCAATTTGTGATAAATCTGATCGATTGCGAACAACAACAAAATGTTGTATCTTTGGATGAGGAGTTGGGGAATTTGAGTAGCGAGTTAGATGAAATACTGAAATAAGAGTAAGACGTTCTTTTACATATTAACGAGTTTGCCCGCATTGTTTCTTCAATTATTTTTGAAACTCAACATTTATTATTTTGGAGCAAAGCTCGGATTATACAAAGAAGGCCAAAATTCCGGTTCGCCGGGATACTGAATCACTCAGACATTGGAAGCTTGACATAATCTGGCGGCTCCACCCATGCTAAATTGGGGTTTTATAAAGTTTTGAAGAGATATGCGGGTTTTTTTATTTCTAAAAATGAATAAGCTATGGAACTGTTAACGTATTCATTGATACTGCAGTCCTCTATGGCCCTGTATTTTGTGATAGGCGGAGCTTCGTTGCTGGTGGGTGCAGGCATTACTGTTTTTCTTGTAAATACTGTTATCAAGGGGAAAAGCAGTAAGCAGCTGAGAGAGGCGGAGAGCGAAGCTGAAATGATAAAACAGCAGAAGATTTTACAGGCCAAGGAGAAATTCCTGCAGCTAAAGGAGGAACATGAGAAACTCATCAATGAGAAGAATACTAAGCTGAATCTGAGAGAAAATGAAGTAAGGCAGATTGAACTTTCAACCAACCAGAAACAGGAGGATATACAGCGGAACAAGAAGGAGATTGATACCATCCGTGAAAATCTCAATACTCAGCTTGAAATAATTGAGAAAAAGAAAGAAGAACTGGAGCGGTCTCACCGCATTCAGGTCGAGCAGCTGGAAACCATTTCCGGACTTTCTGCTGAGGAAGCCAGAGCACAGTTGGTAGAATCCCTGAAGGAAGAGGCCAAGACCGAGGCCATGTCTCTGATTAATGAGATTGTGGATGAGGCGAAGATGACAGCCAATAAAGAGGCCAAAAACATTGTGATTAAGACCATCCAGCGCGTGGCCAGTGAAACGGCCATAGAAAATGCAGTGACCGTCTTTCACATTGAATCAGATGAGCTTAAAGGGAGGATCATAGGCCGTGAAGGGCGCAATATAAGGGCACTTGAAGCAGCCACTGGAGTGGAAGTTATCGTGGATGATACTCCCGAAGCCATTATTCTATCAGCCTTTGATCCCGTTCGACGGGAAGTGGCCAGGTTATCGCTGCATCAGCTTGTGACCGATGGACGTATACACCCTGCGCGAATCGAGGAAGTAGTAGCCAAGACCAAAAAGCAAATCGACGAGGAGATTATTGAAGTTGGCAAGCGTACCGCCATTGATCTCGGCATACATGGACTGCACCCAGAGCTCACCCGCATGGTGGGGAAAATGAAATATCGTTCATCCTACGGGCAAAACCTGTTGCAGCACTCAAGGGAGGTTGCCAATCTTTGTGCCATCATGGCTACTGAGCTTGGATTGAATGCCAAGCTTGCCAGAAGGGCTGGATTGCTTCACGACATAGGAAAGGTTCCAGATGATGAGCCGGAGATTCCTCATGCAGTTTACGGAATGAAGCTGGCCGAAAAATGCAAGGAAAAAGCAGAGATATGCAACGCCATTGGATCGCACCACGACGAAGTGGAGATGACCACTCTTTTGGCACCCATTGTACAGGTTTGTGATGCGATTTCAGGGGCCCGCCCGGGAGCTCGCCGCGAGGTGGTTGAATCTTATATCAAGCGTCTGAAGGAGCTTGAGGCAATGGCATTGTCTTATCCTGGAGTTCTGAAAACCTATGCCATTCAGGCAGGACGTGAGCTCAGGGTGATTGTTGGAAGTGAAAAAGTGTCTGACAAAGATGCTGAAAGCCTTTCCTTTGATATAGCCAGGAAAATCCAGGATGAGATGACCTATCCGGGTCAGGTGAAGATTACCGTAATTCGCGAAACAAGAGCCATTAGCTACGCCAAATGATGAAAAAAGTTCTTGTGACTGGTACCGCAGGTTTTATTGGTTTTCATCTGGCCAGAGAGTTGGTGGATCAGGGCTATAATGTATTCGGACTTGACATCATTAACGACTATTACGATGTGAATCTCAAATATGACAGGCTCAAACTGTCGGGGATCGATCGCGACCAGGTGGCTTATAAGAAACTGGTAACCAGTAGTGTATCTGAGAACTACCAATTTATTCAATTGAAGCTTGAGGACAGGGATGCCCTCTTTGAATTGTTTGCCAGCGAGAAGTTTGATGTGGTTGTAAACCTGGCTGCACAGGCAGGGGTTCGTTACAGTCTGACACATCCCCAGGCTTATGTGGACAGCAATATTACAGGTTTTCTGAATCTTCTGGAAGCCTGCAGGCACCATCCCGTGGAGAACCTGATCTACGCAAGCTCCTCCAGCGTATATGGTCTCAATAAAAACATGCCATTCTCCACTTCTTCAAATGTGGATCATCCTGTGAGTCTGTATGCTGCCAGTAAGAAAAGCAACGAGCTGATGGCCCATACCTACAGTCACCTCTTTGGGGTGCCCACCATCGGACTCCGTTTCTTCACCGTGTATGGTCCCTGGGGAAGGCCGGATATGGCCCTCTTCCTGTTTACCAAAGCGATCCTGTCTGGAGAACCTATTGAGGTTTTCAACCATGGAAAGATGGAAAGGGATTTTACCTATGTAGATGATATTGTAGGGGGGATTGAACGAATGGTTGGCACTGCTCATCCTGAGGGTGAAACATGGAATCCGGCTTCTCCCGATCCTTCATTTTCATCTGCCCCCTACAAAATCCACAACATTGGCAATAGCAGTCCGGTGAAACTTACCAGCTTCATTGAAGCCATTGAAAAAGCATTGGGAAAAAAAGCGGAATGGAAGATGATGCCCATTCAGGCTGGCGATGTAGAGAAGACCTGGGCCGACGTAAGTTCACTGAAAAGAGACTACAACTACAATCCCGACACTCCTGTCGAAACCGGTATTCAGCGTTTTGTGGAATGGTACAAGGAGTATTATAAAGTCTAGACTTTTGCTCAGCCTTCAGCTTCACTGAGTTCGGTTACGCCTCAGTTACAAACTTACCTCCGGAGTAAGAGTTTAAGGGATTCTGCCTTTTCGCTTTGTCCCGATTTTTCATAAGCATACTGAAGGTTGATCACAAGCCGTTCAATGATATCCACGTTAGAACAGGGGGTGAAATAAAAGTCCTTCTCTTCGATCTTCAGATGGTTCAGGAAATGTTTCAATTCTTTCAGCCCCAGTACTGCTCCCTTATCCGATGGATTGATGTAGAAAAGAATGCCATTGGGATCTTCCCTATACTCATCATCGTAATAGCATAATACAAAGTTCCTGGGCAGATTGACTCCGAAAATGGGCAGACCCAGCCTTCTGGCCAGTTCTGCATAAATCAAACCCAGCATGACAGGTCCTCCCTTATGCGTATCCACCACATGATTCACCATGTACAGTTGGGGAGTGTGAGCCTTTTTGCTGCTTTTGTCAAAGCTGTAAATATCGTACAGGAAGTAATTAATGACCTTTACCTTCTCAAGGGCTGTCAGTTCATTATTCAGTTCCAGCCATATGTCCTTTCTGATTTTCTCAATCTTTTCATTTAGAAAATCAAATTCCAGATCCGGGTAATGAAAGCGGGCAACAAGGTAGGCGCCAAATAGGAGGTCAGATCCTCCGCCGGTTCTCCAGGAGTCCATTCCCCGTTGTAAAGTGTTGAACTGGATGGTTTTGATGACATTTTCGATTCTGACCTGAAGATCCGGTTTCAAAGTAATCTCCCATCTTTTTTCAAGGGGGGGCACAACTTCTTCGCCAAGTTCGATTAAACGATCCGACACCGTATCAAATACCAGGTGGTCAGGATCCTCCAGCAGGCTGATTAGGGCTTCCAGTTCTTTATGCACATTCTCAGCCATTCCGGATCAGTTTATTTAGTACCGTTTCAATCAGCCCATCTACGGCAGTATGATAATTATCAAGAAATTCAAGAGAGATGCGATTGGCAACTGCCACACAAAGAGTGATGGCATGGTGATTCAGCATGGCTGCCAGAGCATAGAGGGCAGAACTTTCCATTTCGAAATTATTGATCCGCATGTTTTCAAAGCGGAAGGACCCAATTTTTCCAACCAGCTCGGGATCCACGGGTGGAAGCCTGAGCGAACGAACCTGTGGGGCGTAGAATCCGGGGGTGGACAGAGTTATGCCTGACAGCATTCCAGGCTCGGAAAGCATTTGCAGGAGTTTGTGGGATCCTCTGATAAAATAGGGATCGGCAAGTTTCGTAGGCCAGGCGGTATGTGAAGTAAAAGATTCCGACAGGGGCCAGAGCATGTGATCCTCAGCATCCCTATAGAAATGGTACAGTCCATCCAATCCCCCTGCCACTTCAGCGATGATCCTTGCTCCGGGAGAAATATCGGCATGCAGGGCACCGCTGGTGCCTATCCTGATGAAGTTCAGAATTTTATGTTCTCTGTGAGGCTTGCGGCTTACCAGGTCAATGTTTGCCAGGGCATCCAGTTCATTAATTACTATGTCGATGTTGTCGCATCCGATGCCTGTAGAGAGAACCGTAATCCTCATTCCACTGCAGCTTCCGGTATGTGTCACAAACTCCCTGTTCTCCTTTACCAAATCGACCTTGTCGAAGTGTGTAGAAACCATGGATACCCGTCCGGGATCACCCACCAGAATCACTGTGTCTGCAATATCCTCTGGCAGCAGGTGAAGGTGGTAGATGCTTCCATCGGTATTAAGTATTAAATCTGTATGTGAAATGGGCTGCATGT
>Ga0316190_10003964_pt1 | contig 10749 bp, 11 predicted proteins | sample Eddworburrow2_MG_FD_204929 | JGI IMG/M metagenome (GOLD analysis project Ga0316190, IMG submission 204929) | Coastal sediment microbial communities from Maine, United States - Eddy worm burrow 2 | ecosystem: Environmental > Aquatic > Marine > Coastal > Sediment | place: USA: Maine | collected... | reverse complement strand
CGCTGTTGTTCTGCGGCTGTGGCGTCCACACTCATGGTTCTGTAAGCACTATCCATTGTTTATTCCTTTCGTATGTATTAAACGGAGTCGTTTATGCCGACTCTTAAATCAAATAAAATCGCAACAACTGTTTGTCAAGTCCAAGGGGTGGAAAACGGGAATAACAGCTCTTTAAGCCGAGATAACGCTTATCTGCAATATGAAGATATTGCTCATAGACCCCACGCCTATTGATATTTTACCAAAATCCGGGTGGTGAATGCAGACTAAATTCTATGATTTTTTCAAAGGTCTTTTTTCAGATAAACAGGTCTCAGCGACCAGAAAAATTAATGCTATGAAAATGAACCATTGGAACCGTTCCTGCCAGATTTTTCTGCGCTCTGATTTCAATTCCTTTTTCTCGATATGTTTATTGATCTGATCCTTGTAGATGGTTTTTAAATCTATATCACCGGTGACAGAGCGGACATAACTACCTCCCGTCTCCAGAGCAATTTGTTGCAGCGTGGTCTCATCGAGTTTTGAGAGAATGACTTCTCCCTGCTCATTTTTTCTGAATCCCCCAGCGCCGGAAGGGTTGGGTAAGGGGGCACCAATTTCTCCACCAATTCCGATGGTGTATATTTTTACTCCCTGTTCGCCTGCTGATTTTGCGGCTGAGAGGGCTTTCCCGGTTTGGTCTTCTCCATCGGTTATCAAAATCAGGGCTTTGGATTTTTTCTCCTGTGTACGAAACGCTTTGACAGAAGTCTCGATGGCATTGCCGAGGGCGGTTCCTTGTACCGGGATTAATTGTGTATCAATGGCGGAAAGGAATATTCTGGCGGCACCATAATCGAGAGTTAGAGGGCATTGGACGAATGAGGTTCCGGCAAAGGCAACCAGTCCGATTCTATCCCCCTCCATCATATCCAAAAGATCGGAAACTTTTCGTTTAGCTCTCTCAAGTCGGTTGGGTTTAATGTCCTCCGCCAACATACTGCTGGAAACATCCAGGGCGACGATGACATCGACTCCACGCTGATGCAGGTCTTCCCATTGGTATCCCCAACGGGGCATAGTTAGAGCAAGTAAAAGAAAAAGAATAGCCAGAACGACGAAAATAGTTTTGCTGCGATGCCGTTTTTCCACTCCGGGATGAACCAGTTTGGAGAGCAAAGGATTGCCACAAAATTTCTGGGTGAGTTGTTGCTTCTTTCGCATGCCCCAGACCATGAAAAAAATCAAAGGTAGCAGACACCAAAATAAATAAAAATAAGCGGGATCACCAAATCGCATGGCTTAAGGAATCCTTCTTAATAGTGTGTTGGAAAGACCAATTTCCAGCAAAAGAAGCATCAAACTCGGCACCAGAAAATAGTGGAACAGTTCTTTGTACTCGGAATGGTCGATCACTTTAACTTCTGACTTTTCCATTTCATCAATCTGATTGTAAATGTTTTTGAGAGACTCCAGATCAGTGGCTCGAAAATATTGACCACCGGTAATTTTTGATATTTCAGTGAGAGTGGTTTCATCAATGTCCACTTCCTGATAGACATAGCGTTGGCCGAAAATAGAGTTGACCAGAAATGGGGCTTTGCCTTGGGTGCCGACACCAATAGTGTGAATTTTAATCCCAAAGGTTTTGGCCGTTTGAGCGGCTTGAAGCGGGGCTAGTGTTCCGGCATTGTTCCTGCCATCAGTTAATAGAATGATGACTTTGGATGCTGAATCCAGATCCTTGAGCCGTTTCACGGCAATCCCGATGGCTGAGCCAATCGCTGTGGAGTCACCGGCCATGCCAACTTCCAGTTTGCTTAAGAATGATTGCAGAATGCCCTGGTCGAGGGTCAGCGGGCATTGTGTATAGGCCTGTTCGCCAAATACAACCATACCTATGCGGTCAGTGGGGCGGTTCTCAATAAACTCCGAGACCACTCCTTTCACTACAGTGAGCCGAGTGATGCGTTTTTCTTCTTCTATGAAGTCCAGAGCCCGCATGCTTCCCGAAGTGTCCAAAGCCAGCATGATGTCGACACCGACTGAGAGAATTTCTGTGCTCTTGTGTCCTTCCTGCGGGCGGGCCAGAGCGATGACTAATAGTGTCATTGCCAGAAAACGGATTATGTATGGGAGTCCAGCATAAAGATCGACCTTCGATGGGCGCAGAGCTTTCAGGGTAGCGAGCGATGGAAAATGCACGGTTGCCTGATAGTCCCTCCTCACCTGAAAGGCAAGCAGAGGCAGCGCTAGAAGGAATAGCAATAGCCATGGATTTTGAAATTGGAAAAAAATCATAGCTGATTCACTATTTCAGGAGCAGGAGGTCTGGCTTCCTGAATAAAATTGATGATGGATTGCATTTCATCCACCGCCTGTTCAGCCTTGGCAAACTTGACACGATCGGTTTGAGACAGGATGGATCGCGCTTTAAGTTTCAGGTTGTCACTAAGGTTGGGGAAATGTTTGAAATGCGCCGTGATTTCTTCCGTGGTCCATTCCCGTGCCGGAAATTGATAACGGTTTTCCAGATACCTGCGAAAGATTTCAGACAACTCAAAAAAGTGTTCCTGAGTCCGACCAATTTGAAGCCATTCTTTATTTTTAAGCGTTTCGAGTTCTTCCAGCGCCAATTGTTCAGCACTCAAGGCCGGAGCAGGGGGAGGAAGATTTAAAGATAAAGGTCGTGACTTCCATTTACACCATAAAAAGTAGAGGAATGCTAATAAGGCCAGTACTGCCAAAGCCATCCAAAAATAGTCCAACCATGGCAGAGGATACTCCTCAAGTGGCTTGATGTCGTGAATGCCTTCAGGATTCCCTGGTATGCTGAGAAGGGATTGCACCTCAAAACTCACTTCTGGTGCTTGAATAGTCCCTTTAATATTTTTTCCATTTTGGTCGGGCGCGTTAAAAGCTACCTGAACGGAAGGGAGGGTCAATTTGCCCGTGTCATCAATGCGAAATTTATACCAGTATTCATGGACGGTTTGTTTGCTTTTTCCCTGAGGTGTGCTTTCACCCTTTTCGATAAACTCCAAACCCTTTGGCGGTTCAATAACAGGGGCGGCAGGGTGGATGTCAGGGTCGTGCTGGACGGTAATGCTATAAGTCGCGATATCGCCTAGAGTAAAAGTGTCAGGTGATACGCGAGTGCTGATGGAAACAGGGTTTGAAGTTTCTTCAGCGATAGAAAATGAATTTGAGCAAAATAAAACGGCAAGTAAGAGGAAAGATCCTATAGAAAGCTTTGCCGCGATTGTTACAGTTTTCATCGGCCGGATTGAATACTCCTGACTTTTGCAAGGCATGAGTCGATGAGCGGTTGCAGGGTTGGATCTGCCGCTTCTGCCCGAAACAGCCAGATCAGGGCTTCCTGACAGTTACCTAAGTCTGCATATAAACCGCCCACCGTTTGAGCCGCTTTTGCTCTTTCCAGACTACCAACTTGTTGCATCTCCCATACCTTTATGAACTGGTCGATGGCCTGTTCTTTTAAACCGGAATTCATCAGGCGTGTTCCCACTGCGTTATATTCGTCACTCAAACTCTGGTTTGATATTGGGGCTTGGGCAGTTGATGCGATCTTCGCCGGGATATCGGGTCTGCTTGCAAGTTTGGTGAACAAGGCTACAAGAGCTATAAAAGTAACTGCTGTTAGGGCGATGACAAATACTTTTAGCTTTTTGCTGACTCCGTCGGTTGGAATTTCTTCAGGTGCATGATTCGTCATTAATGTTTCTTTTCCCGCATTTTGAAATAACGGATTATTGGATCGGTTAAAGATCGGTTTGTCTGGATTTCGATTGTATCAATACCTATGGAGCTAAAATAGGTTTTTCGTTTTTCTCTTTTTTGCTGGAACTGCTTAGCGTATTGCTTAGTCATCTCCTTGTCATGCGTGTCGACCAATAGTGTTTCGCCGGACTCCGCATCTTCAAGTCGGATCAAGCCTACATCGGGCAGAGTTTCCTCGCGTGGATCAGTGATGCTGATGGCGACAAGATCGTGTTTTTGTTTCGCCAGTTTTAATTTTGCTTCATAACCATCATCCTGGAAGTCAGAAATTAAAAATGCCGTGGCTTTTCGTTTCTGGATATTCAAAAGGTATTCGAGCGGCAGAGAAAGGTTGGTGCCTTTTCCTTCTGGTTTGAAATTAAGAATGGTGCGGATGATATTCCAAATATGAGCTTTGCCTTTTTTCGGCGGTATGGTGTGCTCGATTTTGTCAGAGAACACGATCAAGCCGATCTTGTCATTATTTTTAATGGCGGCGAAAGCGAGGATGGATGCCATTTCTGCAGAAACCTCATTTTTGAGTTTCTCTGCCGAACCGAATCCACCAGAAGAACTCACATCAACCAGAAGCATGAGGGTCAGCTCTCGCTCTTCCTTGAATTCTTTAATGAAGGGTTGATTCATTCTGGCCGTCACATTCCAGTCGATCAACCGGACATCGTCGCCGGGTTGATATTCCCGTACCTCGCTGAACTCCATTCCTCGTCCTTTAAATGCAGAGACATATTCACCCGTCATGATGTCATTGACCAGATAATTGGTCTTCACCTGAATGGCCTTGATACGCTGCAATAATTCCGGCGAGAGGTTTTTATCCTGTTCGGGTTCAGGTGTCGGTTCATGGAACCAGTCCCGAAAGGGTTGTGTCAGGGTCTTAAACATTTTTAAGGAACTTCAAGGGTGTCGAATATTTTTTTGAGAATATCATCTGCCGTCACGTTCTCGGCTTCAGCTTCATAGGAAAGCATGATTCGGTGCCTGAGAACATCCATTCCGATGCTTTTAATGTCATGCGGTACAACATAGCCACGTCTTTGCAAAAATGCATAGGCTTTGGCGGCCCTATTTAAAAAGATAGATGCCCGAGGAGACGCACCAAACTGGATCATTCCTTTAAGGGAAGACAACTGGTGGGCTTCCGGGTCACGTGTTGCCGCAACCAGGTCGATGATGTAGTCCTGCAGGTTTTCATCGATATAGATTTCATCGAAGACTTTTCGTGCCTGCAAAATATCGTCAAGAGACACCACTTGCTTAACTTGGTAAGCGTTGCTGGAGGTGGACATCCGTTGCATGATGAGCTTTTCTTCCGCCCGAGTGGGATAATCAATATGGAGTTTTAACATGAACCTGTCTACCTGAGCTTCGGGAAGGGGATAAGTCCCCTCCTGCTCAATGGGGTTCTGCGTGGCAATCACCATGAAAGGTTCTTCAAGCTTGAAGGTTGTGCTCGCAATGGTGATCTGCCTTTCCTGCATGGCTTCAAGCAAGGCACTTTGAACCTTGGCGGGAGCTCGGTTAATTTCATCGGCAAGAATAATGTTGGCAAAAAGAGGCCCTTTTTTAATATCAAACTCGCCGGTTTTAGGCTGATAGATTTGTGTTCCCAATAAATCGGCGGGTAACAGGTCAGGTGTGAACTGGATGCGTTTGAAATCTGCTTTTACCGATTGGGCCAGGGTTTTCACAGCTGTGGTCTTGGCCAACCCCGGCACTCCTTCAACAAGAATATGCTCTCCGGTCAACAATCCAAGTAGCAATCGTTCGGTCAGATATTTCTGCCCTACAATAACTTGCTCCAATTCATGCAAAAGGGAGGGGATAAATGTACTGGCCTGATTGACGTGTTCTGTTATTTCATCGATCTTCTGTACCATTTAGAAAAACCTTTGGGTAAAGTTGAGTTGGTTATTACGGGGGACTGCGTAGAGTGTTCGTGTCTAGAACCTTGAAAATATAGTTCAAATTGCGGGAGAATGAAATTAATATTTTTTAATTTTCCACTCGGCGAGTGGCCAATGAGCAATAAACGGGTCTGGCAAACAGAGTATGGCTCGACTTAATGCGACAATAGCCTGAGTCTTAGGGAAATAAGGCAAAATTGGGCAAATGATAGGCAAAATTGGATTTTAAGCTTTACAAGTGTGGATACTGCCTTAAAATACCGACTACTCTTATTCCAAAAATATCGTTTATATAGTGGAGCGTGTGCGGATGGCTGAAAAAGAAGTCAAAGATATCGATAGCCTCATTGACCAGGGACTGAATGATGAGAAAAGTGAACTGGATCTGAGGGAGAAAGAACTTGATGATGAGGATTTGATAAAGGTCCTTGAATCCGACAAGATTAAAGGTATTACCGCTCTGTTTCTGGAGTTTAACGAGATCGGGGATGAAGGTGTTAAGGCTTTAGCGGCCTGCGAAAAAATGAAATTTTTGACAGCCTTAAACCTGTTTAAAAATACTACAACGGATGAAGGTGTTAAGGCATTAGCCGAGTCTAAAAATATGCTCAATCTTTCTGAATTGATATTGAGCGACAATGAAGTCGGTGTTGAAGGTGCTAAAGCCATCGCGACCTCCAATATTCTGGGGAACCTTGTTTCCTTATGGTTGGGAGATAAGCTTGGCGATGAAGGTGCCGAGGCTATTGCTACTTCTGAGACTCTTACCCGGTTGACCCAGCTTTCTCTATACCGTAATGATATCGGGAATGAAGGCGCGTTAGCGATTGCAAACTCCAAGAACCTGAGCAACCTGACGGAATTGAATTTGAACTGGAATTTCCTTGAAGGGGAAGGGGTGGAGGCGCTTGCGGCTTCTGAGACTTTGAGTAACCTGACCCAATTGACCCTGACTTATAATCCGATCGGATGGCGAGGTGCTGAGGCGATTGCAGGTTCTGCCAACTTTAGAGAACTAACTTTGCTTGATTTGTATGAAACAGATCTGGGAGATATGGGTGCCAGGGCTCTGGCTCAATCCACCAACCTTCCTAATCTTGAAAAGCTAGTCTTGATCCATAACGATGTGGGTGAAGGGGTACAGGCCATGTTCAAGGATAATAAAAATTTCCCTAAGATGACCGATGTATATTTTTATGGGGCCAAAGCTGAAAATTAATTGCTTCAAGATTTGACAATTCAGGGGTTCCCGGACTTTGAGCCGGGAGCCCCTTCTGTTTTTTGAGAGCTTTTATTCTTTTCGGATCGTTTAATAATTGTAAAATGACATCTCTCTTTTTAATAGTGAGCTCATAATATGTTTACAGGTGAAAAACCGGATTTGCTAGATATCATGCCTTTCCGGGAAGACAGTATTTATGTGGTGGGAAAAGATGGCATTCCCCAGCACTGGGATGGGGAGGAGTGGTTGCCCGTCCGAACTGAAAATACCAACCCACTGATGGGTATTTGGGGGCCAAACGAGCAATGCATTTATGCCGTGGGTATTGGCGGGGTGGTCCTTTTATTTAATGGTAAGGACTGGAAACAGGTCGATACTGGTAGTTACGACTCGCTGAATTCCGCTTATGGTATTGATGAAAACAACGTCTTTCTTTATGGTGTTGGCGGGCGGATGCTCTACTGGGACGGGAAAAAATGGGATTATCGAGAACCTAACACCATTCATGACTTGTTCGGTATGTGGGGAGAAGATATAGACCATATTCACACGGTGGGTGGTGAAGGGATTTATCGGTTTTATGATGGAAAAGAATTCCACCGTCGTGAGGATTTGACGGATGAGGAGATTTCTCTGTTTGGTGTCTGGGGAACTCACGGAGACAATATTTATATTTGTGGTTCTCACGGTACGATTTTGAACTACGATGGAACGGACTGGAAACCGATGGAGTCGGGGACCGAAGAATATCTGTTGAGTATCTGGGGAACCTCTGCAGAGAATATTTATGCAGTCGGAGATAACGCTGCCATGCTTCACTATGATGGCAAAAAATGGTCACCTATCGAGCCGCTGAAAGATGAGTATTTTACAAAAGTCAAAGGGCTTGGTCCGAATCAGGTATATGTAACTGGTGAAAATGGGACAGTTATTAAATATGACGGTAAAGAATGGAGTGACATGTCACTATGACTTTCAAACGTCATTTAGAAAACAGCGATAACCTTATGGAGCAAATATGTCTGCCTTGACTTCGAGTCATCTTTTGTCCGTTTTTGGCTTCAACGAGAACGATGTTTTTGTCGGGGGTGCTGAGGGCACCATGTTGCACTATGACGGCAGTCAGTGGTCGCCTATGGAAACTGGAGGTCGTTGGACATTTAAGGATATCTGGGGCAGTGCGCCAGATAATGTTTATGCGGTGGTGACCGATGGGCGAATCCTGCATTACGACGGCAAAACTTGGGCGCCTGATGAGGATATGGAAAAACTTCCGCCCATGAACGGCATTTTTGGTCTCTCCTCGGATGAAATCTACGCCTGTTCCAGATTGGGTAAAATCCTTCGCTACGATGGCAGTTCTTGGAAATATACTCAAACGGGAACGGATACCGATGTGACCCGGTTATGGGGATGCAAAGAAAGCGGCATGCTCGCTGTGGGCTTCGATGGTTTGGTGCTCAAGCAGGATGGTGAAGGTTGGACCCGCATGACCTTTAACTCGAATGCCGAGTTTTATGGTGTTTGTGGGTTTGGTCCTGAAGAGATTTATATCGTTGGGTCTGAAGGTGCAATTTTCAAATTCAACGGAGTCGAGATGACCGAAATGCCATCTCAGACCATGGAGTTTATTCTTGATGTCTGGGGGCCTTCCCGGGATATGGTGTTTGCGGTTGGTGATGAAGGAATGATCCTCTATCTTGATGATAATGAATGGACCCGGATAGAATCCAATACCAAAGAATACCTCACCGGTATCTGGGGCAGCAGTGAAGACAATATCTATGCTGTTGGCGATAATGGACTGATTCTGCGTTGGAATGGCGAAGACTGGAAAGCCGTAGAAGGCTGATGATGCTTGTTGGCCTCACCCCTGAAATCCCCCACCTAAACTGCTTGACACCGGCTTTGGCCTGATGTTAAGGTCTGGTTTCTAAATACTTGATATTAAAGGCGGCCTAATATATTTATCGGGCCTTATTTTAGGCAGGTTGCAAGAGCACAGGTCTCCTGTGCTTTTTTATTATTGAGTGATTTCATTTTGGTAAAGAGTCAAACACAGTTATGTTCAAGCCCTCATTAGAAGAATTCAAACAGAAAGCCAAATCGGGAAACCTGATTCCTGTTTATAAGGAAATTCTGGCCGATCTTGATACGCCTGTATCCGCTTATATGAAAATAAGAGGCGGGGAATATTCTTTCCTTCTGGAAAGCATTGAGGGGGGAGAAAAATGGGCGCGATATTGTTTCCTGGGTTGCGATCCATCGGTTGTGGTCACCACCAAGGGTCGGAATTTGACTGTAATCAAAAACGGAAAAAGTGAGCAGAGCAAAATTGAATCGGGTAGTCCGCTTTCGGCGGTAAAAGAAATACTGGCTCGATATCAACCCGTGCAATCTGCTGGATTGCCCCGGTTTTCAGGCGGTGCGGTGGGATTCGTCAGTTATGACATGGTTCGTTTTTTTGAGGACCTCCCCGAAGAAACGGTGGATGATCTCGACGTCCCGGATTCACAGTTCGTCATCACCGATACGATGCTGGTGTTCGATAATGTTTCGCAGACTATTAAAATAGTATCCAACGCTTTTGTCGAAGGTGACGATCTTGATGCAGTGTATGAAAATACAGTCCAGAAAATTTCTGCTTTGGAAGAAAAATTAAAAACTCCATTGCCCAGATGCACTGCACCCGTTGAAGAAAAAAAATCCGCGTTGAGCTTTGAATCCAATATGAAGGAGGAAGACCACAAACAGGCGGTGAACCGAATCAAGGAATATATCTTGGAGGGGGATGCCATTCAGGTTGTGTTTGCTCAACGGTTGAAGTTTGAAATCAGCCGGGACCCGTTTGACATCTATCGGGCGCTGCGAACTGTTAATCCTTCTCCCTATATGTATTACCTGAAATTTGGTGAGCTTCAGGTTGTAGGCTCTTCCCCTGAAGTTCTGGTTCGACTGGAGGATGACAAGGTGGAAGTTCGCCCCATAGCCGGAACCCGTAAAAGAGGAAAAAACGAGGAAGAAGATCTGGCGCTGGAGAAGGACTTGTTAGCGGATGAGAAAGAACTGGCGGAACATATCATGCTGGTGGATCTGGGCAGGAACGATATAGGAAGGGTGGCTGAAATTAATTCTGTGGAAGTGAACGAGCGGTTTACCATTGAGCGATATTCCCATGTCATGCATATTGTTTCGAATGTGCGAGGGATCTTGAAAAAAGGTTTGGATTGTTTTGATGTGCTGGCAGCGGCTTTTCCTGCCGGTACTCTTTCCGGTGCGCCCAAAATAAGGGCTATGGAAATTATTGATGAGTTGGAACCGACACGGCGTGGACTATATGGCGGTGCAGTGGGCTATATCAGTTTTAACGGCAATATGGACACCGCTATAGCTATAAGGACTCTGCTGATTAAAGGTAATAAGGCATATCTTGGAGTGGGGGGTGGGATTGTTGCCGACTCGGTTCCAAAAAGTGAATTCGAAGAAACCATGAATAAAGGGCGGGCATTGTTGAAGGCCATAGAACTGGCTGAAAAGGGGTGGGTAGTATGATTTTGATGATCGATAATTACGATTCGTTCACCTACAACCTGGTGCAATACATGGGTGAGCTGGGTGCGGATATACGTGTGGACCGCAACGATCAGATCAGTCTGCAGGAAATTGAAGCCTTGAAGCCGCAAAAAATTGTTATTTCTCCTGGCCCCTGCACCCCGGACAAAGCCGGCATTTCGGTGGAAGTGATCAAACATTTTGCCGGGAAAGTGCCGATTCTGGGAGTTTGTCTGGGGCATCAGTCGGTGGGCCAGGCATTCGGCGGTGAGATCATCAAAGCTGGTA